>Ga0209463_1000105_pt1 | contig 76243 bp, 117 predicted proteins | sample AgamicMgSfrz_FD_187169 | JGI IMG/M metagenome (GOLD analysis project Ga0209463, IMG submission 187169) | Agave microbial communities from Guanajuato, Mexico - Mg.Sf.rz (SPAdes) (version 2) | ecosystem: Host-associated > Plants > Phyllosphere > Phylloplane/Leaf | place: Guanajuato, Mexico... | reverse complement strand
GTATTTCTTTCCTTCGGGATCATTGATATTTCTTCCATAAGATTCAAAACGACCTAAATAGACAACCGTTTTATTTTGTTTTGTTAGATACGTAGCACCTACTTTTAAATCTTTTCCTTTTAATTTTTTCTTTTCGTGCAACACTTCATTAAATTCTGCTAACTCTTGGTAATCAGGCGCTGAAGTGGGGATTAAAATGAGATCGGCTCCGCTCCACCCATACACAAATTCTCCTTCTAATCCTTTCCCTTTAATAGAATTGGTGTTTTCTAAAATATATAGAAGGTTTTGAATCGTAATTTCAAATTCAAATCCACGAGGATCGTAAATACGTACATATGTTTGACGATGATTCCATCCTGTGCTGTAACCACCCGCTTTTTTATTTAACACAAATCCAGAGGTTGGCACGTTTTCTACTTCGATTGGATCAATTTTTTTACTTCTCCAACTTTCCCAGGACTTTTCTTTACGTAATACGCCTTTTGTGTCAAGGTACGTGACATACGCTAATTTCCCCGTATAAGTTTCATGTCGTTCTTGAAAACCTACTTTTAATGTTTGGGGCAAAAAAATATCTGTTCTCATTGATTTTCCAACCTTTCATGTAGAAGATTTATTCTCTTTTATTATACTATGAAACAAACTATTTTTATTATAAAATGAGAAACTATCTTGTTTTTAAAACTATACTATAGTATAGTTAGTTCATAACTGAAGAGACCCGACGGGCGGGTGTAATAAATACCTTGTTTACCTACATTTACGAACAAACGTCGTTTGATATGATGTTTAGCGGATATCTAACTCTGGCGACAACCTCTCTCTCAAGTGACGCCTTCAGTTTTTACTACTTTCATACACATGTTGTATGCGACTGTTGACCAAAAATAATGTTCCACCACGGTGAAGAATGTTGTTTCAACAGAGCACATAAAAAAACATACCTAAAGGTATGTTTTTTTATGTGCTAACTTACAGGATAATGGGTATATTAAAGGATTTTCTTTCACATTATTTGAACTTAATGAACAAACGAGGTAATAAATATGTTTTATTTTGTTTTAATTGATGTTTTTCTTTTCTTTATTTTAATCGCCATTACTTGGTTAATTATTGGTTCTTATCGACATATTAACTATAATATACCAATTATAAACGCTCGTATGACTCTTCAATTTTTCATTCATTCTTTAGAAAATGATTCCTCAAAACAAGAAGCTATTAATTTATTATCTAATCAAAAATATCATAAGAATTGGGCTATAGTGATAACAAAAATAAAGGAAGGTTATGAATGGAATGAAGCAATCGAGTTCTTTAAAAATAGGAATAAAAATCCATATGTAAACGAAATAGCCTCTATTTTGCAAGGACAAGATACTCTCGAAAAATTAAAAGAATTAAAAAAATATATATTGGATGAAGAGATTCCTGTTTATAAATGCGGAGATTTAACGGGGAAAAGATTTCTTTAAATAAAAAAACATACCTTTAGGTATGTTTTTAGATAATAATCATGTTTCCTTGTCTTAGAATTTCAACTTCCAAAGAGTCAACGATAAACGTTTTTGTTTGATAAAGATTTCCTGGTCGATACAAAATATAAGCAGCGCCAGAAGGATACTTTTCATCTTGAATTAATCCAACGACAACTACTCCAATATCGTTCCATTTAGCAATTGTTTGTTTTGTTTCGTTTTCTTTTTCCACTAACTCCGCTTCAAAAAGCACATCAAGATCCTTATGTTTTATTTTTTTTGAATGTAAAGAACCATACGCAAATCGTGGTAAATTAAGTTTGACTTTTGATTTATCTACTTTTACATGACCTGAATCAAGTTCGGAGAATGTATTAGTTATTCGATTCCATAGTAAATACATCACACCACTTTTACTGGTCACTCCTTCCCATTTGCCAAGAACCAAAAACTCTGTCCCTCTTTTATCTTTAAATAATGTGTTTTTTAAAATCGCTTTTTCTGCTTTCATTATATTCCCTCACTTTTATTTATTTTTTTCATTAATTTTTGTTCAAGTTCACTTAAATTTTCTTCATAATCTTTCAAACATACTTCTTTGGTTTTTTCGAATATTTGAAGTTCGATCGTTTCAGGAAGAAACTGTAAAGCGTTTTCCCATGCATTTTCTTCTAATTTCATAACTAATTTTTTATATGTTTGGAAATTAGATAGCATTTCTTTTTCTGATATGTTAATCTTTTGATCTAAAAATAAATCAATTTCTTCTCTTAATAGATTTGCTACATCACCTTCTTTTTCTATATTTGGATCAATTGCATGCCCTATTTCATGACAAACCCCAATAACAATAGATTCTTCTATCGAATGTTCTGGAACTTTTTTGTATGTTTTAAACTGATAAGACCATAAAACCCTTTCCCACGCAATCACGACTCTATTAATGTCCCTTTTTGAATCTACGTGATGTAAAAAAGCGAATGAATATTTTTCATACTCTTCAGCCTCATTATCGACTACAAGCACATCCAATTTGAACGGAAGATTCGATTTTTCGACTATTTCTTCTGCTATTTTTGTGATTCTTTTTTTAAAGTACAAAAAATCATCCCTTTCTATAATTAATACATTATAATTATAATGTATTAATTATAGAAAGGATGAAAAAAATGACCGCTATTTCAAACATGAGAGACCTACATTTTAGTTGTCAATACCGAAGTTGGCATATTTCTTTTGACTTTGAAAACACGTATTCTATACGCATTTATTTGAAAGGAAAAAACTATTATGATTTTATGGCTTGGTGGCTTGACAAAAATAATGAAGAAAAAATAGACTACAGAGAAATAAGAGAACAATTAGAAAAAGATCCGTTATTTCAAGAAACGCTCGAAAGAATTACACAGTGGGAAGAAAAAATGACAAAACAACTCACGATAAGTGATGTAAATGTGATTGAAACATTTAACTATTTAGGAGAAAAATTTTATGCAATTGGATGCTATGTAACGAGCGGATTAGCAACAAGTAGTTATAAATTACTAAATCGTGAAGAAGAAACGTTAGCTCAATTTGATGATGTTTCTGAAAAAGATTATATTGTAGTTCCCTTGCGAAAGTATATGAAACACGGAGAAACCAAACCCTATTTTAAATATGACCAAGCTTGGTATTATATGTACAGAACAGAAAAAAGGTACAATGCACAACCTAAAATTAATTATTCTAAAATGAAACAAGATATACACAGCAATAATTTCTACACGCACGTTCACTTTACAAACAATTTAGTGAATCGTATCATCACATCATCTTCTTTTAGAGGATATTTGATCAAAGAATTATTTGAATCTAAAAAAGCTAACGTTTAAACGTTAGCTTTTATGTTGTAAACACAATGTTTCCATTTTTCTTTGTTTCGACTATTGCAAAGCGATAAAAGGTTGTTTCAGGATTGTTATATTTTTCCATTTCTTCTTCCGTCACATCTTCAGGTTTTATATGATCTAAATAATCTTCTCGTGCCAATACTCTAACTTCATCAAAAACGTCCACGGTTGTTTCATAAAGAATCGTTTCTTGAATAGGACCAATTTCTCCATAATATTCCACTAAATCAAAAATTTTTTTTGCATTATAGTCTTCATAGTGAATTTCCTGCATATTTCTCGCTCCTTTTATGTTATTTCTTTTAAATAATACCATAAATTAACAAAAAAACAACGACAAGTGTCGTTGTTTTTTATTTAGATGTAAGAATAATTTCTAATTGATCGGCGATTTTAGATGCATTATGACGTACTTTATCATCCGTTAAAATAAAACAATCATCGACTACATTAAAGCGATATTTCAATAATTTCTCTTTGTCCAATTGAACGGGATGAGAACGTTCTTTATCATAACGTGCCAAAATACTTTCGGGAATGGACGCATTATTCACAAGCACCGTGTTAAATAAATCAACATGAATATGATCGTAAATAGCTTTTAAATGATCAAATGTCGTAAAATGATCCGTTTCTCCGTATTGCGTCATGACATTGCAAATATATACTTTTTCTGCTGTTGATTTTTCAATAGCTTCTGCCACACCAGGAACTAATAAATTTGGAATTAAACTTGTATAAAGACTTCCAGGACCAAGGACAATCATATCGGCTTTTTCAATGGCAGTTAATACATCATCTGATGGTTTTACATCACTTGGATTAATGGATATACGTTTAATTTTCTTTCCTGACTGAGGGATTTTTGATTCTCCTTTGATGATTTCCCCGTCTTCCATTTCTGCTTGAAGAGCAATGGCTTGGTCAGATACAGGAAGGACTCTTCCTCGAACTGCTAACACGCGTCGCATTTCCCGAATAGCTGAGTTGAAATCCCCTGTTATTTCGGTCATGGCTGCTAAAAATAAATTTCCTACATTATGCCCTTCCAGTCCTTTTCCTTGTTTGAATCGATGTTGAAACAATTTTTCCATCAAAGGTTCTGTATCAGAAAGTGCTAAAATGACATTTCGAATATCTCCAGGAGGTGGCATTTGCAAATCATCACGAAGTCTTCCTGAGCTTCCTCCATCATCAGCAACTGTTACAATCGCCGTAATATGAAACGGCTTTTCTTTTAATCCACGAAGCAAAACAGAAAGACCTGTTCCTCCTCCTATGACAACTACTTTAGGCGGTCTCATTGCTTTACTCCCTCCCTATATCTCGATGACTTATAAACGTCGTGTAATCTTTTTTAAATAGTTCTCCTAGTTTTTCCGTGATTGCTACAGAACGATGTTTTCCTCCTGTGCAACCAATGGCAACAACAAGTTGTTGCTTTCCTTCTTCTTTGTATTGAGGAAGGCTAAACGAAATAAAATCAATTAATTTTTCCATATATGCTTTTGTTTTATCTGAATTAAATACGTAATCTGCTACGTCACTTTCTTTTCCTGTTTTCGGTCGAAGCGTATCAATGTAATGAGGATTCGGTAAGAAACGAACATCAAATACAAGATCAGCATCAAGTGGAATGCCATATTTAAATCCAAATGACATGACGTTGACCATAAGTTTAGCATCATTTTTGTTAAAACCTTTAACCATTTTTTCTTTTAACTGTGCAGGTTTTAACGCCGTTGTATCAATAACACTATCTGCACGCTCTTGAAGATCTTTAAGGAGCGCGCGCTCTTTTACAATCCCACTTAACGGCGAATCTTCTGATGCCATTGGATGAAGGCGACGAGATTGTTTATAACGTTGTACTAATACTTGATCGCTTGCATCTAAAAAGACCATTTGATAATCCACTTTTTGAATTTGTTCAATTTCTTCTAATGCTTTTGGTAGTGCTTCTAAAAAGTCAATCGTACGTAAATCAATGGCTAATGCGACATGTTGAATTTGATTAGCTGATTGTTCAACAAGAGTTGAAAATGTAGGTATTAATTGAGGGGGTAAATTATCAACGCAATAAAAACCAGCATCTTCAAGGCTTTGCATGGCAACTGTTTTTCCTGCACCAGACATTCCCGTAATAATAACAAGTTGAAGTTTAGAATTTGTCATGTTTTCTCTCTCCTTTTATTCACTACAACTAGTGTAACAAAAAGTTAAATAAATGAACATAGGGAAAATAAAGAAAAACAATGACAGTTGTCATTGTTTTTGTAATTAATTTATTTTCTGATTTTTACGATAGGAGTTCCTAATGTCGCGGAAACAGAAGCGCTTTTCGCTTCTCCAATCCCTAAAGTTCCGTGGGGTAATCGAGACAATTTATCTAACGCTTTTTCTTCCTCTGGTGTTCGATTCGCTACTTCCATTATCACTTTTTCCATATCTTTAATATTCATCCTTGTTTCCTCCCTAATTTTTGATAGTGCCATTATAGCATCGTTTTTATATATGGGTATTTTTTCTTTTATTTTCTCCTAACATGACTCTAAAAATGGTATAATAAAAGGGAAAACAATCCATGTTGAAAGGAAGATTTGATGGGCTATACAACTGATTTTTATGGAAAATTTACGTTAAACAAAGAACTAGATGACGAATTATTTAATTATTTAGAAAAATTTTCACAATCACGTCGAATGAAACGAGATTCAGAGAAGTTAACGACTTTATATGGGAAAGATTTTGGTGTAGAAGGTGAATTTTTTGTAGATGGAGAAAGTTTTAACACGTTAGAAAAAGATAGTGAAACGATTTTAAATTACAATAGTTCTCCAAGCACACAGCCTGGTCTTTGGTGCCAATGGACGCCTTCACCTGATAAAAAACACATTGTTTGGGACGGTGTAGAAAAATTTTATAGAGCAGAAGATTGGATCATTTATATTATTGATAATTTTTTAAAACCCAACGGTTATGTACTAAACGGAATTGTCGCTGCAAAAGGAGAATCAAGCGATGATTTTTGGTCCATCGAGATAAAAGATAATGAGGTCATTGTGACAGAAGATTGGAGCATGCTTGTTTTAAAAAATGGAAGCAATAATGATGTTCCTTATTGCTTGAAAATCGGTTCACATTTTTTCGTTACGGTCAATGAATATTCTACTTCTAAGCCTGCACCTAGTTGGTCTGATTTTTCAGATGATGAAAAAAGTTATAAAATGATCACTTTTTCATCGGAAGAAGAAGCGAGAAAACAATACGAAAGTATTCGCTTACGTACTGTTTTTCAAGTGTCTGAACATACACCAGTTGAAATTAAAAAAATAACAGATTTTTTCATTTTATTAAACGACAATGTAATTGTCGAATCATTAGAAGGAAATGAAGATTATATACAACCGAATCTTTCCATTGTTAATTACTCATATTTTAACGAGGACAGTTATTATGTTCAACCATTATCATAAAAAAAGACCTATTGGTCTTTTTTTATATGTTTGATTAATTCATTCGATTTATCCAATAAATAAGGCAAAATATATTCTTTATGAGATGATGTATAATCAAGATAAATCTCTAAAAAAACAGGCGTTAAATAGTTGAACTTTTTGCGTTGTCGTGAAAAATCATATAATAGTTTTTCCTTTACGTTATGTACACCTGTAAATTCGCCTTCAACAATGAACGCATCATTAAAAGAAACAAGCTCTTCATATACTTCTTCAGGACAATCTCTTCTTTTTAAATCGAGCAAACTTGCATCGCTCATGGTCACCCAAAAAGCTGCTTTCATTTGATAATAAAAGGTATCTTCTTTCACCGTATCGTAATTTTCAAAAATAACTTCTCCTGCACGTTCAACCATTTCAACAATTTCATCCATTTCTTCTTTTGTTGTTTCGGTACTTAATTCTAATAATTTATAAAGTGTTTCCATTTTATCTTCCATTTTTATTCCTCCTTAATTTATTTAATCCTATGATAGCATATTCATTGCTTTTTTTCATTTCCTATGTTTTTCAATTATAATATAATTATAAAACATAGGAAATGAGGAATGAATGATGGATATTTTTTCAATTGATTTGGATTTTGTTAAACTAGAATTTGATGAAAAGAAGCAGCTTTGGACTATGGGATATAGTTGGTATTTTTCTGTTGGCGATACTTCATATGGTCAATCATATTATGATTGTTCGTTTAATGTCATCATTAATTCCAAAGGACAAGTAAAAGATATTATTGTTTTGACTAAAGAAAAAAGAGATTTTTTTTCTGAATGTATTAACCAATCAGGGGCTGTTCAAGAACAAATCTGGGCAAGTCAAGAAATAATTAAAACAATCGAAGCCTTTAAAAAGAGTGATTGGCGAGAACACTTCGATCACTCTCGAAGTAATTTAAACAGTCTTCCTATAAAACTTTTTTTAAACCATCAGTTATTTTCAATGAAAGTTTATACAACATCAATAGGCGATATCGATAGCATCCTTTTTTATCTTGAAATGGATCCGACAAAAAAGAGATATTCGACCGCTTATTTATTTGACGGTTTCGATGATTTTTTGGGTCAAGAAAAAATAAATGACATCGAAGATTATATCAAAGAAAAAAACAGACTTCGTTATTTGATGAGAAAGGGCGAGTAACATGGAAGAAACATCGTTAATTCCTTTTTATAAAAAGATAAAAGAAACCGAAAAAGAATGCGGACATCCCATTCAATCATTACATGTCGATGTAATCATTGAAATTTTTGAAAAAACAAGTTTAAAAGATTTTCAAATGTTTTATAAAGATAAAAACGTGAATGAGATTATACAAAGTTTACTGTTTATAAAAGATAAATGGTTAGGCGAACACCTTGTTTGTCAGTTGATGATTATGATGGATGAATGGGAAAAGGTAGATGAATTTTTTGAACATGAAACATTAAAAAAATATTATTAAAAACCACGTCAATTTGACGTGGTTTTTTTCCAATAATCATGCCTTTTTTTAAATTCATCAAATGAAAGCTTCGGACCCATTTCATAAACCAATTTAATTCGTCTTGTCGGATCTTGATAAACATGTTCATACATTTCGTAAAGAAATTTTGTATTTAGAAAGACTTTTTCAGATGCTGGCTTTTGATAAAATAACCCGTACCCGATAAAATAGATTTCATAAGGTGTAATAACTAAAACACCTTTATATCTTCTCTCTTCATCGATCACATTAAAACCTAATCGTTGAGCAGTTGTTTCGATTATATTTCTGTTTATTTCCTCAGGTTCTATACAAGCAAGAAGTTCTTGCTTGTATTCATCTTTAGTCAACGAATGATTGTTCAAGTGATGATCAATTAATTTTTGTGTATAATACTTGGGTTCTTTCTCCATTTTTTCTATTTCATATTCAATGTTCATCTTTTCCCTCCACATGAGTAATTTTCATTTGTTGATAAGGATAGTTGATTGGCTCAAAATCTTTTGAAAAGAAAGGATCTTTTAAAAATAACAATCGTGTTCGATATTTAGAATGGTAACGCAAGATGTCAACTGCCTGTCTCACTAAATGATCGTAATAATACGCACTTTTAAACGCTGAATGTCTAAGGGGACGTAACCTCTTCGTTTCACTATCTTTTGTGATTTTGTAAATGTTGCAATGCAACATTTGTTCGTCTGTTCTTTCTTTTATAATGGCTCTGTACCTATATTTTCCGTTTTTTAATAAAAAATCAATGGCATAGGTTGAATCGTTTTTTTTAATCCATGCTTTTTTTACAATAGGCGCGTGTTCTAATTCAAAGGTTTTTAATTCGTTTTTTTCTAAGGAGTCTAATGTTTGAAATAACGTTTTTTTCAATTTTTTTCGTATTTTTTTCGCTTCTTTTACATCTTCAAAATAAAGATACGGCGTTTTTATTATCCAATTTTTATAAATCATTTTTTTAAAACTTATTCCTCGACGATTTAAAAAATAATTGGCAATATACGTGACATCAAAGGATTTATCGCTTGTTTCGATGTGACATTTTAACGTGCATTGATAATAGGTATTATCCCATGAACTGTATTTGTAATATGTATCATTTTTCTTTTCAATGTTTTCGCATGTAAATGCATTATTCATGAAAAAAACTCCTTTTAAACAACCATACAACATGTTTCTCCTATTTACAATAGGAGAAGCATGTTGTAAAATAATGATTAATGCAAGGTATAGATGGATATTTCCGCATTTTCGAAGAAGCGCTGAAAAGCGGTAACTTTTTCAACCCACTTTATTTCTTCCTTGTACACAAAAAAGGAAGCTAGCCTATTTCTTTTTTGTTTTTATCCGCTAAGGAATAAAGTATATGCGTTAACCGTTAGGCAAAAAAAGAAATCTTGTAGTTTCTTTTCAAATGTAGAACAACCGCGAGGTTGCTCTACATTTTTTTATTCATTTTAAATTCTTCATTTATAATGAATTTAACAATAAAAGGAAGGTTTTACCATGATTTTTGGCAATTTGGCATTAGTGAAATAAGACAATAAAAAAAACCTAACAAACTTAGGTTCTTTTTATATACGAGTCGGAAATTCTAATTGCATACGCAGTCGCTGGCTATTTTTAAACGTGAGTAATTCTTGAAATAATTGATCTTTTATTTCTTCCAATTTTTTACAAAACATTGGTGTTATGACCACAAATTTCGATGAAAATTTACTTACTTCTAATAATTTTTTGCACATGGGACACACTTGTAAATCATTACTGGCGTGAAATACATGAAATGGGATCCATCGATCGTCTTTTTCATATACATCTAGTTCGAAAACAGCATTAGATTCATGGATTTGAAACGCAATGGATCTTCGCTTTGCTGCGTTTATATATTCATCTTTATCAGTGAAAAACGACAATTGATTATTTTCTTTTATTTCTGTTATTTTTCCTAACTTGTACATGAAAAACGCTCCTTTTTATTCTATTTTTGTTTCTATTATACCATTTTTTCTAATCTTTTTTTTAATTTAATTAATCTCGGTCTATTATATCTTTGGATAAAACAAAACGGAAGCTGAACGAATACATTAACTAAGGAACAAATAATAGCCATCACACTATAGTCAGAAGGATTCACAATTATACAAGCAAAACCTAAGATAGCCATTACTAAGTGACCAATTTCGGCATACTTTGTTTCTAAAATAAATGTTTCTATATAGTTTAAATCCAGTTCTTCTTTTAGATTTTTCTTTTCAAAATTCCACACTTTTCCCCATTCAGGAAGTTTATCTTTCCATTTTTTAAGATAAATTTTTTTATAAAACTTTTTTTCCGCTTTGTATTCGTTAAAAATCCACTGATTTTTTTCATATAAAGATTTAGGAATTTTTCGTACTAAAAAAGCGGTTCCAAAACAACAAATAAACCAGAACAACGTATTTATTAGAATCATATACCATGTAAACAACGTCATTTTCCTCACCCTATAAACAACCTATCAGAAACCTTTTTAAAAAACAATAAAAACGTATATACGTTTTATAAATGCATATGATAAACTAATGTTTGGGGGGATTTTTATGAACTTAATTCAATATATACGAGAACATAATGGAAAGCTTACGAAAATAAAAAAAGCAGATATGAATAACGTTATCGTCAATCACACGTACAAAGGAAATCTTTTTGGGAACATTGAAAAGTTAATGGGTGAAGACTTTCTTTTTTTCGTCAAAAATAAAGATATAAAAGCGTTTCAAAACGGAAAAAAGGACATTACCTTTTACTCGGTAAAATTAGAAGAAAATTACCATCACACTTATCGCTTAACTCATCGTATTTTTTCATATGCTAATGGACGCGTGATCGATGAACTTAAACATATTTTAACATCCTATCATCCAAAAGAATATTCGCTTATTTCTGTTAGTGAGTACGGACAGTTTTTTGAGTATCTACCTTTTACTTCAAAGGAAGATTATGTTCAAACGCACATAGAGCAAGATAACATAGAAAAATCAACGTTAACTATTTTTAATGCAGATATAAAAAAACGATTTCAATATGTGTTATCTTCTGCTATTTCAATTTCAGATACGCTCGAACAAATAGATTCATTAAAGGTATCAGAAGATGTGTTGTTTGTTCATCATGGGAAAGGCGTTGGATATGCAGCGCGTACAATGGAAACGTTAGAGGAGATAGCAGGAAATACGTATGAAAATTTTTTGATAGAAGAGCGATAATATATTTATGCAGCCTTTTGGCTGCATTTTTTGTATAATTTTTTCTTAAAAAGGAAAAACTATACGTAGAGGTGATGAGATGAAAAAGTTAGCAACGATTCTTTTAATCGCACTTTCTCTTTCAGCATGTGCTAGCGGAAAAGGCAATCATATTGCTAAACCTTTTGGATATGTTAGTTATGATAAAGATGAAGTTGTGTTTATTAAATTAACAAATAATGACGGAAAACTACTAGGGAATTTGGATTCTACGTATATAAAAAAGCGTTGGTCAGAAGAAAAAGTGAAAACCACTTCCGTTCCGCTCAAAGGGTTCATTAAAGATGGACAAGTGTCCTTGAATTTAGGTGAAGGATGGATGAGTGCAAATTTAATTGGAAAATACGAGCATAAAAATATTATTTTCACGAAAACAGATGACGGGGTATTAACACAATCCATTTTTAAACCTGTTAACGAACAAGAATACCAGGCACTTTTAGAAAAAACATTTTCAAAAAAGAAAAGTAAGACAGATGTCCATTAATATCTGTCTTACTTTTCTTTTTTTTTAGGATATATTATACTTAAAAAAAAGGAAGGGATATTAGTGGAAAAAAAATCATACATTTTTAGTGGAATGGAAGATTTAGAAGTAAAAGGATTGTTAACAAAAGAAATGATTGATAAATTAGGGATTCCTTTCGAACAAACAACAGCACACAGCACTATTGAAACACCAGAAACTAAAGAACTTCTTTATCGGGTTCCAAAGCCTTTTGATCAAATTTCTGTTTTGTTTACTTCTTTTAGTGTAATAAAACCTTATCCAAACTATTATTTTAGCGATTCTTTTATTGAAACTTATAACTTAACACCTATTGCAAAGGATGAATTGCCTTCTATTCTTTATGAATGGATGGGCAATATGTCTTTCTGGACAGGTAAGCATCAAATTAATTTTTTTTACGAACGAAAACATGAACCTAGATATCGTCTTCGGTTTCTAATGGATCCTAATTTTGATGCGTGTTTCTGGGAAAGAACCAAAAAAGCGGAAACGCTTTTTTGAAAATGATGAAATAAACAAAATGAAAATAAATCACGTGTACGAAGTAGATCTTCGTTTGCTTAGTAAGCTTGATAGCGGTACTCATATTCTTTTCCTAAAGAAAAAAGACATACAAGAATTTAAGAATGGCAAAAAAGAATTTTTTGTTTACTATGAAAAAATGCACGAAAATTATTCAAAAACATACAGTCTTGCTCATATGATTTCTTCTCATGTAAATGGATTATTAATCGATGAAATAAAAAACATCTTACTTCATTATCATTCAGAAGAATATGTGATTATGCCAGTAGTCAACTATGGTCAACATTTCGAATATACTTCGTTTATGGAAGAAAAGATTTTACACGAATACAAGGGGAAGAAAACGGTGTGGGTTATGCAACCTGTAACATGGAATTATTAGAGCAAATAGCAGGATTCATTTATCAAAACTATTTAATCGAAGATTGATGAAAGTTGGAATGATGATGAAAAAATTAAGTATTCAAGACAAAGAATATTTCGGATTGAAACAATTGTCTGAAGAAGACGAAAAAGTCTTAAATTTTTTAGAATCAATTGATTTAGACCAGATAAAATTATCCGATGTTCATCCGATAATTTCTTTGCTAAAAAATAAATGTCATACATTATTTTATTTTGTTTTGGAAAATGGGATATTCATCAAATTTTTTTATGAAGAAAATAAAAAAATTTCAAACATTGAAGTGTTTGATTATAATGATATGTCTGGATTAATGAGGTTAGGACGACGGCGGGATGAACGCATGGAGCCTTTATTAACCTCCATTTGGGAACAATTTGTCGATCATTTTAATTTAAGCATTCGACTGATGTTCATTAATGAACATACTCCTTGGGATTATAAAAAAAATTAGAGCTGTAAGCTCTAATTTTTTTTGAAAAAAAGCATAGCAGTTAACTACTATGCTTTTTAATTGGTCCAAATAAAGATAAAAATTTCACCCTATACGCTGAATGATTTCGGATGAAGACATATAAACGATTTAAGAAGGCTTGATTTTTTTCTAAAATTTTAATTTCTTCATTTCTTTCATGGTCCAAAGAATATACAACGATTTTTGGTTTATCACTTACCAATAAGACCAAATTCATCTCATTTATTTTCATAAAAAACAATTCATCTTCTTTTTCTTTTATAACACCATCTACTTCGCACAACTTGTCTTCAAATTTAAAAGACATTTTCACTTTTAAATTCATCATTTATTCTCCTCGTGAAAAAAGTTCTTACCTTTTATACACAAGTTTTCTTTTTTTGCCTTTTCACTTTGCGAGAAGATTATGTATGAAAAAAAGCGACTAACGTCGCTTTTTTAAAAACTTTTTAACACATTGTTTCGCTTTTCAAATTCCTCAAATGACAATTTCGGACCAAAATCCAATAGTACCTTTGTTCGTAGAGTCGGTTCTTCATAGAGATAACTGTAACATTTATAAAGATTGCGAATTGAATTTATTTGGGTTTTGTATGTTTTCTTTTCTTCGGAAGAATCTTCAAAAAGACAATGAACTTCATAAGGTGTAATGTGCAAAAACCATTTGATTTTTTCTTCTTGAAAAACAGTCTGATAATTAATTATTAATACATCTTTTTCAATTTCGTTCTCGTTTTTATTAAAGAATACGGACAATAACTTTGCTAAATCAGCTTCTTTTTTAAATTCAAAAGGTGTTAAAGCGCGCTTTCCTTCATAATGTTCAATCATTTTCGTTGTATAGTTTCTTTTTGCTTTTTCATAAGATAAAAATTGATAAGTAATCGTCATTGTTTTCACCTTTTTCTTTTTATTATTGTGCATATGTCGATTATACCTAAAAACTTTGATATAATCAGTAAAAGAGGTGATATGGTGAAAAAAATAATTATTCCAGATGAGCAAATACAAATGCTTAAAAATCTAACAGAAACAGAAAAACATTTCTTTGCCAAATTGAGTGAGATTGATTTAGAAAAAACGATTTTAGATGATGTTTCTCCTATTTTTAATGACGATAAAGGGCACGGAACGAACTTTTTCTTTATGGCAAATAAGGATATGTGGTTTTATGTCATTTTAGAAAAAAACGAAGACGTTTCAAATATATGTATTCAATTTCCTGTTTTTGATGATCAGGAAGATCTCGAATTGGATTCTTTTTATGAAAAAGATCGACAACTTCTTTTAGATTTGATTTGGAGTCAACTTGTCTCACATTTTCGTTTACAACTTCGTTTAACATTTATTAGTAATACGAATCCTTGGACGTTTAATTAACAAAGAAAATAACCAGAACAAAGTTCTGGTTATTTTCTTTGTTGGATCCATTTTTTCGCATCTTCAAACGTTCCATTTTCAATAAGATGAATTAATTTAATATCATCTTTTGATTGTTCTGCAATAACAATCATTTCTCCAAAATGAAATATGTGAAGCTGTTCTGTTGAAGAAAATGAGAAAAAACCTACATATCTTTCTCTTGGAAGTTTCTCAAGTAAACGGTTTGCATAAACTTCCACATCATAAAGATTCGTTCCTTTTTTTAAAATATAATTTAAAAACTCTTGATGTAAAGAAGAACCAATTAAGTTTACTTGGGGAAAACTTGTTAATAAACGCAAAAATAAATTGTATTGAGGTTTTGTAAGTTCTTTTATCCTTAATTGTTTTATTTTTTTGGGAAAAAACTCAATCAGCGCTTCTAACAACTCTTCATTATCTTTATATGTTTCTTTGGGCAAGGACGTAGCAGTGAGAAACCCATCATGATAATTAAAAGAAATTGTTGTTTTCTGTCCGAAACTAAAAAAATGTATAGTTTTAAGTGACAAACAATTTAGTCCAATAGCATAACAAAATAAAGGATCGATTGTTTTCATTTTTTCTAAAACGTCAAGAAATTGGTGTAAAAGTTGGAATTTCTTTTCTAATGCATTTTCTTTTATCACTTTTATACAACAAGGGTAAACATGATGGCATTCGATGAATCGAGTACACGAAGGATCAGTAAATAAAGATGAAAATCCATTTTCTTCAAGGAATGATTTGATAAAAGTATAATTGTTTTTTTCAGCTATTTTTAAGCCTTTTGAATCGCCTTTTCCAAATAAAAGCAATTCATACGAATCTTTTTTCTCTTTTTCTGATAAATAAGCGATAAAACCCAATGATTTAAGTTCTGACTGTATATCGATCAAAATAGCACCATTCCTTTTTAATAGATTTTTATTGTTCATTCAAAACGAATAACTTTTTTTTGTATCTCATATTCCGCTTTTTTAAAAAGTGGGCATTGTATCACTGTTTCATGTGGTAACATCGTCATTCTAATACGCCAAGTTTGATCATATTTTTGAATAATTTCTTTGCATTGTTCAAAAATATGATGATGATAATTAACAGAAACATATTCAATCGAAACATTGTCTTTAGTAATACTTTTACTTTTCCATACAAAACTCCATTCAGGATAGTAATCAAAGTACATAGACAATTGAAAAGTTCCTTTTTCTTCTTGTATGGAAAATGTAAAAAGATAATGTTCTTCTTCTTGTTTTTCTACGACAACGTTATCAATGATTGGAATTTTTTGCGACGCTTCCATTTGTAAAATTTCTTGTTCAAATTTATCTAAAAACGGAATAACTCGTTGAAAAATTTCTTTTTTTAATTCTTTTGTTTCTTCTTCATAAAGACCAGGTATATGATCGAGCGTCTTATTTTTCGAACCATCATAGAGACGCCAATAACCTTTTTCACCCATTTCTTCCTCACCTGTAAACACAAAAAAATTCTCTTCATCAAAGTATAAGGAAGATCCATCATCGTATGAAGCAAGTAAATCAAACGAATAGTTTGTGCCATTACAAGAAACAACTACTTTTCCTTCTGAAAGCCAATACGAATTATGTTCTTCTTCCACAAACAAAAAACTTTGAACAAAAGGTTTGTTCATTTTAATTTTTGTAATGAATGCTTTTGGCTCAATATTCATGGTTTTCATCTCCCTTTCTTATTTGTTTCCCTTATTATAGCAAATAAAGACAAGGAAGTATCTTCCTTGTCTTTGAAAAATAAAAAAATTACTATTTTAACCGTAGTTTTTCGCAAGTTCCCACTATAAGAAAAACAGAGTTTTTCTTATAGTGGATTCAGTAAATAACGAATACGAAACTTTGACCATTCTTTGTTTAAACGGGTATCAAAAATAAACTCGCCTTCCTTTGTTAAAGCACGAGGCTCCATTTCACCCAGGGATAAGCCTTCTTTTTTTACTCGTTTTGCAAACTTGTCGAAATTTTCATAGGAAACAACAAGATCGGAAATGGTCGGCGAATCTGTTGAGATACAATTAAAAATCCCTCCAGGGAATTGCAATACTTCTGTTCCATCTTTTACAAATCCTAGTGTTTGTATTTTTTTTGTTAAATTCCATTCATTTGGAAATAAACGTCTTTCTTTAGGTGTTAAATATTCTAAAAAGAGATCACTTTTTTTGATCTTTTTTTCGAATATCTTTATATTATTTTGTTTACAGAGTTCTTCTAAATTATAAAAACGAATCACATCATACATTTCTTGATAAAGATATCCTACGTGTTTCCCTTTGTACAGCGTTTCAGTTGCCAAACGAAATGTGCTTTCAGGAAAGTAAGGATAAGACAATTCTTCTTCGTACCAAAATTGCAATCCCTTACTATTGCAATATCCTTCGACATCAAAGGCGGGTATTAATTCAAAATGCTCAGGTATGGATCCAACATGGAAGGTTTTTTCTTTCACTTCTTTTACTTTTTTTAAGTATTTTTCTACAATATAGCCTTCTTTCATTTCGCTGACAAAAGGGATATTATGTTTTTTCATATAATTTAAAACGGAATACATCTCGTAATAACGACCTTTTTTTTCTTCGAAATAGTGACCAAAGTATTCATATTTATCGGCATGCTCTCGTTCGTATGCTTTATCTATATCTTTTTTATCTTCACAATAATAATCAATTTGTTCACTTTCAATCCAATTGAAGGGACGATTCAATTGATAAATCAGAGAATAAGGCGCATCTCCATTCGCATTCCCTAAACAGCCAATAATAGTAGCGTTATCCGAAATGGAGTCTTTTAATAAATAAGCATGAAAAGCGGTAATATACACTTGTTTATCTTCTTTTACTTTTTTTGCAAATGTTTTAGGTGTATAAAGTGGATAAATCGTAGCATCATTTTCTATTTGCACAGATGTTCCATCTATATATCCCGTTATGTGCGAATTTGTTGTATTTGTTTCAATTTTGATTTCTCGTTTCATCACAATCCCTCCTTATAACAGGTTTCTACTCTTCTAGATAAATCTCTTCAAATTTTGGATAAACAAATAGTAATCGCATTTTAGAACGTTCCAGTTGTTGCTCGAGTTTTTCAAAGAAATGTTCTCCGTTTTGTTTAGTTAGTTCTTCTTTTTCTTCATCATTCATTACTAATTGGAATTCATTTTCTGTTTTAATAATAGGAATAGTAAAGTAATGTTCAAAATTTGGAATGTATTGATTTTCTAACATTTCATGTTGAACACATAAACAAATACACGTTCCGACTTGTTCATCATCAATAATAAAAGCAGACGTTTCCCACTGTAATCCATTATCATTTTCTATTATTCCATAAAGACCCGTGTCATTTAATTCTTCTATTAAGTCTAATCCGCTCATTTTTCCCTCCATTCCAAACTAATACAAGTAGCTAGGCTACTTGTATTAGTTTAACTTTTTCTAACCGATAATCCCCTTTAACAAAGGTTTTGTAAAAATATTTTTTCGTGAAACACGTAAAATATTTTAATCGGTTTTTGGATTTAGTTCGAACCAGTTCTGTTATTTGTTCAAATATGTGATCATACCAAAATAGACTTTTTGGTTTTACAATACATTTATGTTCCCCTTTTTTTAGTTCATAAAAATAAAGCATATCCCAATATTTATTATGATCATTATATATTTCACAAGAAAACGTACCAGGTTGATTGCGTAAATTAAATTTCACCATCCATTTCCCATCTTCCTCTGAAAGATACATCTTAGATACAATTGGCGTTTTCTTTTTTTCATTGGAAGAGATTCTCTCCTCCAATGTATCCAATAACTGAAGCAATATCTGTTTGATTTTTCGTTTGCATTTTTGATTTTCTTGTACCGTGGGAAATTGGATATAAGGTCGATGAATACGCCAATTACGATGAACAAATGTCGCATTTTTAACGATTGGCGTTTCTGCAAAATAGTAACAATGATACATTTTCGAAAAGGTTTCCCCGTTATATGTAAAGGTTCCATCAATTATTGCATGATAACACGATTTTTCAGGTTCAAATGTTAAGGACATGACATCAAATGTTATTTCCATGTTTCCACCTCTTTTTCTTTTATTATATAAAATTTTAGTCCTTATTGACAGATGGTAATTACATTTTATATACTACTTTTATGCAAGAAATATGGAAGAATGGACAGTCGAATTACTCATTGAGCCTTTTATTTTTTAAAGATTTACTCAATCCTCTCTTTAGTGGTACGTTACGAGCGTTCTTATGCTGCGTAACGTCGGGTCGTTCCCTTAACGGGTGGGCGTTGTTTATTCAACGGGAACCTATCTAGTTCGCCAAAATGAACTGTGCTTTTTTTTCTTGCATCTTCAAAAGAAACGTAACGAGCTTTTGTTGTCCTATCGTTCATTCTATAAAGCATAAGATATACATAAAACGTTTGAACGCTTTTTCCTAGCGCATGATCATAAAGAGGGATGATCGAGAAAAGCAGCTCATTGAGCTGCTTTTTTTATTCAATTCGCATATAGGTTAGTTCATTGTATCCTTCGTTGTAAAAATCAAATTCATGTTTGGGATCATTCTTATCATGCATAGGAAATTCAAAATAAAACAAAAGTTTAAAATCCCCTTTGTATTCTTCGTTTCTAGATTTGTTTGATGCTTTTATGTAAGAATCAGATTCGTAATAAAAATGATAGCGAACTGTACACGTATCATACATTTGTGGTGAACATTCATATCCTTTATCACCATCTATTAAATTTGTGAATATTTACACCTACAACTTCTCAAAAATACCAGAATAAAGATCAATAGAGGCATTTTGAATTTCAATGTTTTCAAACTCCTTTGCATAATAATATTTATCATTATACTATTTAAAAACTGTCATTTTCAATAGAAACCGATGATTAGTACGAATCTTAAAATTATAATATTCCGAATGTGGTGAAAAACACATTCGGAATTGAGTGTGTTTTTATCTGTCATTTTTTATTTTTTAATGGAAGGCGCGGTTCTTCGTCTTGATAGATGGAAGCCGTCCATCCTTCGTTTACCATTTTAGAGCATCTGTCATCATCACAAAAGAATAGATAAGTCTGTTTGTTTGTACGAACACTTACTTCCATATTGTAAGGAAATGCTCCTCCTTTATATTTATCAATATCTCTATCAATTGCAATGACATCTTCTTTTTTAACTATCTTCTTGTAATCCTCGCTTTCAATTGTTTTTTGAACCATTTCATCCATTATTATTTTTTCTTCTGAAGTAGGTTCATATCCGCGTTCAAATAGGATCCATTTACCAGCGATATACATGTTTACTCCTAGGCTTACTATCAATAAAATTAACACAATCCTATTTTTCATCATAACCCCCCCTTTGGCATTCTATTAATTACTACGAATTTTTTTATTTTTAACCTCTCCTCTTATGTTTTTTCTGTTGAATAATTCTGACAGAAACTTTATTTTATCATTTTGCTAGCGCGATTAATTCCAATATCAACATGTCTTTCATCGACAAAATTCCGACGATCAACATATCCTTTTACGTGGCAATTCATTTCGACTTGACTTCCAACTGTTAGATTGGCTTTTTCAAACCATTTTCCTGCAGATAACCACGCGTGCTCTGTTTCAATTGTTTTCCCTTCTAGTTCAATTCTAATATCTTTCACCTCTACTATTAATATATCAAAAATTAAGAAATAAATGCTCGGTTTTTTAAAAAATTCCATACGGAATTTTTAATTGCTATTTTTTTATAAATCGTTATAATATCGCAAAAAAGGAGGTGTTTGTGTGAAAGAGAAGAGCTATATGGTTTCAACTATTTTTTTAGCACCTGTATGGTTTTATATTACTATCCAAAAAATTTCAGAAGAATATGCAGATTTATCACCTATTGGTTGGATCATGCCACTCATTTCTTATTTAACATTGATTCATTTTTTTATGACTTTCTATTTCATTTTAAAATATATCGATATTCCTGTTATTCATACGAAAATAGCTAAAGTTATTTTCATTTTAACAATTGTGAGTATTTCGATTGAAATAATCTTTTTTTGTAGTACCAATTCGTCATTTGGCTACAACTATTACGATGAAATGAGAGATTTACTTACTTTAGTATGTGGGACAGGTATTGTAGGCGCACTATTATTTTTTCAATTTAATACTAAAAAAACGACGATTTAATATCGTCATTTTTTATGCTTAAAAAAATAGAAAATTCTACATTTTAAAGTATGATAAGAAAAATAAAGGAAAGGAGGCATACATCATGAGCAGCATAGAACGCTTTTTTCATTATAATAAAAAATATGTAATAGAAGAAACGAAAAATAGAATCCATAGCACCATTCGAAAACGAAAAGATTTAACATCGGAAATTCTTTCAGATATATTAAATGAATATGAAATGTATTTTGATGCCGTTCTTACAAAACGAATCCATTCATTGAACATGAAAGAGCTAAAAAACGCCCTCGGAAAACGTCCTGAATCAATCATTAAACGCCCCGTTATGATAAATGAATTAGTACATTCACAGGAAAAAAATGCATTTAAACAACTTTGTTTACAAGAATTGCATGAATATGTTTCACTTCTTCAAAATAAAAGTAAAGAAGTAATTTTAAAAGAAAATAAGCGGCGCAAAACAGAAGAAGAACGGAAATTACTTTATCAAGAAAATAAACGAATCATTATCAATCGAATGGAACAAGGCGATAAACAAATAGACGAAGCAATGTGGCGGTATGCAACCTATTTTGTAGCAGATGTTTTTTTGCATGTAAAGAAAGATAGTCTCTATCACGATTTTAAAACAGTAGAAGATTTTCTTCTCCATCAACAAAATCGTCATTTTCATCAAGTATATGTAGAAGAATTAAAGGAATCCTGTTTTAAAAAATGGATTTCAATCGGTATTACGTTGATAGAAGAAGAAAAAGGAGAAGAAATATTCAGAGGTACATATCCAAATCATCCAACGCCTTACTATATGCTAAAAGATCATTTACAAAACAATGAAGTGATAAAAACACACATCGAGCATTTTGTAAAAATGCTCGGAAAAGAAGAATTTAAAACGATATTCCAAGAAGGAATCAATCACAACCCAAAGCTCCACGAGCTTTGGAAAAAAGAACGAGTCAGAAGACTTGTTGGAAAACATAAAAAAACGGATTAATCCGTTTTTTTATTGATAAAATAAATTCTCTGAAAGAAAACGCAAGCGGTATTTTGATTGGATTTTAATCACTTCATACACCTTATTCATAACAGAAAGATCGCTACCAGTTATTTGTATCCCTTTATAAGAAATGATATGTTTGTGATACCTTTTTTCTTCTGGTAATTCATGCGGATTTACAACATATCGTCCTTCAATATACGCATCTATTTCTTTTATATGCATCTTGTAATAATAAATATTTTTTACTTTTTCATCTTGTTTTTCATCTACAATACTTATGGTAATCGAATCAGGTAAATAGGTTAAAAATTGGAGTATGTTTTTAAAATCTTTTGCAAACGTATCACCTAAATTGATTTTTTCAAGACTTTTCATGGCACTTTTACTTCCCGAAAAGCAACCTTCTTTATTGATTGCATAATCCCAATCCAAAGAATTTCCTTCTTCATTTCTATAAATTAAACTCGCACTTATTCTCTCATCTTTTTGATTTAACCGATCAAAGAAAAAATAAAAATGACTTCTTTTAATTTTTGAATAATCCAATGCGAACACCTCATTTCTATATTTTCAAATAAGAACGAAGAACCTATTCTTTTATTGTTTTTTATTTTATCAATTTCATTCATGATATAATAAGGGAAAATGAAAGAAAGGATGAAAAAAATGAAAATCGAGATGAGCAACTTTTCTTTTCAAAAAAGAGATAAAGAACCAATTATAGGTGGATTTCGATTAAAAAAATATAATGATATTTATGTTGGTATTCACGAAGTCGATGGAAAAATCGATTTTAAGTATATGGTTCATGTTGATGACAAAGAATTACTAGAAAAATGGTTGATAAATGAAAAATCAGTATATGAGCAATATATTAATGATTATTTAAATACACTTGATAATCTGGAGAGCCAAACAACATTTAAGGGCGAAATTCTCAAAGAAAAAAAAGTTAAAAGTCAGAATGGTGATGTTTTATACAACGTCACGATCCAATTTGAACATATACCAGGAACTGTTCGATTTTCTTTTTTTCCTGCTGAAAATCGTTATGAAATCATTGCTTTTTCTTTTGCACCTAGGAATCACAAAGTAATAATTGATTATGATCAAATAGTTTTAAATACAATGGTCTCTTCTGAAACCATAAAACGTATGTGGGATCCGTTTCGAAATAAGACAAAATTTAAATTAGAATTACTTCATATGATACGATAAAAACAGCTAAAAGGCTGTTTTTCTTTTAAAAGCGGAGAATGGTTTTTTTAATAAAGATAATGTTAAAATTTAAAAAACGCATTTCAAAACATATTAAGGAGGACTAAAAAGTGGCAATCAACACAATAAATTTACATTATTACGACCAAAAATTCCATTTCAACGAAATTAGTCAATGCTGGGCGGGATGGATTACATTAAATGGTTTTTGTTTTTATTATGAAATTAAAAACAACGATTATATACTTTTTAATTCAGAAGAAAGTGGAGAAGAAGTACAACAATTTTTTCAAGAAGCATTAAACGATGAAAAAGTTACTACTACTTTTAATCAGTTATTAAGCTTTATCCATCATTTAGAGGATTTAAAACAATTAAAAATGAACAATCCGATTCAACATCTACATGTTATTGAAACCGATCTTTCTTTGCAACAGATAGTAAAAGTGAAAGATTCTCCTATTATATTTCGGTTTCTCCAAGATAACTCGTTAAAAAATACCGTGTCAGTAGAAGTATTGATAAATACAAAGCAATTTCCATTACTGGAAAGTTTAGGAACTCTGAAAATAATAGATTATTTAGGAGAAAAAAAACTTCGTAATTTTTGGAATCAAATTATTAAGGATGACAAAGAACGTTTACGTTTGATTAATTATTCTATTATCTGAAAGAAACAGGGAGTTGATCGAATGAAAGTGGAAATGAATAAATTTAAAGCATTTTATAAAGAAAACGGAAGAACAACAGGAGAATTTGACTTAATTAATTACAACAACATCACGGTTCAGTATAATTTCTACCAAAATTATGTTCATTTTATCTGTGTATATTTTGAAGGTGAAAAAAAAGAACTGTTTGAAAAATGGTTGTCAAAAGAAAAAAGTCTTTATGAGAAATTTATCATTGATTATTTCAAAGAAATTGATAAAATCAATGATATTTCTTCTTTCAAAGGAGAACTTATCCAAGAAATAAAGTATGGACAAAAGCTCCCTAATGAAAGTTACCATTTCTACATTCAATATGAACAATTGCCTAATGAAATAAATTTTTCTTTTTTTCCAGGCGAAAATGAGTTTTTGCTTTCATATCAAATTCCTATGTCTATTAATTCAAACCAAGAATTAGCACAACCTGAATATATACATGAGTATTTAACAGAAGACACTGTTCAACGCATGTGGGATCCGTTTCGAAGAAAAACAACCTTTTGGTTGCCACTTCTTCATGTTTTACGATAAAAAACAGACACTATAAAAAAGCCGTACGGCTTTTTTATAGTTCTTCTCGTCTAGTGCGGAAAATATCATATTTATTTTCCAATTTATCATCTTGTGTGATCGGAATAATGGTAATCATCTTTTCTTTTTCCAAATAATTCACGACAGAGTTGAACAAACGTTCTTTAAATGTTCCGCATTCTTTTTCATGCTCTTCTAAAATTTCTTCAATTTCACTTTGACGCTGCGGTGTAACGCCGCTATTTAAACTTAAATATAAGTGTTCAATATATCGTTGATGTTGATGAAGAAAGTAATAAAATCCGCGATCAATATCATATTCTTTAAAATGTTTAAACGCGTTATCAATTTCAACAGTATGATCACTTATTTTCTTATTTTCATCTACCCAAAAACGTACTGTAATGTCTAATGGTTTTTTTTCTTTTATTTCAACAATGGACGATGCTTCTCGCATACCTATGTACCAACTATTTAAAATCCACACTCTTGCTTTTACACAAAGGAGTACTTGTTTTTCTTTTCCTTTTGGCTTAATCAGTAAATGATTAGTTCCTTTATATCCATCAATGTCAATTATTTCGATGTTGTCGATTTCCAATTTCGAAAAATCCATTTTTTCTTCACCTCGCGAGCATTATACACCATTTTTTAAAAAATGGTGTAAATTTCGATAAGAAGATATTTTATGAAAAAAAACCGACATTACAAAGTAATGTCGCTTTTAGTTATTCTTCATCTTGCAAAAATCTTCGTAAATCCATTGGAAGTTCTCTTTCTGTGCAAATACGATCGTCGATCAACATTTGTGCTAAATCTTGTGGTTTATATCGGTTGTAATGAACAAATTCATGATTGTCTATGCGATTTCGTTGATATAAATCTTGTAAAATTGGTTCTGCATAATGAAAACCAGGTGGTAAATCATCTTCTTCTTCGTCAGCTGATTCATTTCGATCAAAACGAGAATCATTTTCGCGTTCTTTTTGCGAAAGTTTTTTGCTTCCAAGTTTAGATAACTTTTTTACAAGCGCAAGAAGAATAAGCATTACGATGCCAACAAATATAATTGATAGTAAACTCATCGAATCCCTCCTTTTATCCTTTCATACCAATTTTCTTCGATTTTTCAACTAATTGATCATTTATTTTCAAAGAATGATAACACGTACGTGTTATCATTCTTTGATTGGACCGAAGGTATTCATTAATTTTATACGACAAGAGGGATGATTTCGAATGGCTAGATAAAGTTCATTTAAAAGATCTGTATTCTCATTTAATTTTTCTATTACTTGTTCTTTTTGGGGGTTTGATAAAAGAGCATTAAAAAATTTTTTCTTTGTTTTTTCAGCAATAGCAAAAATCATTTCTTGTTCATCATCATTTAATGAAATTAAAAACGCTTCTCCATTTGGAACAGTCATTAATGAAGATATATTAAATACATACTCTTCTATTTCAATTTTTAAACTTTTTTCTTTGTTAGCAAATAAAGAACGTATCATACAAAAACACTCCTTGTACCGTTGTATATTTCCTTTATATGCAATTTTTCTACGATCACCTTTTTATTTGTTTATCCACAAACAAAAAAACGACCGATCGGTCGTTTTTTCATACGTAAAAATTTCATTTATTTTCAAGGTATTGTTTAAACGTGATTTTTCCTATTGCTTTTTCAGGGTTCGTATTTTTTCCTTCTACTAATGAAGTATAAAGCTTTCCTGGAAAAGAAAAAGTAATGACTTTGTTTGATTCATTATTTATTTTGATTTTTTGTTCCGCCATTCTTTTCAATGTCAGAATTTCAGGTCCGCCAAATTCAATCGTTTTTTTCTCTGGCATTTTATCTATTAAATTGATTAAATAATTAGCGAATTCATCAACATCTACACTTTGGAATTTGATTTCCCCAGGAATAAAGTATCGTTTAAATAATGTTTTTGACAATAATAAATTTTCAACAAAACTGTGGAATTGTGTAGCGCGAACGATGGTATGAGGAACGTTACTCATTTTCAATAATTCTTCTGCTTTATATTTATGTTTATAATAACTAAAAGGTATATTTTCTATTCCTACAATGGAGGGATAAATAAAATGTTTTACATGGTCCAATTTTTTCAAAAACTTTTTAAAAGCTAGCACTTCTATATCTTTTGTATTTTTCATTGGACTTGTTGCAGCATGAATAATAACTTCAATATCTTTTATCGCTTCTTCTAAACCTTCACCTGAGAGAAGATTACTATAAACCCAATTGAATTCCTCTGCATTATCAGGTTTCCTTCTTGAAGTTAACTTAATATCATGACCAGATCCTTTCATCTGCTTTATTAAAGCCGAACCAAGTTTTCCCGTTGATCCCGTTATTAAAATTTTCAAATTTAATCCCCCTTTTTTATTTTACTAACTTTTTTTCATAAATATGAATGCGTGTTTATAATAAAAACATCCTTATGGGATGCCTTTATTATGAATAATTATATATATGTTTGCACTTGAGGAAACATATGGATCAAACGAAGTTCGTATTTTTTAAAATGATTATTTATTAATTTGTAAAATTCTTCACCATTTTCTTCGATGATTTCTTTTTTATCCGCTTCATTTAACACTAATTTATCTTTTTCTTTTAACACTTGTATGTAAATAGGTTCTTTTATTTCCACATTATCACCGTTTTTAACAAGTTCTGAAAGCAACAAATGAAGTCCTGAAGAACCTTTGGAAAATCCTCTTTTAACAATATAAGTTGAAACAACCCATGTTCGATTTTGCTTATCTTTTACCGTTAACGGCATTTGTAGCGTGTTATTTATATCAAAAATTAAATTAAGTAACTCATTTTTTCTCATATCACTCACCTCTCTTTTTGATCATTATAACACGTATTTATCGATATATCCGTTTTTTGTAACTTTTTTAAAAAAGAAAAGTAGCATATGCTGCTTTTCTTTTTTAAAAATATTCTTTATAATGGAGGTAAGGAGTTGATAATTTTGGATAATAAAAAAAAGTATGACATCAATTATTTTCTAAATATGCACAAAAAAATGCAATATGATCCAAATGAAAAAGAAATTCAATATCCTCGAAAAAAATCAAAAATAAAAAGGGTGAAATTAATTGGAATTAAAAAAATTTGAAAAAGGAATAGAAAAATACAAAGAAATTCATACCTGGAGAGGTGATAATTATAGGGGATATCGATTTACCCTAGGGAGTACAAAAAAATTTGAAATCTCTGTAACAGATAGCAATGGTGTAAAGTTTTCCAGAGTGCAACATTCTGGAGAGGGAATTTGCGATTATTGTGGCGAAGATGATAAATATAAATATTGTACAAAATTGGGCGCAGCTACTATTTTAAAAGAACTTAAACAGCATCCACAAATAAGATTAAGAGTATTGTTTTAATAAAAAAAATGTCCTGTTTTAGGACATTTTTGTTTTTTTACATATAAAATTTTTCAAATTTTTTTTACCCTTTATCAAAAATTTAATGCTATACTTCTTAAGTAAGTAAGAAAAATTCAAGGAAAACATTAGAATGGAGCGATGAAAAGATGGAAATCAAACAAGTGAAGGAACTATTAACGAAAAATTTTAAGGCACAAGCTGAGGGAGCAACACATTTATATGAAGTAAATCTAGATAAGGACCAACTGTGGGCACTTTTCTTAGATAGCTTTCCACCTGGTACGAATGAAATTTACCGTGAAAGAAGAGAATTTGATTGCAGCTCTTGCAGACAGTTCATTAAAAACATCGGAAATGTAGGTTTTCTTAAAAATAATGTATTTACAACAATTTGGGATTTTGAAACAAATGACACAACATTCCAACCTGTATTAAACGCATTATCCGCTTTTGTAAAATCTCAAATGATTTCGGATGTTTATGTGAGCAAGTTAAGCAAAATTGGAACAGATCGTAATTTTGAACCATTAGAAAATGGAACAATTACTGAATGGCATCATTTATTTTTAGAATTACCATCCAAATTTGTTGATAGAAGCAGCAAATCAGAAGCTGAAATCAAAGGCGAACTTCGTAGTACACGAAATGTATTCAAACGTTCTTTAGATGAAATTACAGAAGAAAGTGTTCTTACTGTATTAGAATTGATTTCTCAAAATTCGCTTCATAAAGGCGCAGAATGGAAAGGCGCTTTAAACGAGTTCCTTAAATTTAAGAATCAGTATGATCAATTACAAACAGAAACCGAAAAACAAAATTACACATGGGAACAATCTGTAAAAGTCGGTGGAGTTATTGGTCGTATTCGTAATCACAGCATCGGAACACTTCTCGTTAATTTGAGTGAAGGCATGGATTTAGAAACAGCCGTTGGAAAATACGAAAAAATTGTTGCAGGCGAGAATTACAAACGTTCAAAACCAATTCATACGCAAAAAATGCGAGATGAAGCTAGAAAAACGTTTGAAAAAGAGGGATATTTAGACTCTCTTCCTAGACAACATGCAGTATTAGACGACATCACTGTAAATAATATCTTGTTTTCGAACAAAGATGCTGCAAAACGTATTGCAGGAGCTAATATTTTTGATCAAATGTCTAGTTCGGCACCTGTTGATCGTAAAAAGTTTTCAAGAGTTGAAGAAATTACTATTGAAAACTTCATTAAAAACGTATTGCCTTTCGTCCAAGAAGCAGAAGTGTTAGTAGAAAACCAACATATTGACAAATTCGTTTCATTAATTGGACCACAAAACAAAAATAGCAAATCGATGTTTAAATGGAACAATGGATTCAGTTGGGCTTATGCAGGAAACATGACCGATAGTGCAATGAAAGCTAATGTAAAAGCGGCTGGAGGAAATGTTGAAGGTGTATTACGCTTCTCTATTCAATGGAACGACAATAAATACGATGGAAATGATCTAGATGCTCATTGTAAAGAACCAGGTGGAGATGAAATTTATTACGGTAATAAAACAAGCCGTTATACTGGCGGACAGTTAGATGTTGATATTATTAACCCAGTTGAAGGAAAACCTGCGGTTGAAAATATCACATGGGCTACTACTTCTCGTATGAAAAAAGGTGTTTATGAGTTTTCTGTACACAATTACACTCATCGCGGTGGAAGAAATGGCTTTACAGCAGAAATCGAATTTGACGGACAGATTCATTCTTTTGAATACAAAAATGAACTTCGTAACAAAGAAAAAGTCGTTGTTGCTGAAGTAACATTTGATGGAGAAAATTTCAGCATTAAAGAAAAATTACCTTCAAATGTATCATCGAGAGAAGTTTGGAATTTACAAACAAATCAATTTGTTCCTGTAACGGTTATTATGCACTCTCCTAACTACTGGGATGAGCAAGAAGGAATTGGACACAAACATTACTTCTTCATGCTAAAAGACTGTATCAATCCTGAAAGCCCGAATGGTTTTTACAATGAGTTCTTAAAAGAAGAGCTTTATCGAAAACACAAACGTGTATGTGAAACGTTAGGAAGCATGATGGCTGTTAAAACGGTTGACGATCAACTTTCAGGTATAGGTTTCTCTTCTACCAAACGAGGTGAAGTCATCGTTAAAGTAAAAGGTCAAACCGAACGAGTTTTAAAAGTAAAATTTTAAAAAAAACGGTTGAGGACAAAGGGAAAATATTGTATAATTGATTATGTAAAAATAAACTATTACGGATAAGGAGTTTGATGAATTATGGCACAAGAAAATTTATTTGAGGTAGCGACACGTTCAAAATTGAGATTTCCTTACAAAGGTCAAATTTCAGTGGAAGATTTATGGGATTTATCTGAACAACAATTAGATGGAATTTATAAAGTGTTAAATGGAGAATTAAAACAAGCGAAAGAAGAAAGCTTGCTTCAAGTAAAAACTGCTGCAGATAAAGAACTTGAAACACAGATCGAAATCATTAAATATATTGTAGAAGTAAAACAAGCAGAAAAAGCAGCTCGTTTACAAGATAAAGAATTAAAAGTAAAAGAACAAAAAATTATGGAAGCAATTGCAGCAAATGAAGAAAAAGAATTATCAAACAAATCACCAGAAGAATTACGCGCAATGCTTGCAGAATTAAGAGCAAAATAAGACAATTTATTACTAAAAAAGCAGATCTTTGATCTGCTTTTTTTATTTTTCTCCGCATAAGTAATAATCAATTTGACAAGTCGATATGACCATTGGTTTAAAACTATCTTTGTTTTTATCCGTTTCAATATCTAATTTTCCATCTAAAATGATTTGTTTTCCATCTGGCTCTGTTAATTCAATATGGTAATTCATAAGAGCTAAATTTGGATCTTGTTCGACTGCATCAAGAATTGTGTAAAATGGAATTTGTTCATCATTGTCATCAGGGTTTCCTTCTAAGTTTTTTACATCAAAATACAAATAAAACGTGTTTTCTTTCAGGTAACTTTTTTTGTAATCAAAGTATGTGCTATCAGCACTTCTCTCTTCAGCGTACGAACTATAGGTACCGATAAAAGGTGCAATATCTTTGTATTGATAGGTTAAACTTTTGCAAACATCACTTTGTGAAGGAACACAACCTAGTATTTGTTTCTTCTTATTAACTGTTAAGATGTAATTCCTATCATCAATATTAGCTATTGGATAGTCATTGTCATAATCATTAAGAGCGATATAATAGTTATCTTTCCCTCTTTCAAATAACCAATCAATGAGTTTTTTTATATCTTTTGTTTTGACTTGTTTATTTTTAATAATAGTGTTAGAATCTACCTCTTCAACATTATTTGTATCAAACGAAATCATTGTAAAATGTTCGTCAAAATAACCACCGTAATTGAATACTCCTCCATTAAATGTAAAAGGTTTGGGAAGACTCGATTTTTCTTTCACAATTTTTGAAAAAACAGGATGTTTTTTTAGGTATTTATTTTTTTCTTGTTGATGAATTCGATTTATTTTAAAGTCACTGGTTTTTTCCATGAAAAATTGTATTAAAACAAACATGAAAACATTCGACAAAATCGTTATAATTATTGCATAAATTATTTTTACTTTTTCAAAAGTCATTAATTTATAGTTTATCCAAATTTGAGTAGCTGTATATCCAATTAAAATCATCCATCCTAAATTAGTTTCTTCTTGACTTGGTGTTGATAAAAAACCCCATATATCAAAAGAAACATACATTAAGACAAAGTATCCACCTATTCCTAACAAAACATTTACAAAAATTAAAGCTATATTTTTCACATTTACCCCTCCTATGATCATTTATATATCATACTTTTAGAAATAAGTAACCAAAAGACGCATATTTGTTCCGTATGGAACAAATGTATAATCTTTATAAATAAGGATATACTAGTAATGACCTTTTTCCCCAAAAGGTAATGTTCGGAAAACTCATGTGTACAGAAAAAACGCGATTAAATTAATCGCGTTTTTTCATTCATTCATTGTTTTTCATCTTCCTTTCATATATAGTTATAGTATTCCAAAAGGAGAAAAAATATTACGATCGAAGTAAAGAGGAGCGGTATCGCATTCGTTTATTAACCAACCCATCGTTTCATCCAAGAAATTGGGAAGAAAAAAGCCATACGGCTTTTTTGATATAATAAAAGAAAATAAAAGAGGCGAAAAAAATGGAGTTTACAGAATTTATAATGAGTAATTATGGAATAGAATACAAAAAGGAAACAAATGCGTGGGTAGGAGAATTTAAGTTGAACAATAAATACAAAGGCTTTTATTATTATTTTGTTATAAAAAACAACGATATACAATTTTATACGCATGAATTTGAAAAAGTGGGGAAATATTTAAAAGAAGACTTTGGAATAGTAAATGAAAAAGAAGGAAAAGAAAAATTAGAAGAAATGAATGATTTTTTACATGAATTTATGTACCAAAAGTCTGCCGATCCTATTATTTCAACTCTTTTATATTATGTGGAAAAACTACACACAATAAAAGATAAAGATTTGAAAGAAAAAGTAGTGATGGGTTACAACAATTCAGAAGAAGGATGTGGAACGGATGAATGTTATTTTTGCGACGTTTCCATTAAGCATTTCCCTTTCTTTGTTTGGGTTGAAGCAGATGAAGAAGGAATTAATTATTACCTTTGGGTGAAAGAAAAAGAATTTGTTGAATCAGACTCCGTTCGAGGAGGTTTTAGGATTCACAATGTTCATCATTTTTTAGGAGAGTCATTTAAGAAACGTTTCTGGGAAGAAATAAAAAAGCAGTCGAAATATCGACTACGATTACTTCAATTACATGTATAATTAGTGAAAACAAGGATATAATATGAATAGCCTTTTTCCCAAAAGGTAATGTTCGGCGAATTCCATGTGCACAAAAAAAGGCGACTAGAGGATCGCCTTTTTTTATCGAAAATAATAATTTAAATGTTTTCCACGACTGGCTGACAGTCTTGAAAGAATATAATAACGAATAATCTCGATGTCGCTTTTATGTAAATGGTTCTTGATCATGTGCATATAAGTAATCAATCGAAACTTGATAATGTTTCGGAAACGTCACACTCCAATGACATAAGAGCTCGCGCTCGTTATACAAATGATATTCGAAGGAAACGCCTTGCTTTTTGATAAAAAAAACATACATAATGAACCTCGTTTTTCTTTTTATCCTTTCCTAAATAAGTGAAATTTATTATGCAAAAATACGAATTTTGATTATGATGTATGTACGGATAAAAAGGAGGATTACAACAAAATGCCTGAAGCTTCTTTTTGGTCAAAAGGACCTTGTGATTGTGAAAAATATCTAACAGTACCAGTGCCTGATCTTATTTCGCGACCCATACAAAAATGGCGCGAAATAGCAAATGAATGTGGAAAAATATACAATGTGAATCCTGTCATTTTTTTAGCAATTTCAACGATCGAAAGTCGAGGCAATTATCAAGCTGAACATGGCAATAAATATGGTATTGTTCAAATGGATATGCCTCATGTAAGAGGATATAACTGTTTAAATGGTACCAAATATTTAGTAAACGATTTGCAAGGAAATGGTTATTATTGCAAAAACGAATACCAAGCAGTTACACTATCTTTTTCTATTTTAGGACAATTTTTAAGTACTTTTTTAAAAATAGAAAAAGATTTAGGGTTGGCTACTACGTGTTGGAACGATAATGTTGGTAGAAAAGATCCTGTGTTTCCTTACGGAAAAGAAAAGTGTGGGCTTTGGTTTAGTTCGACAAGTGTTTCTTGTTATGGAAAAGCTGTGGAAAAATTAGTATCTAAACATTCTCATTGGGGTAGAAATTTTTCTTCAAATAGACCAATTTATGAATTTTCAGCACCTTTAGATGAGATTTCAGTTGAAGGAACGGTTCCTCAGATTAAACTTTGTTTAGGTCCAAAATATAAACCAACCAGAGACAGTATTAAATAAGAAAAAAGCAGAAAAAATTTCTGCTTTTTTAGTTAATTTTCTTCATACTACTAACAATTTTCAAAGTTTCTTCAAGGCTTCCTTGATAATCGACATTGTAAGAGAATCCCGTTGATGATTTCCAATTTATAGTGATACGCCGCATGGATCCTGGTGTACCACTTACATAAATGTTACCTTCTACAATATCGTTCTTTTGTAACCAATCAAATTTGCTCATTTCGTTGATTAAAATACGAGTTAATTCTTTTGCTGCATTTTTTTCTCCTACGCCATCAACGATAAATGTCCAGTTTTTATACTTCCCATATAGAGACATTTCATATTTAGGTTCAATCCATGTAGAAACATTCTTTATTTTTTTAAATGGGATGTAGTCGTTTGGTTTGGAAAACGGTTGGAATAATTCTTTTGAACCAGATAACGTACCTAATTCATTTGACAAAGAATGGGAATCGATTCTAGGATCATTAGGTGGAAAAGGTTCTTGAAATACTAATAGGTAAATATTGTATTCATCTTTTGTTATTTGTGTCTTAGCCGTTGGATATTTATAATAAGCGTGACTAAAATTAGGAAAATATGTAGGAAGCCATATAGGCACATCTGTGTTTGTTTTTAATTCCTGAATAATCGGTTGGAGAAACAGTACGACATTAGTCGGTTTTGACATCCCACAAAGAAAAACAATACATGTAACACATGTTAAGAAAAGTTTTTTCATCACAATTCCTTTCTATTTTGTTTTTCTTAGTATTTGTTAGTTAAAAATAATTATTATAGGTAATTTTTTACAATAAAATTAAAATAAAAATTTCCTATTTTTGGGTTATAATGAAAACAACAACATTAAAAAAGGATGTGGGATTATGAATTATAATCATCAAGAACAGGAATATTTATTGTTCGAACGAGGCATTAAGCCTGCTATTTTTCTTTATGGAAAAAAAGAAGGAGAAGAAATCATAAAAGCAAAAGAGTTGATTCAAAAAGGTTTTTCTTATTCAGAAGAACATTTTGAACATGTTCCAGATGCAATCGGTTATTTTGTCTTTCAAGACGAAAAAAAGAAAGAAAAATTTGATAACAGTGAAAAAAGTACTTATGATTGCGGGATCGCTTTAGGTTTTCCACCTAATGCCTGTAAATATTATCAAGAAAGCGTGTCACAAAAGATAGATAAAAGGAGTTCAATCGCTGTAGCCTATCATGGATTATTTTTTGGAACACTTATTGATACTCTCGAAGAAGATATTTCTTGGCTCGAAAAACAATACCAAATACCCGATGAAATTAAACAAACGATTTATTTATCTGTCAAATACAATCGACAAAAACATTTTCGAAAAGCGGAAGAAATAAAAAACATTAAAAAATAGCTTATGAACTCATCGAAGAAAAGAAACATTTTTATCAACATTAAAAAAGACGCCAAAGGGCGTCTTATTTTTCATTTTCCATTTCATTTTGCAAATGACGGAATTCTTGTTCAATTTGTTGGTTGTTCTTTTGTACATGTTCTACCGATTTACGCATTTCCGTTGTCATCGAAGAAGTCTCTTCGCTAGTTGAGGCTAAATTTTCTAATGAAAAACTGATATTTTGACTACTGTTTTCAATGGAGCGAACTTTGTTCGCTGTGTGTTCTGTTAACTTTCGAACTGTTTCAGAAGCTTCTTTTAACAACGAAAAATTTTCTAGTACTTGTTTTCGTTTTAAATCCGCTTCTTCAATTACTTCTTTCCCTTGAAGAGATTTCATATTTGCTATATTCATTTTCTCAATCAAGACATCTATGATGTCTTGGATTTCAAGAGATGATTCATGCGATTGTTCGGCTAGTTTTTTCACTTCATTTGCGACGACCATAAATCCTTTTCCTTGATCACCTGCGCGTGCTGCTTCAATACTTGCATTTAGTGCCAATAAATTAGTTTGAGCCGCAATAGAAGAAATTTTATCTACAATATTGTAAATAATCACGCTTTCAGTTGCTAAATCTTCTAACGAAGCAGAATTTTCTAATAACACAAATTCTAATTTTTTATTTCCTTCAGATAATTGTTGAGTAAATGCTAAACTTTTTTCTAAAATAGATAACATATCGGTACTTTTATCGTGCAATACATTGGATTGTCCGTTTAAATCTTTTATTTGAATACGCACGTCCGTCATATTTGAAGAAATTTCATTCGTTGATTCCACTAAAATCGCATTAGCTTCTTCCACTGATTCAAATCCTTCTTTTAATTGTAAATTAGCGGATACGCTTTTTCGAATGGTTTCATTCAACCCTTTTCCAAACTCTCGTACATTTTCAACCATGAAAGTTGTGCGAGCGAAATTCATCTCTACGTTTTCTTTTTCTTGTTCGATTTTATTTTTTAATGAATTAAAATGAGATAAGATACTAATTTGAACAAATAGGCTGATGACAAAAGCAGCCATCATATAAATAGAGTCAATATCTAAAATTTTATCTTCTGGAAAGAGATTTTCTTTTCCAATATATAAAAATATAATACCTATTATGCTTCCATATGTATTAACCCATAAAATCAATTTTTTATCTAAATAAATAAGAGAACTAATGGTTACAACAAATAAAAAAACATAGACAGTCATCGTTGCACCAAAATATAACAATAACGCAATTAACGTAATACACATAAATTGTAAATGATATGTAATATATAGTTGTGATTTATAATGTTCATTTTTTTGTTTAAGTAAATAGATAACCAAAGGAAATGTTAAGAATCCACAAATTAAAAAAGGAATTTTCATTGCCCATATGGCTCCTTGGATAAAGTTCAATAGTGTTAACACGAACCACATCACGAATAGGAAACGGTTTAAATAAATATTTTTCGAATAATAATGGTATGTACTATGATTCAATTATACGATCCCACCTTTTTTATTTTTATAAAAGTAGAACGTATTTTACTAAATGTCAATAAAAAGGCTTACGCCTTTTTATTGGTTTTGATTAGCTAAGGATACGAATGTTCACATTATCTAACGGATAATGTGATGGGACAAATGTTTTTTTTGTATATTTTTTCTCGCGTCTATTCAAGAGTCGAACACGTTCAGTTGATCGAGTTGTCAGTATCTGGAAAATTTGTTCGTAGATATGATCGCGAAAATAATAAATGGGATAAACAAAATCCTTTTCTTTTCCATTTGGAAGTTTCTTTTTTATAATTCCCAATTCAAATTCATTGCACAATGCGTCAGTGAAAAGTGCTGTATAAACACGACCATTTTTTAATGTAAATGTAACATGATAATCATTTTTTCCTAGCTGTTCTCTATCATTTGGTTTACAAAAGTTAATATCTGTGATAATTGGCTTGTTTTTTTCTTCTTCTTGAAGAATGACTGGTTGTAATCTATCTATGTAATCAAACAGTTTCTTTAAAATAAGCGGTTCGTATTTGGTGTTATTGGTCCCTATCATCCCTCGGAATCCAGGTTGATGGTAAATGATTTTTTTGTTGTCTTGTATAACCGCATTTTCCCAACTGTCGCAGACAGATGGTTCAAGTTCTAGATAGTAACGACATTCATATTGTTTGACGTACTTACGCCCTTCCACGGTTAGAATAACCGTGATAAGAAATGTATAATAAATCGAAGTAAAGTATTCTCTTCCGTCGTAAAATGTTTTATCCAAACGAAAATCTATGTTCAATTTAATCACCTCTCGATAGTATAGAGTTAACTTTATTATATTGAGAGGTCAGTTGTCAATGGAACAGAAATAATATAAGTGAGTTGATGGAAAATACATCGATATTTATTGATTAAGAAAGCAAAAAAGGCGTATGCCTTTTTTATTGGGTTTTGTTTTTTCGAAATAACGATATAGATATCCATATCGTTGCAAAAACAGGAATTCCCGTTATAACACCTTGTATAATATAAGTTCTTATTTTTTGTGCATCGGAATTTAAGCCAAATTGCCCTACATAACAATCCATAGGTACTCCTTCATTAAGTTTTTTTTCACATTTTATTAAGGCTTGATGTCTTTTTTCTTGTTCTTTATGATAAGAGTAAGCGGACCAAGCTAAAAGGAACAACTGAATAAAAAGAAGGATAATGGTTAGTATTAAAATATTTTTTTGTTTCTTGTTCATAAACTCACCTGCCTTTTATTCGCTATTATAGATAAATGTAAACAAAATTCAATAAAAAAGACATATGTCTTTTTTATTGAATACTTATAATGATAAACATCGTTATAAATGAACATACTAAATATAAAAGGAGGTATATATGTACACCTTAGAGTGTATTTTAAACATCATTATACCTGCCCTATGTGTGAGAAAGTGGTTCATATACAAGCGGGCTTTTATCGATTTTCGATTATGCCAAATGAATGCGAAGGGTTTTTACATAGTTTAGATAAATTATTCCAAGAGTTGCTATTATTTAAAAGTAGCATGCGTCTGCGCACGATGTTAGAGTTTCCGAATAGTGTTCGCGAATAAAAAAAGCCGTACGGCTTTTTTTATTGCTATTTTTACACAAAGCTTTATACTACCGAAAAAGGAGGGATTTTAATGAAAGAAAAATTATATATTTTTACATCCATTATTTTGTCATTATTTATTGGTTATGAAGTTTTAAGCAATTTATTATTGGACAGTAATCAAATGGGAAGCAAACTCAATTCAATGTATATTGAACTAGCGATAGCTGTATTTATATACGCAACAATGTTATTTCATATTTATTTAACCACTTATTTTGTTTATAAATATCTTCGTATGCCAAAAATCAATAATAAAATTTCTGAAAATATTTTCGTTATAACTGGTTTTACTATTGTCATTGAATTAATTGCATTTTTTATTAATAGTTGGATTCACGGTTTTTATAGATATGATCGTTATGCATTAGGAAGCGAATGGGGAGATTTTATCTTATTAGTCACGTCAACTGCTGTTTTAGGCGCTATGATTTATTTCCAATTTAACCAAACTAAAAAAACTCCTTAAGGAGTTTTTTTAGTTTGGTTGCGAGACAAATTTACTTTCATCTTTTAACATATTCCCAACATATTCATTTGTGGTTCGCGGGAGTGTAATATTGAACTCAGTTTTCCCATAATCATAAATCCAATAATCATTGCTTCCATTATACCAAGTCACAAGTTGAATATTTGGATAATCAGTAAGATGATCAAACATACTGTGAATATACGCCTCTTTACTGTTATCCAAATTCAAACTCGATGTTTCAATCATCATCGGTTTATGCGGGTACATACGTCGCAACTCTTTATATGTTTGATCAAAAACATCATTAAACGTTTGTGTTTTTGCATTTACAACGACATTACGAGTATGAGGAACAATTTCCCCTTCTCCATCAATATTATACCCCATCATATTGATCCAATCGACATAATCATCCCCTGGATAATAAAGAGACATATCATTAAATGAAACATTTGGGTACGATTGCACATTCGGACTCCATACAAACTTAATATTATCTGCGTCTTCTTTTTTCATTAAATCAACAACGTGACGATACGCTGCTTTATAAAGATCAGAGTCATATTCAAAATCATAATCACTATTTGGATATTTCGAAGCATTAAAGTTTTTCATACTTCCATTCATTCCACTACCCAAACGAACAAAAACAGGTTTATTTAAGCTTTTTAATTCATTTGCCCAATCTTTGATTCGTTCATCAAAAGACCCTTCATTTAACAGAACTAAGTCAAAACCTACATGATTTCTTCCTAATTCTAAATCGATAATAGGTGTTTTCCCTGCATCTATTATTTGTTGAATATAAGGAAGTTCTCCGTCGTTTCTTCCGTAATAACTTAAATATCCTTTAACGGTTTGGGTACCCATAGGCGGATTATTTAATTCATTTTCCCATTCTGGTATATTGTAATGTAATTGATCATACCATTCACTGTCATACAACCCGAACATTGTTTTTCCTGTTGGAATAAAGAAAGAAGGATCGGCAACTCTGGTATTATACGCATCGTTAATTTCTTCACCTGTTGGAGTAAAATCTTGTCCTTCTGTATAATAATCAAGACTTTTAATGATTTTTTCTACTTCTTTTTCGAGGTTATATACTTTAGGTTCTTCTAAATTGTCTTTTGTCGTAACTAATTTAATAGTAAAAACACCGTAAGAACCATTTACAAAATAATAAATATTTTTATTCAAATTGTTATTTTCAATATATTGACCTTGAAAAGCATATTTTCTCACATCATTGTAATGTTTATCTTCAATTGGCGGCATTTCCGTTCCTGGAGGCAGTGTAGAAATCGTCTTTTCAATAAATTGTTCTCGTTCTTCTTCGCTTTCAATTTTATCAAATGTAATATCTAATTTAAAATCTTGCATAAATAAACGAACATATTTAGATGGCTCTACATGATCGATAAACCAATAAGGTGGGATCTCAATTGTATATCCTTGCGCATAATTTGTATAAGTTGCATCATCTTCTCCTGGTCTTTTTCCCTCAACAAGATTATCTTGTTTTACGTCTGGATGACTAGATTTTCGATTCATTTCCTCTATCCAAGTGTTAAAAAACGGGTTTTGTGCTTTTCTAAATGGTGTTGCTTGTACTTTCCCTGATCCAAATTCCCAATTTGTCCCTACACCGTCAGTAAACCCTTCAAGATATTTAGCATTTTCAATTAATAGTTTTGAAAGCTGAGGGGCTTTATATGAAGGGAATTGTTCCTTTATTAAAGCTGCTACACCAGCAACCATTGGAGAACCATAAGACGTTCCATGACCAGGAGTATGACCATTCCCTTCTTTTAAAACTTCAAATGAGTAAGGAGCGGCGACATCTATAAACGGTCCTGTAGAAGCTCCGCAAAACCTAGGGATAATTTCAAACGCACAACGAGTTTCAGAATCGTTGTATCCGCCAACAGCGATCACTCCAGGTTTTTCTGCTAACGGAGACATAGTATCTTCATTAGGATCATTATTACCATCGTTTCCTACTCCAGCTATCACCAAGATGCCTTTTTTTCTTGCTTTTTCTACCGCTGTTTCGGTTTGTATCCAATCTCCTGCATATTGACTAATATTAATAATATCAACTTTATGATCAATTGCCCAATAAATACCTGCAGCTAAGTTATATATCTGTTCTTCATCAGTTGACGGATTATGGTCATTTTCTTTTACTCTAACCGAATATATAATAGCTTCAGGAGCAACTCCTACCGCAACTCCATCGTATTGTTCTCTTTGAGAAACAATTGTGCCTGCTACTCCTGTTCCGTGACCATCTGTATCTTCGTCCCAAGGATATTCAGAGTCTTCTACACATTCAAACTCATTTGTTTCTTTAATCAATTTTGATTTTACACAACTAACACCTTCCGCAATATGCGCCCCTTTAAAAGCATCATGGCTTTTTTCAATTCCTGAATCTAATATTGCAATTTTAACCCCTTCACCTGTTAAACCAGCTTGTATTGCAGAAGGAAGATCGATTGATTCTCTAGCTGGATCAATCCACTCTTCAGCAAAAGCTTTTTCTTTACCAAAAAAAATAAATAATAGCATTAAAACAAAAAAAACGTACTTCTTTTTCATTGTAATCCCCTCGTACATCAATTTTTATGAATTATTACGTATTATTTTTGTTTTTAATTGATAAAAATCCTTTTTCTGTTAGTATCGATAAAAAGGCAGGTGATGTATTATGAGAAAAAAAATTACAGTATGGATTGCTTTACTATATTTCATAGGGGTTACTATTTCTTTGTTTCCATACTTAAAAAGTTACATAAATATTCAAAACGAAGATATGTACGCCGTTGTTGGTTTTGACAAGGAACCTCAATCATCTTTTTTTAAAAAATATCATGTGAAATATAAAGAAAAAAATAAGGATTCTTCTTATATCGAATATAAAATGGTTATTCCTCGAAAAGATGTGGAATCTCTAAAAGAGTTGAAGGGAATTTCTGTTGAAAGTTCTTCTTCAAATTCACCTTATCAAAGTGATCAAACAAAACTTTACGATTTGTTTTATAAACTTTTTGTTGAACCAATTTATTTAGTTCCAGCGATTTTATATGTAGTTTCTATTGTTTATTTACTTATTTTTTCAATTAATAATAAAGTGTTTAAATTAAAAAAATAGCCAAAAGGCTGTTTTTTTCATGATCTTTTGGTAGATTCGTCGATAGGAGGTGTTTTTATGGCAAATGAACAAGCTTCTTTGAAGCTTGTTGAAATATATCAGATTTTATATGCCATTTTCCTTACATTCGCTTATAATATCGAATAAAAAAAGAAGGTGAAAAATATGATTAAAAGTATTTATTTAGCTTTAACTGTTTGTTTTACATTGGTCACTGTCTTTATTTTTGCTCAAACTTTATCTGAAATCATTCATAAAAGAGACAGACCTGAATTTATTTTAATTACATTCAAAAAAATTATTGATGAAAATTTTGAATCAAAATTCGGGGAAGAGAAGTATCAAAAATTATTCACTGATTCAAATCAAAAACTAAAAGAAAAAAAACAATTACTACTTTATACAAAAGAAAAATACATGAATGATATTAAAAGAAATAATAATGTACTTTCTATTTCAAATAATACAAAAAATTCAATTTTGAAGAAGGAAGAAAATAATTTCTATCACTTACCTTTGCTAATAGAAGATGATAATAACATATTTTGGAGTTCTTTATTTCCTTTTGTTTTCTTTTTCACACTAATAAATTGGGTTGTTTTTATTTATATTTCTATAAAGAAAAAATAAAAAAGGCATATGCTTTTTTTGATTGTCATTTTTTTGTAAACATCTATAATACCGAAAAAGGAGGGGGTTTTATGATGGAAAAAATATATGTATTCACATCTATTGTTTTATCACTTTTTATTGGTTTTGAAGTTTTTATCGAATCATATTTACAACCTGAACCAGTAGGATTTGAATCTAATGTTAAATATGTTATAGTAGGATTCGCCGTATGCATGACAGCTATTATGTTGTTGCATATTTATTTAACGACTTATTTCGTTTTCACCTATATTCGTATGCCAAAATTCAATAATAAAATTTCTAGAAATGTTTTTTATATAACGGGTTTTTCGATTGTTATTGAGGTAGTTGCGTTTTTCATCAATAGTTGGAACCATGGATTTTATAAATATGATCATTATGTACGAAGTAACGAATGGGATGATTTAATCTTATTAGTCGTATCAACAAGTATTTTAGGGATAATATTGTATTTAGAATTTAATAAACCGAAAAAAGACAATGTGTAATTGTCTTTTTCTTTAAAAAACAAAAAAGCTGTACGGCTTTTTTCATCATTTGAAAATTCTTTTATTTGTTTATGTAAGGCGAAGCCTTGGAATATCATGATTAATCCAATACTAGATAATGTAGCGATGCAAATTCTTCGATAAATCATACATATCACTCCTTTCTTTGTAATAATTTACAAAATGTCACTCCTCCTATTGTAGTTAATATCATAAATGTGCCGTATAGTATTTTCGCTCCATTTTGTTCTTTTTCGATTTCGTAGTCTTCTTTAACTCCACAATAAACTCCAGGTTTTAATATACAACCGTAACCTTTTGATTGCTCAGCTTTTTCATGGATCTTTCTTTCAATAGCATATTGCCCTCTTAAGAAAAGAATTAATTCTAACAAAAGTAAGGTTGTTGTAAATAAGATGGTTATACGTTGTTTTTTGTTCAAGTGAATCACCTCTTTTTGGTTATTATGGTCCATTTCTTCAATTAATCAAGAAAAAGATCCAATCGAATCTTTTTCTTGTATTAAATACGCATTTTAATTAACAGTATTTATTCGCATCATTCGATACGCCAATTTATCCACTTTTTTGTGCTGACGATCTTTCGGATTTACTTTTCTAAATTCAATTACTTTTCTTAGTTCATAAAACAGATATAAATAATTCAGATAAATATAATTTGAAGGAATGGTCTTCCCTTTAATCAAGTGAAAAACAATATAATTATCAAAGTATATGATCGCTTTTTTTATTTCTTCTTTGCTTTCTTTTATATGGTTAAATACATTGATTACACCCATGATTTCCGCACCATTTGACTGAATACGTTTAAATACTTCGTCTCCGTGATAAAAATAAGCCTGAAATATTTCTTTTTGTTTGAATCGATTACAAGTAAATGCAGTTGAGTAACAATTTTGTTCATATGAATAACTGGCATCTGTATAATAAATATATGTTTGATTAGCGTTCATAAGAAACCCCCTATATTATATCTATTCTTTCAACAAAAAAAGATGTTCAAAACAAAAAAGCAGCTTTAAAGCTGCTTTTTTGTTTTGAAGGAAGGAGATCAATCTTTCCTCAGTTGTAATTAAATCAATTTTTTCTTTTTTTATAAGGAGTTGGACATGCATAACAAAATCCTTCTTCAAAAAAGGCGTATGCCTTTTTTATTGCTATTTTTACACAAACGCCTATAATAGCGAAAAAGAAGGTGATGAAATGACAACGATTAAATGGGGATTGGCAATTGTGATTGCGATTATATATAGTGTTTTATTTGTAAATTATTGTATAGAAAGCGATAAAATCACAAAAGAGAAAGAAGTAGAAACATGTGGACAAAGAATAGAAGATATGTGTGATCAACATCAAGTACAAGTAAACTATAAAATCATGAAAGGAGTAGAAAGAGGAAAATTAATCGAAAAGATGGTATTAGTGACCGTGTTTGGAACATCATTTTTACTAGCGCTTCGTATAGTAGAAGAAAATAAAGAAAAACCAAAACGTTCCTCTATTTTTTTCTATTTGCATATCGTGCAAATGGCAATTTTGGCATTGTTAGCATGGCATACTTTATTAAATAGAATGGATTATTTTATTGGAATTGTTTTATTTTTTGTATTATTGATTGCGCTTATTTTATATAGTTTTATTTTGCATAAAGTATTACATTCTGATAAATATCCTAGTCATTTATGGACCATAGAGAGTATGTTATTTTATATAGCGCTTGTTTTATACGCATTCTTGAGTAGAAATTATGTTTCGGAAATGGTGTTCCGTATATTAGAAAGTGATATTTATATCTATTTGATTATTTTACATATGTTTACTTGGATCGTTAAACTTAAATTTGTGAAAATAGGAACGTTCCTTCAAGGAATGCTTTTATCCTTTATGCTGCTTATCGGATTATTATGGATTTTATGGTTCTTTGCGTTTCAAAATTTAATGTAAAAAGAAGGTGATGAAAATGGAAAAAACAAAATGGATAGTAGCTATATTCTTTGCATTACTATCAGGTTATTTTTTAGTTCAATCGATTACAGGAGTCATAATAGAAGATGAGACAGCGGGTTTTTATATAAAAATGCTTATAGGAACAGCGGTGTTGGAAATAATGGGTATGATTGGATTTGGTTTAGTAGAAGAAAAAGAAAAAAAACCAAGAGAACGATCTCTGTTTTTCTTTCTACATCTTATGCAGACGGTTATTGTTGTGTTTTTTATGATTTACAGTGTATCAGAAGGATTAGGAGATAAAATTCATATCATTTCGTTTCTTATACAAGCACTTTTTCTCCTATGGTATGGTCGAACCGTACAAAAAGTTTTAGAACAAACAACATTTCCCCGTTCATTATGGATAAAGGAAGCCTCTATGTTCTATATATCTGTGATGTCCTTTATGGTATTTAGCAATGCCTATGTACTAGAAAACTTTTTTTCTATTGAAAGAGGAAAGGTTATAGTGGGATCGTTCTTTTATCTGCTGATTACATGGATCATAGGATGGCGTTTTCCAAGGATTGCAACATTCATGTATGGAGTAGTAATAACAGGTATGATTTTATTAAGCACTCTTCTACTATTATGGGTATTTGTATATGAAAGTTTAATGTGAAAATAACCCCTTTTACAAGATGATATTTGTTAGGTCTTTTTTTTCCATAAGAAACAGTATGGAAAAGCATTCTTAAACAAAAAAAGCAGTTGATATAATCAACTGCTTTTTTAACCAAAATTTTTGCAAACACACACAATTGGTTTTTTATCGGTCTCGAAAATTTCATTCATTTCTTCTATTTGTTTTGTTGTTATCAATTTTTTTATTTTATCATCAGGATTTTCATCAATCGGATAAACACCGTATGTTTTTTTTAGTAAATTGGCTGAAATAGGATAATCTTCAAGTTCAAATCCTACAATAAACCCATTCATACCTTCTCCAAGAACCGTATCGCACCCATATACATATGTTGCTTTTTTCCCAAGAACTCCATATATTGCTTATTTTTTTATGCCGAAAAATTGTAATGTTTGTAAGGGATCAATCGTAATCGGTGAGATGGATGAGAAAACAAAGCATGTTTTATACATTCAGATGCTTTCTCATCAAACTCTACGTGTTGATTATAAAAACGAATAGTTTCGTTCATTTTGAAAACAATCATACGCAAACGATCAACAATCCCTTCAATTGAAAAATATCCAATTATAAAATTGTCGTTTTCTTTGAAATCTACATGGTTTATTTTTAATTCTTTTGTTTTTATTATTTTTTCTCTTACATTAATTGTGTTCAAAAATTGTTCCTGAAAGTCTTTTGCAAATTCTTGTTTGTTTAATTCAATCGTTTCTAACATTGTTTTTTTGCGGAAACGAAAATTCGCTAACACATCAACATCTACCATTTCACCTTTCTTGGCTTCTGCTACAACAATATTTGGATTGTGACTATTTCCATAAAACATATTTACACTCCATGTGTAAGTACCTTTTTTCTTGTTATGGACTAATTTTCCGTAACTAAGAGACGTTGCACGACTCATATTTATCACCTCTTCCGTTTTATTATACCAAAAAATCCGTACGGATTTTTTAAAATATGCTAAAATTAATGTATCAAGACCAAAAGAGAGGACGATGAATGTGGGAGTTGAAATGAGTTCTTTTACTATGTTGCCTATCGACGCTACCCTAAAAATAGGAACGTTTGATTTGCTCCATTATCACCAAATTCGTGTTTCGTATGAATTGAAAAATGATCAGGTTTTTTTTACGTCTATGTATGAAAGCGGGAAAGAAAAGAAAATGTTTGAAAAATGGTTAGCGCCAGAAAAACAAGTATATACAGATTTTATCCTTCTTTATCATCAAGAATTACAAAAGATGAACGATTGTCTTGCGTTTGAAGGACATATACTAGAAGAAAAAATGATTGATTATCGAAGGTTTAAAAAATACATTTATTACATTCAATACGACCAACTCGTGAATGAAGTGAAAATAATATTTGAGCCAAATCATGATTTGTTTTCTTTTTCATATCAAATCCCTTTACCTATTAATTCTAAAGGTTTTCTATCAATGCCTGAAAGCTTAGAAACACATTTAAAAAAAGAAACACTTAAGCGTTTGTGGGAACCGTTTCGAGATAAGACAAAATATCGTTTAGACTTATTGCACATGTTACGATAAAAACAAAAAGCAGTTGATAGTCTATCAACTGCTTTTTTTCTTGAAATCGATCCGTTAATTCAAGCGCTCGTTCAATTTTTCAAAAAAAGACATCCGTTTGGATGTCTTTTTTATATCGCTATGCCTTTTTGATTGGCATTTTTCTTTACAATCTGATATTGTTTTTGCAAATAAGTCACTTGTTTTTCTGTTAATTTTTTATTTTCTCTACTTATTTTGATTAAGCTTTTGATAAAATTTCTTCCCCATTCATCGGTTAAATCACTATCTTTTCGTAAAAATCCAACAGTTTCTTTCATCATTTCTTTTGCTAGTATAGTAATTGCTTTTTCTAGGGTTTCTTTATCAAACCATCCAAAATGACATTCTCTTTTTGGAATTCCTAAATGTTTCGCTAGATCTTCATACGCTTGTCCTCGCTTCTTTTTTCCTTCTTTCCACTGAGGATCAAACAGAGTGTGAGCACTTTTTTTCAGCGCACGAAGTTCTTTATTTGCTAGTCTTCCTAGCGGAATATTTGTGCCACTGTGTACACCAACATACGCATCACAATTCGTGCATTTATAACATTTTCCGTTTCCGTATTTCTTTCCATAAACGTTCACATTACTTGTGAAAATAACCTCACTTTTACAATAGATACATTCTGTAGGGATCGGGTATTTTTCGATACGATTTGCCATTTTCCCACTCCTTATATTCAGTTTACCTTCTCTTTTATTATACCGAATATTCCTTGTTTAGGACAAAAAAACACGCCTTTTGGCGTGTTTTTTAAATAAATCGAGGTTTCTTTTTTTGTTTTTCTTTCGCAAATACAATAGCTCTTTTATCGTCCGCTACTAGCGCATATCCTTTTATATGTTCATCGTCAACTCTCCAGGCATAAACGATCACATCATAGATGTTTCCATCTTTGTCCATCGCTTTTGTTTCAACTGTCATTCTTCCATCTTCTGGATAAGCAAGCTGCAGATTATTATACACAGGAATAGAGTTGGTAGCAACCATATCAAACTCTAAAATATCTTCTAATTTTCCATGTGCGTAAATGGTTTGAAGTGGAAGAAATTCTTCATGTTTTTGATCAAATTGCGGATCGTGCATCGAAATTAACATCGTAAAACCTCATTTCTTTGATTTTTTTTCATGTTCAATTATACATTCTTTTTTATTTGAAAGGAAAAAAATGCAAGAAAAATAGTTGATCTTTGATCAACTATTTTTTCATCATTTATTTTTTTACATAGACTGCTTTTTCAGCATGTTTTTGTGGATGATTTTCAAGAAAATCATTTTCTTCCACATGACGTTTAATGCTTTTAAGTTGAAAAATACCATAAGGTGTTTTCAGGGTTTTGGGGAAATCATCCATCGTTTCTCCGATAATATATTCACCAAGTTTGATGCTTCCATCTTTTTGTCTATGTCCTGATAATTCAATTTCTGCAATTTCGTGTATTTTTGGTTCATACATCATTTGCAGCTTTTCAACAAGTTCATTTTCAAGACTTTTGTCTGTTTTTCCGTAAATTAACCATCCATTTCCTGGAGATGCAGCTGATACCATTATCTCTCCATTTAATTTAAAACATTGTTCTAAATAATAATTTTCAGGCTCATAACCAAGAATTGCTTTGATATCTCCAAGAAGTTTAATCTCAGGAAATACTTCTTGTGGCTCAACGCCATTTAATAAAAATTCTTGTTTTTCCTCATAGTCTTTTTTCGCTTGTTGAATCATTGCTTTTTCATCCATTTTATCATTTCCCTTCTATGTTTATATCTTTATTATACCTCATTTTATTGGTACATAGTGAAAAAAAACGTTACAAATGTAACGTTTTTATAACTCAATATGTTCTTCGACTCTTTGGTACAATATTTCAATAAGTTCGTCATCCATGAAGGTAAATTCATCAGGAATATCCAAACAAATTATACTTTTCTTCATCAACATTTGTCCAAATTTTTGATGCAATCTTCTTTTGTGTTTTTGTTCCATAACAAAAATAACATCTGCCCAACCAATGTGACCTTCCGTCACTTTAACACGCGCATTTTTTTCAGTTCCAGCAGATCTAACTTGATGTCCGTTTATTCCATGAAATATTTTTTCAGCAGTTGCACTTCTCCATTTATTTTTACTGCATATGAATAATAGTTTTATTTTTGTTCACCTTTCTTCCATTTATCTATTTATGATACTTTTTTGGATTTTTGCAGTATTCTTCTACGGAAATGAAATCGTCCGTTTCCATAATCATCTCAAATTCTTCATCCGCTTCAATCGTGAGTTCGTCAAATAGATTTGTATTTGCAAGAACACCTCCGATAATATACGTTTCTTCTGCTTCCTTTGTTATATTGGTTTCTAGCAGAATTTCTCCATTTGATTTGGATATTTTCTTCACATTGTGAAAGAGAAATGTTGTTTTCCCGTTAATATAAATGTCGTTGTCAACAAACGTAAACGCGCGGTGCTTTAATGCTTCTTTTATTTTTGTTCCAAGTGATGAAATGCAAAATTCAACTCCCCATACATCTAACGAAAACGTACCGTTTACAAGTGTAAGATCACTCCAATTGGCAAACATAAAATCAGCTTCTGATGTTCCAATTCCTTCATATTCGTTCGATCCAACCGTTACATCAATTTTCATGGTTTTTTCTCCTTTTCTTTTTATGGTCTATTTTAATTGTATCATAGTTCGTTTTAAGGATTAAAAAAATCTATCTTTTATACGAATACTTCGTTTTGGTTTTATAATAAAAGCAAAACAAGAGAAAGTTGGGATCCAAATGAGGAATGCGAGTCCATTGCAAAGTTTATTAGACGTTTGTGTGATTTTCATTATTTTTCTTTATCCACAAATATTAAATTAAAAACACAGCCATATGGCTGTGTTTTTAATTTAATATTTGTATTTTTACCGTTTTCCTTCCCCAGTTTAAAGCGTCTTTTTTCGAACTCATAAAAATATCAATTTTGTTTCCTTTAATAGCACCGCCTGTATCTCCTGCAATTGCATAGCCGTATCCTGGTACATAGACTTTCGTGTTTAATTTAATCACTTTCGGATCCACCGAGATAACTTTCATATTCGGATTTTTCTTTAAATTGATGCCTGTAGCTGTAATACCTGAACAGCTTTTACAATTCATCGTATAAGCTGAAGCACTCACGGTAATTTCTTTTACTTTTTTAGCTGGTGTAGCGACTGTTTTTGATTTTGTGCTTGTATTAGCTACTTTTAATACTTCATTTACTCGAATCATATCAGATGAAAGAGAATTCCATTGTTTTAAATTAGCCACTGTAACATGATAGTTCTTTGCAATTTTTGAAAGTGAATCTCCTTTTTTTACTGTATATGTAGAAGATGCTGCAGACGCGCTCGTTCCAATCCCCATTAACAAGACAAGTGATGTCGCAAGTGTAACGAATGTTTTTTTCATATGTATAACCCCTTTTTTTTACTTGATAATGGATATTATACTAGAATAATATTACAGTCGTGTTACGGGGAGTTGTTAATTCAATGACAATATATTTCATTAGATGAAAAAAAGTAATACCTCATAGGAGATATTACTTTTTTTCATCTAATGCATCTTTTATTATTTCTTTTCTTGAATCAAAACTTTTTTTCGCTTGTTTAGCTAATTCGTCCCCAGAGAGAAAATTACTTGTGTCTTTTCTTGCTTCAAACAATTTTTCAATTTCTTTTTGTTCTTTGTTTTTATTAGACATTTTTTTCATCTCCTTTATTATTTTATAAAATGATTATAGCACACTTAAGGATCTATTTCTTCTAATTGTTTAAATAATCAAAAAAGAGCTCCTAAAGGAGCTCTTTTTGTGATATGAACTAAAAATTAATATGCACGATCCTAAAGATATCAAAGGATTTGAAAAATAAAAAAGCCGTATGGCTTTTTTTTATTATAAACTGAAAAATGATATACTGAAAGAATCAAAAGACGACATATGTCGTCTTTTTCTTTTATCGTAAGATATGTAATAGATGAAGTCTGTATTTTGTTTGATGTCGAAACGGTTCCCACAAGCGTTGAAGGGTTTTGTCTGTGATAAAATGTTCTAACTTTATTTTAACGGAATTGGATTTTCCCCTACTATTGATCGGAATATCAAGATTTGTTTCTATTTCATAATGATTAATTTTAGGTATAAACAAAAACGTTGTATCTTTTAGAAATTCAGTGAATTCAACAGAAATTTCATATTGCAACAACGCACTTTCTGTTTTAAAACAATGTTCATGAATAATTTTACCTTGAGATAAAACTAATTCGTTAAGTTTGTTTAGTTCATCTAGATATACAAGGATAAAATCTTCATAAATTTTTTGTTCTTTCTCATGCCATGTGTTATATTTCTTTTCCATATTTTCATTTAAGCGATAAGGCAGTTTAAAAAGCACACGCTTATTTTCTACTTCATACGTCACTAACATGTTTCCGTAATTGAGCAACTTAAACATTCCTGATATCAATCCATCTTTTCTTTTGTTCATTGAAAAATAAAACATCTCCACTCCCAAAATATCACCCCTTTTATTTTTTAAATGATAAAGAATTTGAAAAAAAATTCAACTTTTCATCTCCTAACTGTTTAATAGGTCCAAATAATGTTAATAACTTTATTCGATGCTGCAAATTATTTCTTGTTACGGTTCCTTTTGAAAATTCCATTTTTATCTCATTCTCTTTAACAGTAAGATGAAAATAAAGATTATCTATATAAACTAAATATGCTTCGGCATTCTCCTTCCTTTTTGCTAAAGACACATAAAGAATATAATCATCGATTTTCAATTTAATATCCAAAGCAATTACGCAAGTCATTTTTTATTATATATAATAATCGGATCGATTTAAAGATTGAAAAGTGTTAGAATTTATATAAGAAAGAGGTGAAAAAATGAAATAAAGACAATTATTAATGTTAATTTTTTTTAGGTTTATGGACAAACAAAAAAACCATGCCTTTTGGCATGGTTTTTTTGTTCAAAAGATTACATATTTTATTATTTTTTTTGTTCATTTATAATGAGCAAATAGCCCTAATTTTAAAAATAAAAAACTCAGCAGCGAATTTGCAAGAGGTGTCAAACTTGCAAAAAGGGAGCTGAGTAGAAAGTTGATTGTATTGGCATTAATAGTATATGTATAAAATTTTAAATGGAACTAAGTAAACGCCTATTTTAAAATAAAATAGGAAACCACTTTTTTATAGCAGTTTCCTCCGATTCGACCAATCAACTTTCTTTTACACCTGGTAAGTAAATATCGATATTCATTACATAATATGTTTATATTTTTTAAAATGTTCGAAAAATAGGCGTTTTTTAAACAAAAAAAGCACTCCCGAAGGAGCACTCACCGTTAAAAGGGTAGAGATGATTATATTGAAAAAACACTTAATACAGTATATGACATGAAACAGATTTGGTGACAATTATTTCGTTCTTCGAAAAAAGCTTTTTTTGTTGAAAAATGATGAAAAAGTCCAAGCATAAATCTTATTTTTACATAAAATGTATGGAAACTAAAAGAAAGGAAAGATGTAAAAATGGAAAAACACAAAATCAACAAAGACAAATTGTTACAGATTTTATTAAATTTAAGTGCATTGAATTTGGGGGGGTTGAACTTACCTGTCAAACTCGACACAGAAGTCAAAATAGGAGATTTGATTGACGTAGAAGTGGAAGTAGGAGGAGACAACAAAAAGAAACATCATGATTGTTGTGACCCTTGTAAGAAACATGATCCTTGTTGGGATCCTTGTGATCCTTGTAAACATCATGACCATAAAAAGTGGGACGGTCATGATCACGAAAAATGTGAGTGCAAAGGGAAGTTACAGCATAGCATCTTTGGTTTTAACATTTTAGCTGACATTTGTCCGTGGTGTGAAACGAAAAAAAGCGAAGTTTTCTCTTCGTTTAATGTTCCTGGGCTTACAAGTTTCTTATTCAAATCCACAAAAGTATTCAAGCCATCTTGTCACAAGGTATTCACACCAGGAGGTTTTGCAATCATCGGAACTTCACTGAATGTATCAGGTCTTGGAAGAATAACAGTTGGTACTGACACATTCAACGCAGCCTTTTCACTTTCCCTCTTTGAAAGTTTAGGATTTGGTAATCCAGACTCTTATGCATTCACGATTTCATTTATTGACGGAGCAGGGAATCCAAGTGCTGTTGTAGCAACTATTGGAGGTGTAGATGACCAAAATCTATTCATCAGAAAATGTCACAACGATCACTGCGGTTGCCATGGTCACCACCACGGATTTGGCGGATTCGATGAATTTGACAACGACTTCTCTACTGGATTTGGTGGATTCCCAACACCTGTGACTGGTGTTGCTGCTACTGCTATTCCGACGGGAACCCGTACAATCACTTATACAGCAAATGGCGTAACGAACACTCTTGACTTAAATACACTTGGTAACGCATAATTCTATATTCATGATGAAAAAGAATGGAAGATTCGTCTTCCATTCTTTTTCTATTTTGAAGCAACAAAAAACTAGTTGTGTGTAATTAGTTTTTTGTTGCTTCTTTTTTTGGAAATTCTCCTTCTTTTTCCCTATTATTGAAGCGAGACGAAAAGATAGAGAACCTATAAAAGATGGATATAATATATAGCTTTAACATTTCATTCTTTTTCCGCCCATTGATGCATATAATAATGGAAGAATTCGAGGAGGAATCTTATTGAAACCAAAACGTTATGTAGGATATGTAAGGATATCAACAGAAGGTCAACGCTTTAATACATCAAGCGATGATCAAGAAAAAATCATTGTTGAATACTGTGCTAAACATGGAATCGAACTTGTACGTATTTTTAAAGATATCGCACGAAGCGGGAAAGACACATATGACCGAGAACAATACAATCAAATGATTTCATTTATATTAAATCCAGATAATCAAATCGATGGTATTATGACGACTAAAACCGATAGACTTCACCGCAAGGTAGCAAATCTTCTTTATTTCTGTGAAACTATCGTAAAAGGAAATGATCCTTCAGGGAAAAAAGTTCGAGATGAAATGAATTATATATCAACAGAAGAACGCATTGATTTATCCACAGAAGAAGGAAAAAACTGGATTGTGTTTCTTGGTTGGTTGGCGGAAAAGGAACGAGAACTTATCTTTGAACGGACGAAAGCAGGAAGAAAATCAACTGCATTGCAACAAAAGTATGCAGGAGGAAAAGTCCCTTATGGCTATAAAGTGGTAGATAAAAAAGTAGAAGTTGATATCGATGAAGCGATCGTAGTTCAATTTATTTTCACTTGGTATAATCACGGAAAAACAGCTTATTGGATTAAAAATTTTCTAAATGATTTCAAGCTATTAAATCCAAAATTTCAAACCCGAGCCGAAAAAAAAGCAGTAAGCGAAGGTAATTGTAAAAAAACATATGAATGGCACGAATGCAGTATTTTTTCCATTGTACGTAATGATGCTTATTTAGGTATTTATAAATATGATGGGAAAATTGAAAAAAACGGAATCATCATCAAAGATAATGTTATCCCTCAACTTATTATAAAGGAAACATGGGAAGAAGCTCGTAAACAAGATAAACGATTACGAAAAGGTGATTTCACACGAAAACCTCCAAAAGTAGTCGCGTATATACGTGGAAATGAAGAACATAAAAAAGAAGAAATACAAAAAACGTGTAAAGAATTGGGCTATGAACTGGTTAAAATATTCGAGGATTCAATGGCACGCAGCGATTATCTCCAAATGATTCGTTTTACTCAATTAAAGCAAAATAAAATAAAAGGCATTCTTTGCTACTCGATGTATGAATTACACGAGGAATATGATGGATTTTTAGACATGTTGGAAGATAATTTTGACGGAATGAAACAAAAACCTTTCGTATATAGCGTGACTGAAAAAATAGATAGCACAACAGAAGAAAAACTTGATGAAATTGGACTTTTAATCAATAAAGAAAAACGAAAACGACGTACCTATAAAAAATCCATTAGTTTAATAAAAGGTGAAAAATAAAAAAACTGCCCAATGAGCAGTTTTTTTGGATTGCCTCGAGGCGTCCATTATTTATTCTTTTAAACCCTATGTTAAAACAACGTTTACTTTCATAGTGGTATAAAACTAATTGATATTTTTGTACGTCTATTTCCATACTGTGACTACCTGCCCATGATAAATCTTCACAATATCTATACAAAGATGATGTGTACACATAAAATCCATCTGGTATTCTCATCATTTCTAAAGGGATTGTTTGCATAACTTACACTCCTTCTACTAGTTTAATATGTATATTATACCATGTTTTCTACTTGATTTTTACACTTAATTTACTTATACTAAATTTATAGTTAGTAGATTCGAACTTTTAACTATTGGAATAGGAAAGCGCTACGAAAAATACGTAGCGCTTTCTTTAACTATTTTTAAACGAGGTGTGTGAATGAAAGATATACAATTATCTAGAGAGTTTATGACAAATGGAATAATTTTTTTTCAAGAAGAAAACTTATGGAAATCTCAATTTTTCATCGATTATATGTTAAACGAAGAATGCAAAGAAGACACCGTAACGGTTTATTATTCACCCGATGGCGCTGTAGAAAAAATGGAAAATGAAGATGAGTATATAAAAGAATCATCCTTTTTCTTAATGAACACAGACGAAGGAATAAAAGCATACATCAATCAATGTATAAAATTATTTAACCTTATTAAAGATATCAAGAAGAATCACCCTTCTGGATTTGTTTCCTTTGAATATGATTGTGATGAGAAATGTGGAAGTTTTCGATTTAACGATAATCTATTATGCATCGAATTTATTTTAAAACCAGGAATAGGGGTTAATAAATTATTCCTTTTATATGGAACAAAAGGGGAACCTTTATATCGTTCTATTTTAATAGAACATCCGTTGAATGTATTCGGAAAAGAATTAACATCTAAAATTGATGAATGGATAAAAAAAGAACTGAAACTTCGATATTTCTTTTGAAAAAAGTAAATCTTTGATCTACTTTTTTTGAATGTTCGGACCAACAGTCGCAAGTAAGCAAATACGGACTTTAGGGTACTGAAGTAAATAGTCATAAAAATTATGTAAAAATGTAGGTTCTTGGATCATTTTTCCTAATTTTTTTAATATTTCTTCTTCTTTTTCATCTTCTAAAAATTCGATATCTGGTACAAGGTAAAGAATATCTTGTATTTTCATTTCCGAACGATTTACAATAAATCCCCATCCCTTGCATATCCCAAGCTAAAAAACCAACATGCTATTAGCATGTTGGTTTTTTAGCTTGATTTATTAACAAAGATAACGATAATAACAAAAAAAGAAGGTGATAAAATGAAAAAATGGAAACCTGTTATTTTAAGCACTGCCTTTCTTTTAGGCATTATTCTTATGATGTTAACAATTATTCACCACTATAAAATATATAATATATTGCACAATGAAAAAGGCTATTATGTAGAAAAACATATTTTTTTTGATAAAATTTATATAGGATCCAATCAAGAGAACATAATGGATTTTAAAATAACATCTATTAAAGAAACAAAAAATAATATAATCATCGAAACAAACAGTGGTGAATTAAAGTGTAAAATAGGCTTATGCGATCTTCATCGACAAGAATACAAAAAAATCTCTAAATATCTACATATTCTATCTCATAAAAAAGTAATTGTCTTAGACAATTACGGGAATGAAATGCATGAATACAAATAAAACAACCAATAATTCCAAACGGAATTATTGGTTGTATGCTAAAATAAAATAGAGATGACAAAAAGAAAGGATGATAGAAATGGGAATTGAAATGCATTATTTTCGAATCGATAAAGTTCAGTATGGCGTTGTATATGGCTCATTTATGTTAAGACGTTTGAAAAAGTTAGAAATACATTTTGAATATAAAGATCACGCGATTGAATTTAGCTTTCCTTATAGCAATACCGAAGAACGGAAAAAACTAGTGGAAAAATGGGTGACAAAAGAAAAAGAAATGTATGAAGAATTTATTTTTAAATTGTTCAACGAAATAGATAAACTTAATGACATTCCTGTTTTTAGCGGGAAACGTATAAGCAAGTCAAAACTTGGGAAAGACGGAGAAGAAAGCTACAATATAGCTATTCAATATGATCAATTACCTTGTGAAGTTTATTTTGGATTCTATCCCCATACCAATCAAACATTTCTTACCTTTATTTATTTTTTTCCGCTTGATTCAAAAGGAAATATGGGTAGTATCTCAGTTGAAGGCTTATTAAAGAAAGAAACGATTCAACGTATGTGGAAACCATTTCAAGATGAAACGCCCTACGGAATGGATATTGTAAAAGTAAAAGAAGAAAAAGCAGAAATTGAAATGGGAGTGTTAAACTTATTTTCATCAAATGATTCCAAAGCACAAGGCTTTTTCACCTTAAAAAAATTTGAAAATCTTTGTGTGGAATTTACGTTTGAAAATGGACTGTTTACATTTACCCCTCATCAAAAAAATGAGAAAAATAAAAAAGCATTTTCTATATGGACCGAAAACGAAAAAGAATATTACACAACCTTTCTTTTAGATTACTTTAGCGAAATCAAAAAAATAGATGATATACCTGTTTTTTCAGGAGAGTTGGTTAAGGAATATTATTTTACTAACAATCCTCACAAATTCGTGTTTATCTTACAACATGATCAACTTCCAAATGAAGTGCATCTTGCCTATTATCCTGAAAACGGGAACATTGATCTTTATACAGAAATCCTTATTCCTATTAATTCTATAGGACAATACGGCAAAACTGCTATCAATGATATTTTGAAAAAAGAAACGATTCAGCGCATGTGGGGACCGTTTCGAGATCAATCGAAGCATCGTTTGAAATTATTACATTTTCTAAAATGAACTAGTGAAAGGATGAGTATATTGACAATAGAATTAGAAACCCTTAATATTTATTCCCCAAAGGCTTCTATAATTAGTGGTTTTTTTGAATTACGCAATTATAATTCTCTTGGTGTGGAGTTTCAATTTGAAAATGGAATTTTTACATTTTCTCCTCATCTAGGAAACCCTAAATTATTTTCTAAATGGAATGAAAACGAGAAAAATGCTTATACCGCATTTTTTCTAAATTATTTTAATGAAATTAAAAAAATAAATAAGATACCTGTTTTCACAGGTCATTTAAAAGAAGAATATTATTTTACAAATGGCTTTGACCAATTTTTGTTTGTTCTATACTATGATCAGCTTTCCTATGAAGTACGTCTTTCTTATCTTCCAGAAAGCGGCGAAACGAGTCTTCATTATAGAATTCCAATCGCCATTAATTCAGAAGGCGACTATGGATATACAGCTATCAATAATATTTTAGACAAAGAAACAATCAAGCGTATGTGGGAACCGTTCCGAGATAAGACCAAATATCGATTACAACTTCTTCACATATTCCGATAAAAAAACAGCCGTTAGGCTGTTTTTATTTGTTATATGATCTTAGTTTCGTTTCCATGATACTTGAACGAATGTATCGTTTGGATCGACCCATCCTAACTCAATTAATTTTCCTTTCCATTTTGTTAAGACTTCATTTAATGTTTTTTTATCTTCCGCTTCATACGATTGAAATCCTAAAAGTAAAGTCCCGTCTTCTAGCTTCCAGTCATCTGTGTCATGAACAACAGGAACTTCTGTTTCAAGACTAGCAATAAAGGAATCATCTTTTTCGCAATCTTCTTCAACCCATTCTTCCCATTGTTCTTCTGTGCAAGTGACAGGAATGCGATGATCCATTTCTGTATTTTCGTTAAAAAAGTGAAAAAATGCTTTATTATTCATATTTACCCTGCTTTCTACATTAGTATAAATACATTATACCTTATTTTTTTCTTTGGGTTTAAAAAAATCTACGTTAGACGGTTTTTGCGAAGTATTACCTTTTTTTTGACGTAAATGAATACATGAGGCGATCAATAAATGCACTATACTGAACAACTCACTGATAAATGGTTTTAATTGGATTGTTAATAATCCTAAAATTAACAACTGGATAGATAAGAAAAATTCTAAAAGGAAGCGAAGAAACTGATTCTTACAAAAGGTACAAAGAATTTGTTGATATTCTAGAAAATAAACAATAGTATAAATAAAAAGCATCTTTAAAGATGCTTTTTATTTATACTATTGTTTTTCGTAACTGATAATAAATGATCCTAATGCACTTTCTACTTTTTCAACTTTTAGTACTACTTTATCACCTTTTTTAACATCAGGATTTTCGGTCGAAACAAAATTTAAATGTTTCCCTGTTTGAATGTTATAGCCAAAAGCACTATTAGGTACCACTTTATCCACTTCAACTGAAACGGTTTTTCCTTCTAAATTTTCCCCTTTATTCAAAGCGGTTTCAAACTGTTTAGTTGTATAATTTGGTTTTACATTCTCTTTCCCGCATCCAGTTAATAACATTGCAACTATCAAAAATGAACTAAATATCATACCTATTTTTTTCATTTTCATTCCTCCTTAGAAAAACTATAGCATATTCTATTGATTTTTTGTGGAATAATTTGATTAAAAGGTTTTAATGCAAGATAACTAAAACAATGGTAAAGGGGGGATTTTTTTGGAACAACAGTTAACGTGCCGTTTTTTTAGTGATTTTATTGAAAAAAATAATGTATTAAAAGTTTTTCCTTCAACCTTTACACCGAATGTAAGTTTATTTCAATTATCCTTATACATTCTGATGATGAAATAAAACATACAATTATTAAAAATCATGTAAAACAATTTGAAAATCAAAACGTCTTTCATGAAGGGCGTTTTTTCGTGTCTAAAAGAACTGATAAAATAGTATAATAAAATTAAATAACAGATGAAGTGATTTTTTTGAAAAATATTGTAAATAGCATCAAAAAACAATTAAAACATTCTATCCGACAAGATCTTGAAAACAAAGCATATCAACATTATTTTAAAAATAAAATTTTTGATTTAAATCATGAAATTGATAATGCGATTCATTACGAATGCAACAGAGTAGAGGAATTAGCAAAATCTGAAATATTTAAACTTACTGCACATGTTGCGATGAAAAACAACGAGTCGTTTGACTCGTTAGGAATTCTTACATAAAACACAAAGAGTTTGTTGATATTTTGGAAAACAAACAATAATTTGAATAAAAAAAAGTATCTTTTTTAAGATGCTTTTTTTTATAACTCCAAAAGAACTAAATTTCTTTCAAATTTAACCTAGTATGTTGTAGCTTTCATCACAACTGAAAAATTACTATATATTTTTGTTGTTCCAATCATTTTGTATGCTCTCACCTTGTAGTAGTATGTTTTTCCTTTTAGTAACCCAAAATTTGTAAAATTTAGCGATGTTGCCGTCTTCACTAATCGATACGGTCCACCACTATAACTTGATGTATAGACCTCATACCCACTTGCACCAGCCACAGCATCCCATGATGTTTTTATACTCGTTTTACTTGTTCTTATTGCTTTAAAGTTTATTGGTACACCAAGAGTTGGTTTTGAATTTGTTATCGGCGAAAACGAACTATACACTTTTACATTCCCAACCACAATGTATGCCCTTACTTTAAAATAATATGTTTTGCCAGTTACTAAACTAGTATTCTTAAAATTTGAACTTGTTGTTGTTTTAATTAGAGAATAGGTTCCTGTGCTACTAGTCGATCTCCATACTTCATATCCACTCGCTCCCGCAATCGCACTCCAACTTGTCGTAATACTATTATATTCTGTTGAAATTGATTTCACTCCTGTTGGAACAGACAATACAGTTTTTGCGCTGACAATTGGTGTAAAATCGCTGTATGCTTTAACCGTTCCATCCATACTATACGCTCTTACTTTGTAAGTATATGTCGAACCAGTCCCTAAAGTAGTATTCTTGAAACTTGTATCAGATGTTGTACTCACTAATGAATAGTTTCCTGTACTACCAGTCGATCTCCACACTTCATATCCACTAACTCCTGTTACCGCATTCCAGCTTGCACTAATACTGTTATATGTAGCTGATAATTTTAAATTTTGAGGAATTGTAGGGTTTTTCTTCCATTTTGCAAACAATGTTAGGTTTTTTGTTACTTTATCCGTTGTAAAATTCCATTTTGTACTGTAAGTTTCTTCTTTGTACCATCCACCAAACGTATATCCTGTTTTAATAGGGTTGATTGGCACACTTATCAAATTACCACTATCAATTTGTACATTTCCTATAACACTTCCACCTACACTATTGAATGAAACAGTGTACTTTGTTTTAGGCAGTTCTTCGAATAAGACGGAGTTACTTCCTGCATAATTTTGAGCGTAGGAACCTCCATCCCCTTTTATTTTAAAACTTTGATTCGTACTACCAAATGTTAAAAATCCAATTTCAGTAACACTTTTTGGAATTGTTATTTCCGTTAAATTCGTATTATAATAAAATGCATAATCACCTATACTTTTAACACTATTTGGAATCACAATATTTGTAAAACCATAACAATGAGCAAAAGCATTAAAATCAATGATTTCAACCGTGTTGGGGATAATGATGTTTTCAAGAAGCTTACACATTATAAATGCACGGTATCCAATTTTTGTTACACCATTAGGAATGATTATCGTTTTAAGTGATGTGCAATTTTCAAATGCACTGTTTCCGATTACCTTCAAATTGCTTGGCAATGTAACTCCTTCAAGTGAAAAACAATTGTAAAACATAAAATCACCAGTGTCAGTAAGGTTATTTGATAACCTTACATCTTCTAACTTTTGACAATTATAAAACAAATAATCCCCTACACTTGTCACACTATCAGACATATATACAGATTTCAAATTCTTACAATCTTTAAATGCTGCCTCTCCAATATAAGTGACACTATCTGGTATTGTGATACTTATAAGCGAATAACATTCAAAAAATGCATAATGTCCAATACTTTTTACACTGTTTGGAATTGTGATTGCTTTCAAAGCTTTACAATCTTGAAATGTAGAGTTTCCTATTTTTTCAAGGTTAATCGGAAGTATTATGCTTTCTAATGATATACAATAAGCAAATGCACTATCTCCTATACTAGTCACACTATTTGGTATTGTCACACTTAGAAGAGATGTATTATAATAAAACGCAAAATTCCCTATACTTGTAACAGTATTTGGTATGATGACACTAGTTAACGCTTTGTCTTTAAACGCATTGTCTCCTATTTTGGTCACCACATGTCCATCAATACTACTAGGTATTGTGATATTTGTATCACTTCCGCTATAACCTGTTATCGTATAGAATTCTCCATCGACAGTTTCCCAAGTAAAACCATTTTCATCTATTCCTGTTGCCTCAACATTTTCGCTATTTGTCGCTATATTCGTTTCCGATACAGTTGAATTCGGTTCTTTTGCTGTTGCATTTCCTGGTACAACAACAAAACTTAAGATCACACTTATTAAAATTTGAATCGTCATTATTTTCTTTGCCACTTTGTTTCTCATTTTATTCCCCCTATCAAAAAACCTTTATTTTTACTACTTATACGTTTTTTTTAAACATTGTCATCTACTTTTTTTAAAATTTTTCTACTTGAAGCAGTAAAATATGATAACATCTTGTTTTGAAAAAAAGTTAAAATTTGGAAAATAAATTATATAATTCAAAAATAGCGCGAACATGATTGGATCGAAAAAAACTAGGAATGCCAATAAGATTTGATGCAGAATTTGATTTGGCAAATTTTCAAGGCTTAGAGCAATATTTAAAAAAGTAGATCCAAGATCTACTTTTTTGTATAATGAAACTAAAAACAAGAGGTGTTGAAATGAACATTTTGGAAATGAAAAAAATGAGTGAAAAGAATAAAGAAATTTTTGATTTTTTCAAACAATTGAATATCGAAAATATTAAAAAATTAATTGTAATGCCATCAGGCGATGATTTTAGTTTTCATACCCATTTTCGTTTTATAATCGAAAATGGAAAAGAATTTACATTTATCTATCGGGAAAATAAAAAGATAGATTCTATTGGTATAAAAAAAGAATACAAGAGTCTTATTTTAGATGAATGTGAAAAAAATAAAGAATGGATAGAACACATTTGGGAACAAATAGCGGATCATTTTGATTTACGTATTCGATTACTATTTATTAATGAAACAACGCCTTGGTCTTGGAAGAAAAAGTTTGTAAAAAAAGATAGAATGATTTAAAATGATTGAAGTTGAAATCGTGACATTCTTTTAGAAAAATGAGGTGACAAAATGAACGTTCTAGAAATGGAAAATATGGATGGAAATGATAGAGAATTTTTTAATTTTTTTAAACAATTAAAGATTGAAGATGTTAATAAATTAATTGTAGCACCTCAGCGCACTACTACTTATTTTTATACTCATTTTTGTTTTGAAACTAAAGACGAAAATGTAGTTGTTTTTCATTATGATCAGAATAAAAAAGTAAATAATATGTATTTGATGAAAGAACATAAGTATCTTTTTTTAAACAACAGCAATACACATAAAAATTGGATGACATACATTTGGGAACAGTTAGTAGAACGTTTTAATTTGCGTGTTCGTTTAATGTTTTTAAACGAACATACACCTTGGAGTTGGGATTTAAAATACGTAAAATGAAGAAAATATATACAATTTAATTTTAAACAGGTAGATCTTTGATCTACCTGTTTTTCAAAAAAATTCTTTTTTCAAAGGCTTCAAGTGTGAGCTTAGGTCCCATTTCGTGTAGTAAATGAAGGCGATAAGTTGGATGTTGGTAGAGATATTCGTAGATGAGATAATCCAGCTTTTCGATTTCCGCTTGTTCCAAAGAAGGAACACCTTTGTTTTTAACACGAAAAATCGTTGTATAAGGATCGATTGTATAAAGGATAATATAATCAATTCCATTTAACGTTAGATGTAAGGTGAATTGTTTTCGTTGAATCACAATTGTTGTTGGATTTCGATGTTTTCCAGCTTCTTCAACGCTGTAATCACTATAATGAAAGTTTCTTTTTCCTAAATGATATTCTAATTGTCTTTTTGTATAGCTGACAGAATAGGTTCCAACCTTTTCAACCTTACAATGAATGTTCATTTTATCCACTCCTTCGTCTTTCTTTTTATATACTTTTTTATTGTTTCAATATTTCCTTAGAAAGGATATAATAAAAGAAAAACGAGGTTTTTATATGAAAAAACTGGAAATGAAAGAGATATACGATGTAGAAATTAAAGATTTAAAGTTAAGAGAAGGAAAATGCTTAAACGGATTAGAAAAATTAGACTTAGAAAAGACACGTTTAGTAAGAATTACAACCCATACAATGTATGGAAGTATTATTAAATATGGAACAAGTTTTTGCTTCGAAACGGAAGACGGTGCTGAAATTTACGTAGTATTAAAAGAAAATAAAGATGCAAAAGAAATTTATATTGAATTTGTTGAAGATGAAAAAAGAACATACGGTGAAATCGCTTCTTATAGAAATGAGCGCAGACAATTTCTTAACAATATTATTTGGGATCAATTTGTAAAGCATTTTAATTTACGTATTCGATTAATTTTTATCAATGAAACAACACCTTGGAAATGGGATGTGTAAAAAAGGCATATGCCTTTTTTGTTTGAAAATGATATACTAAGAAGAAAAATAAGAGGTGAAACATGCAATGGAACAGGTATAAGATGGGATAAATGATCTAAAATTAAAAGGTATTTTTATCAAGGAAATGTTAGAGATGTTAGGCATTCCTTTGGAAAAAACAAATAAAACAACTAATTAGTCGTTTTATTTGTAAAAAAGGAGAGAAAAACTATGCATCATTATGGAACAAGTGAAGATTTAGAATTGAAAGGAATTTTTACAGAAAAAATGATAAAGATTTTCAATATTCCATTTGAAAATGTAATAAAACATGGAATAATACGATTAAGTAATTCTAATGTAGATTTATATGAAGTGCCGCCGCCTTATGATAAGGTTACGATTTTTTATCAATTTTGGAATGAACTTACGTTGCATTCTATTGTGCCCAAATACTATTTTACTGTAAATGAAATTAAAAAATATCAGTTAATGCCTGTGGAAGAAAACGAAATTCCTATTATTATTTGCAACTGGAATATAAGTGAATTTAGAAACGGGAAAATAGTAAAAGAATCAAATGAAATTTTGTTTAAGTATGATCGAAAAAATGAAGAAAAATATCGTCTTCGTTTTTTAATGAATCCTCAATTTAATCCACTTCAATGGGAGTACGAACAATCGAGAAAAGAAAGTTAAATTAAAAGTTGGCAAAAAATCTTCTTAAAAAACAAAAACGACCTTTTGGTCGTTTTATTTATATAAAATAGCTTTTATACGCACCTTTGGATCGTTTAAAATTTTTGGAGCTAAATCATATGCTGTTTCATAAAAGTTGCCCCAATTTTCATTTCTATTGATGAAACTAAGATTTTCAAAATGATACCTCATGCCTTCATCAGTTAAAGATTCTAAAAGATATGCGTTTCCTTTAAAAAACCATTTTTGTTCAGAGTCTAGCGAAAAATGGAAAGAAACAATTTCATCTTTATATTGGATAATAATACGCAAAGAAGGGTCTAACTGTGGTTTTTTGGTACAGGAAATACTCAAAATCTCAAATTTTTCCATATAATACACCTCTTTTTCATTTATTATACCAAAAATAAAGGTTATAATAAATGAAAAAGAGGTTCAAAAAAATTACGTATTCGGCTCATGTTTATTAACGAAACAACGCCTTGGAAATGGGAATTGGAGTATGTGAAAAAATAAAAAGTAGCAATATTGCTACTTTTTTAAAAGAAATTTAAACTTTTCATCGTCCAATAATAAATAAGAGTTAAAAGAACCAACAGCGAAAAATTATAAACGCTAAACTTTATCAGATACTTTTTACTTTTTTCGGGTGCACTTTTAATAAACATTTTGAATGAAATTACACTTGCAAGGGACGCAACGATCGTGCCAAGCCCGCCTAAGTTGACACCGACTAATAAAGGTTGCCAATTTGCCGAGAATTTTGATAAAAAGATTGCTGCTGGCACATTACTTATCAATTGACTTAACACTATGGAACTGAAAAAAATAGATGTCGGACTTTTAAGGTTCTCGTTTGCAAATGTATGTACTACCTTTAATTCTGATATGTTTCCTATAAAGATAAAGAAACATACAAACGTAATAAGCAAAAAATAATCGATTTTTTTCAATAATTTCATATCAAGTAAGCATGTCGTTCCCAATGTGATGAAAAATACTAATTTGTAGCTTAAAACTCCTAAAATCGATGCAGATATGATAACAAATAGTATCCCCCATACCATTGCCGCTTTTTTGTTTCCCATACGAGTATTTGGAATTTTCATCTCTAATATTTTATTTTTTAATCGTTGATTGATAAAAAGGATTAGAATCATCCCAAGAACGACTACTAAAAATATCGTTGTAAAAAACTGTATAGGTTTTATTCCGTAACGAGTGAAGATAAAAAGATTTTGAGGATTCCCCATAGGTGTTAAGCTGCTTCCAATATTTGCTGCGATTGTCTCTAAAATAACAGTGTCTAGCATTGTACTTTGTATCATTTTTCCAATAACAAGCGTTAATGGTACAAATGTTATTAACGCCACATCATTTGTTAAAAACATGGAACTAAAAAAGCATAATAAAATTAAAATTGCTGAAACACTTTTGCTGCTGCGGCATTTACTTAGTATTGAAATGGCGAATTTATGTAACAACTTAAGATCTTCAAATGCCTTTACTACGACCATAAGATTAAACAGACCAATCAATACTTGAAAATTAATATATTCCATTTTTGGTGCATGAAATAAACAACTTACAACTGCCAACACTAATGATATCGTAAAGACCCTGTCTTTTTTAAAAATCTCAAATTTCAAGTTCACTTCTTTATCTCCTTCAATATTTTTCTTAAATGATGCTCTGAAACACGTTCAATCTTCTTTTCATTAAACAATATTAAGGCATATCCTTAATATTGTTTAATTGGTCCTAATATATTAAGCATTTTTAAACGACAAGACGGATGGTTTCGAATGGCGATATAAAGCTTGATCAAAAAATTCTTTTGCTTATTTAATTCTAGAATCAGGTGTTCTTGACTTTCCCAAGCAGAAAAAGGAAACAAAAAAATTTCTTGATCTTTTTCATGAACATTCAAGCCCCATTCTAATCCATCATTCATAACAATATAAAAGAATTCTCCTTCTTTATTTTTAAAAGCAGTAGTAATGCGAAACGTGTATTCCTCTACATTGACTTGAATATCGAGTTTAAATTCATTTTTCATATGCTTAAAAAACTCCCTTATTTAATTTTAACAATATTTCATAACACAGATCATTCAAACTGTTTTGTAGTGTGCAAAAGGTAATAATTTTAAACGAAAAGTAGAATGAGCAAATAATGCTTCTTTCAAAAGTTCTGCTACATCTTTACTAAAATCAATTGTATTGGGCGTAAAAGAAATTGTTTCTAAATTAGAGTCGAAGAACATACTTATTTCTTTTAAAATTTCCTCGATTGTAAAATAGCCAACATTATGCCCAGCTCGTTGTTTAAGAGAAAAATTTTGGATCGATAAAGAAGAAGCGCGCTTAATGTTTTCGCTTAACACGATAATATCCAACAGTTCCTGTTGATAGGTTTCTTGAAATACTTGTTTACTTAGTTCGATCGTTTCTTCTAAAGTTTTTAATGGATAACAAAAAGAAACATCTACATCAATATGTACTATTTTTTCTCTTGTTGCTTGTATTTTGATGTTATTGGGTGCTAATTTCCCCTCATAAGTAAGATACATTCCCAAATGATAAATTTTTTCTTTTTCATCGTATTGTAATTTCCCTAGTTCAATTGTTCTCCATAAACTCATATAAAAAACCCTCCTACATGTCTATTATATCAAATTTTAAGGTGAAAGAACATTTTTATCAAATCGAGATGTTTAAATCACTATCTGAAAAGTGTAAAATAAAAATAAAAGCAAAAATGCCTTGGAAACGGAGTGTTTAAAATGAACGTTTTGGAAATGGAAGATATGAGTGAAGAAAACAAAGAAATTTTTATTTTTTTTGAACAAATGAATATAGAAGATATTCAAAAAATAAGGATAGATCCAAGAAACAATGATTCGTATTACTACACTTTTTTTCATTTTGAAACGAAAAAGGGAGAACAATTTGTTTTTCTTTATGAAAAAAATAAAAGGGCGGCAGATATTTTTGTAAAAATAGAAAATGATTATATTTTCATTCTTAGTAGAACAGCAAATCAAAATTGGATGCAATACATTTGGGAACAGTTAGCAACTCATTTCAACTTACACACCCGATTAATGTTTATCAATGAAAATATGCCATGGAGATGGGAATTGGAGTATGTAAAATGAAAGAGAAAAAAATAACAAACAACGTATATAATGAGCGTAATATGCATCTAAAAGGAATCATGACGAAAGACATGATGGAAAGTCTAGGTATTTTAATGGAAAATACAACAAAACACGGAATCGTTGAATTACCTTATGGTACATTTGATTTATATGAAGTGCCAGCACCTTATGATGAACTAGATGTCTTTTATGGACTGCTTACTATTGATCAAAATGTTATCCCACATTATTTTTTTAGCAAAGCACAAATAGAAGAATATGAGTTAGAACCTATTAGGGAAAATGAGTTACCGACCTTTGTGTGTTTTTGGTACGTTACTCGAGATGAAAACAGAAAATTTATAAGTGTAGGAACAACTAAACACGTATATAATCGAAAACATGAAGAAAAGTATCGTCTTCGATTTCTTACAGATCCTGATTTTAATCCTCATAAATGGGAGGAAGGTAAATGAACGTTTTAGAAATGAAAAATGAAAGCAAAGAAAATAAAGAAATTTTCATTTTTTTTAAACAATTAAACATTAATGATGTTAAAAAAATGACTATACGCCATGGACACAATGGTCTTGAATTTTACACTTATTTTTGTTTTACAACGAAATTTGAAGAAAAATTTGTTTTTTATTATGATCAAAATAAAAAAATAGATTCTGTAGCTTTGGCAAATGGAAATAATTATCTTTTTCTAAATGAGCAAGAAACATATGAATTTTGGATAGAACATCTTTGGCGACAATTCGTAGATCATTTCAACTTACGTATTCGATTGATGTTTATTAATGAAACAACACCTTGGAGATGGAATACCGAATTTACTTATTAAAAAATAAAAGACATACGCCTTTTATGGAACGCTGCATTTGCAGGTTTAATCATGCTTTAAACACATTACTTCACAAGAGATTCCTAAGAATCCCTTATAATAAAAGAAAACATGAGGTATTATTATGCAAAAATTAGATAATTGGGAAAAAGAAGTGTTTCTTTTTTTAAAAGATTTAGATTTAAAAAATATTTCAAGATTTTTAGTTTCTCCAAGTATTCTTTTACGCTGAATATTGCATCATGGATACGTTCGAATTAAAGTATTTATTCGATCAGATCAAAAAAAGACCAGAATATCGTTTACGATTATTGTTAAACAAATAAAAATTCCGTACGGAATTTTTGAAAAAGTGGTAAAATAAAATAGTCATTTAAGACTACATTCCATAAATAAGGAGAGATAAGTATGGCAATTAACATGAGTTCTATCGGTATATATGAAGCGAAAAATGATGTTATTCACGGACGTTTTTGGTTAATAAATGATATCGATCTGAAAGTTGAATTTAAATTTGAAAATGAGGAACTTTCCTTTAGCTGCGATTCAGAGGACAAGAAAGAAAGAAATTATTTTTCCAAATGGTTAATAAAAGAAAAAGATGCTTATGAAAATGTTGTTTTGAATTATTTAAATGAACTTGATAAATTTAACCATATTTCATCTTTTGAAGGAAAAATCGTAGAAGAAAATTTATCGAAAAGAATAGGCATTCAAAGCTATATAATAAAAGTGCAGTATGACGGAATTCCTAATCCTGTAACATTTGAGTTTTTCCCAAACAATAGAAGTTTTTACCTTTTATATAAAGTTCCAGTTTCAATGGGTTTTAAAGAAAGTCCTATAGGATATATTTTAAAAAAAGAAACGATTCAACGTATGTGGGAACCGTTTCGAGATAAGACAAACTATAAACCGCAACTACTTCACATGTTGCGATAAAAAAGGCAACATACGTCGCTTTTTTGTATTATAATAATGGAGTGATACACAATCAAACCAAAAAATTTCGTAAGGGGATGCTTAAAATTATGGAAATTATCCTTAAGGTTACTCACGTTGATGATGTAGGAGACAAACCAGTTGAACTAAAAATGAACGATGTTAATAAAACGGATACCGTCAATTTATACCTAAATGGACAACATTACAGAGTTAATTTAGATGAATTAGAAAGAGCGATTAAAGCAATTAAATAAAACGTCTTACGAGAAAAATGTACAGTATATGTGTTAAAGACTTAGTTTATAACTAGGTCTTTTTTTTTACAAGGAAATCTTAAGATTTCCTTGCAATGAAAAGTGAATATGACAATTCATATGAGTTTTGGACAGAAAAAGGGGATGCGTAACATGTATGAGATTAAAGGTTTATTGGATCAGCTGCGCTTTACATTTGACGAAAAAAATAAACGATGGGAAATTTACTACACATTAGATTTCACACACGGAAGTTTAAAAGACGTATCTTTGTTAGGAGTAGTCGTTGTTTATTTAAGTGAACATGGAGAAGTGACCAACATAAAAGCATATGATCAATTCGATGATAATGAACAACATGATGAATTAGATTATCCTGAAGAATTTGTTCAATGCGCGAAAAACAATGAATATGTACAAGAACGAATTCAATCAAGTCAACACATCATAAAAGAACTTAACAGATTGAATACCTTAACATCAGTAGGAAAAATAAAGAATTTCACTTATGATTACGAGCTAGGCATTGGAGAAATGTATTTAGAACATACAGATCTTTGTTTTGTTTTTGGATGGAAAAACACGAATAAACTTAGATTTTTATCTGTTGAATATTCAATAGATGGTTTAAAGGATTCCTATTCAGGAAGTTATTTGAATATCACAGATGAAAATGGCTTACAACCAGTTATCCTACAAGAAATTGAAAACGAGATTAACAAAAGAATACGCATTCGAGGAATATTTGAAAAATAAAAATTCCATACGGAATTTTTGAAAGAATGGTAAAATAAAAATAAAAGAAAAATCGAGGTGCAAGTATGAAAAAAATAGAAATTAGTAATTTGGAAAATTTAGACGGATGGGAAAAGAAAGTTTTTGATTTTTTAAAAGAGTTTAATTTGGAAAATATATCAAAATTAAATATTGTTCCTAGAGGAAATGAAAATCAAAATAGTACATTTTTTCGCTTTGAAACAAAAACGGGAGCAGGTGTTGAATTTTTTTATATGGGAAATCAAAAAATACAGAATGTTAGTGTTTGGAAAGGTGAAGGGCTTTATTTAGATCTAATATCTATAAGTGAACATGAAGAGGATGAAAAAAAAGAAAGATGGTTGAATTCGATTTGGGAACAATTTGTGGATTATTTCAATTTACGTATTCGATTGATGTTTATTAGTAAAACAGCACCTTGGAATTGGAAAACTGAATTTATTTATTAAAAAAGGCGTACGCCTTTTTTGAAAAGAGAGGACAAGGATGAATATAGAAATGAGTAATATTTTTATTGAAAAAGTGGAAAAAGGCACTATGTATGGTCGTTTCTGGTTATTAAATTATAATAATCTAGGAGTCGAATTTAAATTTAAAAATAGAGAAATTGAATTTAACTATCTTTATGAAGACGAAAAAGAACAAAAATGTTTTTCGGAATGGGTATTAAAAGAAAAGGAATTTTATACACCGTTTTTGTTGAATTATTTAAATGAAATCACAAAATTTAACCATATTCCGTTTTCTAAAGGGGAAATTGTGTGAGAAACCTATAGGGAAATTTTAGGAAATAAATGTTATATAATAAGAATAAAGTATGAGCAGCTTCCTGGTATCGTCAAGTTCCAGTTATTTCCTAGTAATGGGAAATTTGAAATTTTATACCGAGTGCCTATTGCTATTAATTCGAAAAGGGAATATGCAGGTGTAATTAGTATGGAAAATATATTAGAATCTGAAGCTGTCAAACGTATGTGGGAACCGTTTCGAGATAAGACAAAGTATCGTTTGCAATTACTGCATGTATTACGATGAAATATTCCGTACGGAATATTTGAAAAGAGGGGAATAAAAATGGGAGTGGAAATGAGCAAAATAGTTGTTTATAGAGTGGAAAATGACGTCATTTACGGTTGGTTCAGAGTGAAGGATTATGATAACTTAACCGTAGAATATAAATGTGATTGTGAAAATGAAGATGTTTCCTTTCATTGTTCTGACAACGTAAGAAAAAAATCTCATTCTAAATGGCTAGTAAATGAAAAAGAACTTTATACAACGTTTATTTTAAATTATTTCAACGAAATAAATAAAATTAATGAGATACCTTTTTTTGAAGGAAGACTAATAAAAGAACAATTTTCTGAGAAGTACAATAAAGAATACACATTTACTATACAATATGATGAATTTCCTACTATCGCAACTATAAGACTTACTCCAAATTTGAAATATTTTAGGCTTTTTTATCAAGTTCCGATTCCTATTAATTCTGAAGGAAAATATGAAGGTATTTTTATCGAAAATGTGTTAAAAAAAGAAACGATCAAACAGATGTGGGAACCTATTCGACCTAAGACAAAGTATCGTTTGCAATTACTGCATGTATTGCGATGAAAAACAGCCCATTGGCTGTTTTTTAATCAATTTGATATAATAAAATGGAAATGGAGTTTTTAATATGGATAAATTAGTGCTTGCTTAAATGCTATTTATTAAAAAATAAAAGAAAAAATGAGGTGCAAAAATGAACGTTTTGAAAATGAAAGAAATGAATGTAGAAAATAAAAAAATTTATGATTTTTTTAAACAACTAAACCTGGAAGATGTTCAAAAATTAGTTGTAGAGCCTGATTCCTTGGATTCATTTCATTATTCGCATTTTTTATTTGAAATAAAGGACGGCACAAAAGTAAGGTTCTATTATGCAAGTAATCAACAGATATCTAGTGTGGGTGTAATAAGATCTGATGGTGATTTTTTTCCATTTTTCATAGGATCAGATAAAAATTGGTTGGAAAATATTTGGGATCAATTTGTAGATCATTTCACCTTGCACATTCGTTTAATGTTTATTAATAAGAATATGCCTTGGAAATGGGAATTGGAGTATGTAAAATGAAAAAATTAGAAGTTAATCCTTTAGAAAATTTGAATATGTATAAAAAAGAAGTTGTTAAATTTTTAAATCAATTAGATTTAGAAAAAGTTTGTAAATTAACTGTTTCTCCTGAAACAGACTTGATTTATTATCATACATTATTTAGATTTGAAACAAAAATAGGCAACTCAATTGATTTCTACTATCGGAAAAATAAAAGTATTACCGCTATTAGGATGTGGGATAAAGAAAGAAACTTTTTAGGCAGAATAGCATTGGATAAAAATAAAGAAGATCACAAAAGAGAACAGTGGTTAACTGACATTTGGAATCAATTTGTCGATCATTTTAATTTACGTATTCGGTTACTGTTTGTGAACGAAACAACGCCTTGGAAATGGAATAAGGAATTTATTTATTAAAAAAGCCATACGGCTTTTTTGTTTTCATGGATCGCCTTGAGACGTCGCAATATTTGTATGATGAGAAGGATTCAAATAGATAACTTCTCAAGGTATTCCGAAGAAAACCTTAAAATAAACATAAAAAGAAAAAAATGAGGTTAAATGATGAGTAAAAAGTTAAAAAAATATTTATCATTGAATATCTTTTTTTTGTTTAAAAACGTAACTACTTAAAAAAACACGTCTAAAATCCAATATTTTACAATTTTTTGAGTAGTTACGTAGGGAGGTAAATGGAAATAAAAAAAGATGGAAAAAAAGCCCTATTTTGAAAATTAAAGAGTATAATAAGAAAAAAAAGGGGGTGATCGTTGTGAAAAAGGGAGAGTTTGTAATTAACATACCGAAAAAATACACGTATCAAGAATATAAACCTTGCACAAAAGAAGTAGAGGAATATTTTAATATATCGGGATGGTTAGTAAAAAAAATAAAAATGTGTGAATGTCCGTTAACGCAAGATTTGTTAATTATAGAGACATATCAAAACGAAAAAGGGGAATTCTTTCATGTATATAAAAGAAATAAACCTACAACTAATCGTGAAAGTTTACACATTGTCACTTGCTCGTTAAAATCGTTTGAATTAGATGAGTTCATTTCAATTTCGCATAAAAAAAGAATCCAGCGTATTCTCGTTACGTCTTGACGCAATGCATAGATAAAAAAGTGCTACAATAGCACTTTTTTATCTATGCATTGCCGCTTTTAAACGGATTTTTGGATGCTTCAAAAGAGTAGGTTCTATTGCATTCATATCTTGATTAAATGTTTTAAATGTCCCCTCTTTTATTTTTGAAAAGAGTAAAAATTCATGAAAATTAGTATAATTTCGTTCGTAATTAGTGATAAGTCCGTTTGCTATTCTAAATTCTTTAAACGTCCATTGTTGTTGATTATCTAAATGATAAATGAAAAAAATCACTTGTTTTCGATAAGAAACATCAACATATAATAAAGGTTGTTCAAATATTCTACCTATAATTTCATCGTAAGTAACTAGAGTTCCATCTAATACTTCGTACGGTTCCATTTTATACACCTCTTATATTTTTTTGATTAAAAAGATGATAACAATATTGCAATTCATCTTCTGTAAGAATATCTGATATTTTCTTATTTACCTCTTGATGATATTATCATTATGTTCTTTTTTTGACAAAAAAGCCTTACGGCTTTTTTATTTTTTAATCCATTTCAAAATCGTTGATGATGAAATAGTTTTTTTCGTCTTTTTAGAAGTTATCGGTTCCATTTTTTCTAAACTCTCTGAAAGTTTTTCGTAAGCAATAGCTAGATGAGGAGAAATTTGTAAATGTTCATAATCTCCTGGTGGAAATAGTTTTAATTCACACATTTTTTCAATGACTAAATCATGTTGTTTCGTTGCTGCTGTTAATTCATCGCACAAAAGACTCATATTATTCATATCTGCCTCTGTTAAATTTCCTTCTTCTATTTTCTCTTGATAGTTTTCAAGCTGTTTAAATGCAGCGATACACATTTCATTTAATGTTTTTTCTACTTCCACTAAACGTAGAACTTCTTGTGTGTATTCATTGGATGTTGAATTATTCATTATATATTCACCTCACTTAAAAAGTTCCATTATATTAAATGGAACTTGTACGTTCTTGCAACTTTTTGAAATCATTATTAATCTGATTGATCATTTTATCCATTTCGTCCATTGTTAGAGAAAGAGTTTGAATACTTCCGCTATTTTCT
>Ga0209463_1000104_pt1 | contig 76345 bp, 63 predicted proteins | sample AgamicMgSfrz_FD_187169 | JGI IMG/M metagenome (GOLD analysis project Ga0209463, IMG submission 187169) | Agave microbial communities from Guanajuato, Mexico - Mg.Sf.rz (SPAdes) (version 2) | ecosystem: Host-associated > Plants > Phyllosphere > Phylloplane/Leaf | place: Guanajuato, Mexico... | reverse complement strand
AACTTATTGTGGAAAACGGCAAAAGCTATTTACAGCTAAACCTGTCTTCCAGCAATTTTGTAACAGGCTTTAAAACAGAGGTAAACGGGCAGTATGTAGATGCTGATGTTATCTCACAAGATGCTGCAGCCAACACAAAAGTGCTCCGTTTTGAAGTAGAAAACTTAAGCGATATCACAAATATCCAGTTAGCGATGTCATATGGAATGAACCATGTCGTGAGAATGGTATTTGATGAAGGCTCTATTTCAGTTGAAGAGCCAGAAGAAAATCCAGGTACAACGCCAGGTGAGGGCGAAGGAGAAAATCCAGGCACAACGCCAGGTGAGGGCGAAGGAGAAAATCCAGGCACAACACCAGGTGAGGGCGAAGGAGAAAATCCAGGCACAACACCAGGTGAGGGCGAAGGAGAAAATCCAGGCACAACACCAGGTGAAGAACAGGGTGCAAACTCTGAATTTGTGGATGGGGAGTATGACCTGCAATACAGCATTCTGCATGCATTGCAAAATGAAAAATCTATGGCAGATCAATACTTTACTAAGCCTGGTAAAGTAACATTAAAAAATGGCAATGCCACTGTACAAGTAGAATTCAGCGACTATATTACAGAATTTAAGATTAACGGTAAAGACGCTAAAATTGTCAGCCAAAGTGCAGGGAAAACAATTGTGGAATTCTCTGTTGCTGATTTGACTGGTTTAACTTCTGCTGAAATTCATGTTGAAGTACCGGCAATTGGCTATGATCATTGGTATACGGTTCGCTTTGACTATGATACTAGCAATCTACCAACAAAATCCGGAGGCAATGGCAACACTGGCGGCGGTAACGAAGAAGAAAATGGTTCTGAAAATGAAGGGGAAGAAAAACCAGGTGAAGAAACTCCAGGAAATGGAGATGAAGATACAAATGATCAGGACGATAAAGGTGAAAATGCAGTCTTAAAAGATGGAGAATACACAGTTGACTATTCTGTATTACATGCAAGTAAAAATGAAAAGTCAATGGCAGATTCTTATTTCGTTAAGCCTGGGAAATTAATTGTGAAGGATGGCAAAGTAGTTGCCCGCCTGACAATTAAAACAGACTTTATCACTGAATTCCTTGTTGGATCTAAAGCTGTGAAGGTAATAAGCGAATCTGGAGATTCTAAAGTAGTAGAATTCCCTGTTGCTGATTTAGCTAGTCCAACTGTTGGCAATATCCATGTTGTTATTCCAGAGTTGAATTATGATCACTGGTACGAAATTCGTTTCCTATTTGATGTTTCAGATCTTCCAGTAGCAGGAATTGAAAATGACTTTGATCAGATCAATCCTGAAGATACGAATACAACTACACCAGATGAAACAACAAACAATAACAGTGACGACAATCTTGAGTATAACCGGGATGGAGATACAAACAGTGAACAGACAAATGGGTCTACAGAAACAAGCGGAAAAGTAGTTAATGCTAAAACTGCAGACACAGCGCAAATAGGAATATATCTTCTATTATTGCTGTCATCAATTGCTGTTCTTATAAGAAAATACCGGACTCGAACATTATAAAAAATACCGTTCTGCGAGATGGAAGAAATTCTATCTCGTAGAACTGTCTTTGTGTATATGGGGAAAATAGTAAAAAAATTCCTGCTGGAAAACAGGAGGGGAAAAATGAAATATGTAAAAGCATGGTTACTTTTAAGTATATGTCTTTTGCTTGTTAGCTGCTCTGCACAAAAAAGTGAGGTAAAAACCAGCAAGCCGGCAGAAACTGATACGGAACACACCGTTGTGGCAACAACATTAGCTGTTGCTGAAATCATGGATAAGCTTGAAGTGGATTTAGCAGGTGTGCCAACAACACAGTATACACTTCCAGAAAGATACAAAGATGTGGTAGAAGTGGGTAATCCGATGAGCCCTGATATGGAAATCATCAAATCCCTTAAGCCGACAGAAGTACTATCTGTCACGACATTGGAATATGACTTAAGTGAAAAGTTTGAGAGTATGAAAATTCCAGCATCCTTTGTGAATTTGGAAAGCGTTGATAATATGATTCAGTCTATAAACGATCTTGGAGCAAAATACGATCGTGCTGAAAATGCCAAGACGCTTGTTGATACCATTGAATCAAAGGTTAATGAAATCAAGGACGAAACAAAGGACAAGGAGCAGCCAGTTGTTTTAATATTGCTCGGTGTCCCTGGTGCAAGCTATCTTGTCTCGACTGAAAATTCGTATGTTGGCAATTTAGTGGAAGTTATGGGTGGGAAAAATGCTGTGGAGGGTCAGGCCGCAGAATACATATCAGCAAATACAGAGTTTCTGCAGCAAACCAATCCAGATATAATTTTGCGCTTATCACATGGTGTGCCAGATCAAGTTGCCAAAGAATTTGATAAGGAATTTGCAGAAAATGATATTTGGAAGCATTTTAACGCAGTGAAAAACGGAAAAGTGTACGACTTGGAAGAGCCGATTTTCGCTACAACTGCTAATTTAAACATCACCCAAGCATTAGATCAGCTTATGGAAATGATGTATGAGTAGCGTAAAGGAAGAGATGCATGAATAAGAAAATCATTAGTTTTATTGTTGTAATTTTAGCACTTGTTGGCGTGACCGTTTATTCCGCTGCAAAGGGAAGCATTTCTGTCGGCATGATGACATTGGTGGATGGGGTACTTCACCGTAATAGTGAAGAAGTAAATGTCATTATCGACCTCAGATTCCCGAGAATTATCGTTTCCATCCTCACAGGTGCAATTTTGGCAGTTTCAGGTGTGCTATTTCAGTCTGTCATGAGGAATCCGTTAGCAGATGCTGGAATCATGGGTATTTCTGCTGGAGCAAGCTTTTTTACCTTATTTGGGCTGCTGTTTTTACCTTCATTGTTTATCAGCAGTACGCTATTTGCCTTCTTAGGAGGAGCTGTTTCTTGCTGTATTATTTACATGCTTTCATGGAAATCAGGCTTGAAGCCTTTACGAGTTATTCTGACAGGGATAGCAGTGAGCGCAATGTTTACAGGATTAAGAGAAGCATTAGTTAACATATGTGCTTACTTCAATGTAACAGTTGGCGCATCCAATGCCTCAAATTTAACCATGAAAACATGGGAGGATGTTGAGCTAATTGTTCCATTAGGAATGCTTGGAATAATCTTGGCATTTTTAGTAAGCCCATGGTGTAACATGCTGAAATTACAAGATAAGAAGGTTGTCCAGCTAGGAGTCAATATCCAGCTAGTCCGTATTCTTATTTCTGTTATTGCTGTCTTTCTCGCAGCTGTTGCAACATCTATTGCCGGAATTATTGTCTTTGCTGGGTTAATCATTCCTCATATTTCAAGACAGCTAGTTGGAACAAATCACCATATTTTAATACCCTTTTCCGCATTAGCTGGCGCCTTTTTGATATTGACTGCCGATACTTTCGGAAGGCTGTTAATCGCACCATTGGAAATACCAGCTTCCACGATAATGGCAGTAATTGGCGGACCATTTTTGATCTTTTTGCTGAGAAAGGGGGATAAATTAAATGGAGTTTAAAGAGCTATCCTTCTCTTATGATGACAAAGCTTTTATGGAAAAGTTGGAAGGAAAGATAGAACACAATAAAATAACAACTATTATTGGTCCGAATGGCTGTGGCAAATCAACCCTATTATCACTTCTGGCAAGAGGTCAAAAACACTCCGCTGGGTCGATAACACTTGATGGTAAGGATATTTATTCCTATAAACATAAGGACTTTGCCAGAAAGATTGCAATGGTAAACCAGACAAACCACATCTCAGAGGATATGACAGTAGAGGAGCTTATCCAATTTGGGAGAATACCTTACAAAAAAATCTGGAAACAGGAAAATGCTGATGATAAAGATGCAATAGAGTGGGCGCTGGAATGTACGAATCTGCAAAACTACAAGGATATTCCTGTAAGTGCATTATCAGGGGGGCAAAGACAGCGAGTCTGGATTGCGCTAGCACTTGCCCAAAAAACAGAGATATTGTTTCTAGATGAACCAACAACGTACTTGGATATATATCATCAACTAGAGCTGCTGTCCTTAATTAGAGAGTTAAATCAAGTACATGGTATTACCATTGTAATGGTTCTCCATGACATGAATCAGGCTTTGCGCTATTCAGACATGGTCATTGTGATGAAGTCTGGAGCTATTAAGGCTTATGGGCCGCCGAAGCAAGTGATTACACAGGAAAAAATCAAGGAAATATATGATGTCCATATTGCCGTTAATGAAGATGACAAAACAGGCTTATACATCGTTCCGTTGAGCATTTAAGAAAGGGAGATAAGTAATGAGAGCAAAGCTAATGATTCAAAGAATAATAACCATCACAGCAATAATAGTCTTTGCTTACTCAGTCTATAAGCTTGTTCCTCCTTTGTATGATTATTATACAAACAGAAAAGTGCTGGAAACGGTGCAGGAAATCTATAAGCCAACTAAAAACGTGGAAAACGGCAATAAGGAAACAGCTATCCGGTCCTCATTTGATCCATTGCTGGAAATAAATCAAGATATGGTCGGCTGGGTAACAGTTGATGACACAAAAATAAATTATCCTATCCTACAATCCTCTGATAATGAGTTTTACTTGACCCGTAATTATAAAAAAGAAGAAACGCGAGCAGGCAGTCTTTTTCTGGATTATCGAAATGATAAGAAACTCGAAAACAATAAAAATACCATTATCTATGGACATAGAATGAAGGATGGTACGATGTTCAGCGGTTTAAAAAAATATTTAGATAAAGCATTTTTTGAGAAGCACAAAACAATTCATTTAGATTCTTTATATGAAGGCTATGAGCTAGAAGTCTTTTCCGTTTATCAAACAACAACCGATTTTTATTATATAGAAACTGAATTTTCTTCAGATAATGAGTATCTCGATTTTGTTGATTTGCTGGAGGAAAAATCCTTATATGAAGCAGATATGGATATTAAGCCAGAGGATTCCATTGTTACATTATCAACCTGTGATTATGCCATTGATTCACTAGAAGGAAGACTGGTTGTCCATGCGAAGCTAGTGAAAAGAGGGAGTTGAGGCACATCTTGTTTAACAAAAAAATAGGAAAAACAATGATATTGATGAGTATGGCGCTGCTGCTTGCCGCTTGTAGCAAGCCTACAGGAGAAGCTGCAGAGTCAACAGCTGGTTCTATTGCTATAAAGGACTTTGCCAATCGAACAGTGACATTTTCTAAAGCACCGGAAAGCATTGCTGCATTAGGAAGCGGCGATGTTGATTTAATGCATGCGTTCGGTAAAGAGGTAGTTGGCAAACCGACGCTTTCCGATGAAGGTCAGCTTGCCAAAACGGCAAAGGATGCGGAGGAAATTGGCACAACACATGAAGTGAATTATGAAAAAATTGCTTTGCTGCAGCCAGATGTTGTGTTAGCAAATGTTGGCTTTAATCAAGAGGATGTTCCGACAATAGAAGGGCTCGGAACAAAGGTAATCCTGACAGAGGCAAATTCTATCAGTGATATTAAAAAGCAAATTACTCTTTATGGTGAAATGCTACAAGAGACAGACAAAGCTGCCCAATTAAAGGAGGACCTGGCTGTTGATTTAAAGGCTGCTGCTTCCGCGCTAAAGGACACGGATAAACGTGTGCTGCTTGTTTACGGAGCTCCTGGAACATATATGGCGGCATTGCCCAATTCATTAAGCGGAGATTTTTTAGCAGCAGCTGGAGGGATTAATGTAGCAAGTGATTATCCTGCATTAGAAAAATTTCCACAGTATGCGCAAATAAATACAGAGAGAGTTGTAGAGGCAAATCCTGATGCCGTTCTCTTAATTACACATGGTGATGCGGAGGAAATTAAGCAAGGCTTTTTAAAAGAAATGAAGCAAAATGCAGCTTGGACTTCATTGGATGCTGTTAAAAAGGAAAGAGTTGAAGTTTTGCCAAGCGAATTGTTTGGCACCAATCCAGGCACAAGAGCAGTGGACGCTGTTCAATACTTGGTTGAATTGTTAAATCATTTGGAGTGAGCATGTTGGAATATGTAGAAAGAAAGAAAAAACGGATAACAGTCCTTGTTAGTCTCCTGCTATTGCTGCTTATTGCGATATATGCAGGCATCTCATTTGGAGCAGTTTCTGTCTCTTTTAAAGAAATATGGACTATTCTTGTATCCAGCAGTGAGGGTACGTATGAAAAAATCGTCTATAATCTCCGCCTGCCAAGAGTTATTGTGGGACTATGTGTGGGTGCATGCCTTGCTGCATCAGGAGCCTTGCTGCAGGGAGTGATGAGAAATCCTTTGGCAGATCCGGGCATCATCGGTGTCTCCTCTGGCGGAGGATTATTCGCTATCGTTACAATGGTCATTTTTCCTCAATACAGCTATTTATTGCCATTTATTGCTTTTATCGGTGCATTTCTAACAACAATATTGATTTATTTGTTCGCATGGGATAAAGGGGCATCACCAGTTAAAATCATCCTGGCAGGTGTTGCGATGAATGCTGTGTTAGGTGCCATTATGAATGGAATAATGGTGCTGTACAGTGACAGAGTACAATCTGTAATTGGCTGGCTCTCAGGCGGCCTTAATGGCAGAAGCTGGTATCATGTCGAAATTATTTTGCCATATACCATTATTATGCTGCTGATTAGCTTATTCGCCATTAAACCTGTCAATATACTGATTCTAGGAGATGACTCTGCCAAGCTACTTGGACAAAATGTTGAACTGATCCGCATGCTGATCATCCTGCTAGCATCCTTTTTAGCAGGTATAGCTGTCAGTGTTGCTGGTCTGATTGGATTTGTCGGGCTCGTTGTACCGCATATTATCCGTCTTCTGATCGGAGAGGACTATCGATTTTTGCTGCCTTTTTCGATTATTGGCGGTGCTGCACTCGTCGTCATTGCTGATACGGCAGCACGAAGTCTATTCGATCCAATTGAATTGCCTGTCGGTATTTTGCTAGCAGCACTTGGTGGTCCCTTCTTTATCATTCTGCTGCGGAGAAGGAGGATGGTGTAATGGCAGTGTTAAAATCAGAGGAACTGCAGTTCAGACAAGGGAAATTCCAGCTTCATGATATTAACATTGAATTTCCAGAGGGAAAAATGACCGCAATTGTTGGACCAAATGGTTCAGGGAAATCTACCCTCTTAAAATTATTTGCACGCCTTTTAAAAGCAGATAACGGCTTGGTGACATTGGACAATCAGCTTATTCATAAATATAAAAGAAAAGAGTATTCCCAAAAAATAGCGATGCTTCCGCAAGCAAAAGAGGTGATGCCAAGCATTACAGTGAAGGAACTCGTCGGCTATGGAAGGGTGCCTTTTCAACGGCTTACAGGTCCCGTATCTGAAGAGGATAAAGAGATTATTGCGTGGGCAATAAGAGAAACTGGACTAGAGAATATGGCAGATCGAATGGTTGGCCAATTGTCAGGCGGTGAATTGCAAAGAGCGAGGATTGCTATGGCATTAGCTCAGAAGACGTCTGTTTTATTGCTTGATGAACCAACTACATTCTTAGACATTACACACCAGCTAGAACTAATGAAAATTCTCTCTAGAATAAATAAAACCTATCAGATTACCGTCATTATGGTGTTACATGAGCTTCAATATGCGGGCGCATACAGTGACAATCTTATTGTTATGAAGCGTGGCGAAATCTATCAAACCGGAAAGCCTCAAGCAATATTAACTGCTCAGTTACTGAAAGAAGTATATGAAATTGATGCATCAATTAAGTTTGAGAACAATTATCCAGTAATTATTCCAAAAAATTAGAGGAGGAAACAAAATGTATATTGTAACTAACACTGTTAAAGTAAAAGAAGGATTTGCGGAAGGATTCATTGAAAGATTTAATAGAATTGGAAAAATCGAAGAAAAAGCAGGTTTTATTGGATTAGAAGTATTGCTGACTGCTGGAACAACAGATTATGAGGAAATTACTATTGTCACAAGATGGGAAAACAAAGAAGGCTTCTTAGGATGGGTAGGAAGTGAGGAGTTTAAAGAATCACACGCACACAGAGGCGGCGTTCCAGAATTCATTATTGAAAACAAAACAACAAAATATGAAGTGAAGGTGCAAAGAAAACCGATTATTAAAGAGGTTGCTGGCAGCTAATCTTAAAAGTGAAAGTAATAGAAAAGGCATCCAAACAGGATGCCTTTTCTATTGATTAAGAGGGCTCTGCCACTCTTCTTAATCCAATGCTGGCAAGTGCTGTATGTAAGTTGGCACATGTTGTCACATTGCTGAAATCGATTCCTAATGTAATAATAGTTTGGGCAATTTCAGGCCGAATTCCGGAAATAATGGATTTGACACCAATCAGATCAAGGGCATGAACAACCTTGAATAAATTATCGGCTACCATTGTGTCGACAATAGGGACACCAGAAATATCCAAAATCAAATATTCGACCTTTAATCTAGCAGATTCCTCTAGCGCCACTTCCAATATAAGCTGGGAGCGATCTGTATCAATTTGACCGATAAGCGGTATAATCGCCGTTTCTTTTGCTACGGGCACAACAGGGACAGATAATTCCTCTAAAGCAGAATAGGCAATTTTCATTAATCTGCTGCTGTTTTCCTCGTAAACTTTACCGATAATAACACTGATTTCATCAAGCAAAGGGTCGATTATTTTTCCAACATCAAGCATTGTTATGGCTGCAAATGATTTTTCCTCCAGCTCAACAGTGAACACATTCCAGATAACATTTCGATAAATTGTAAGCGACCGTAATGCTGCTGAAAGTGGTACATAATTTTTCACGAAGCTGCCTCCAGCTTCTCTTGCCCAGTTGTCCAGCTCATTCGTTTGTTTTTTGTCATTATCCTTTAATGCTTCGCCCATGATGGTAAACAGATTAGCACTCCAGCGCGAAAATTTTTCTTCACTAATTCTTTCAAAGCCTTCCATATTCTCACCTTGAAAAAATTGCTTTAGCAGATCATTCATATTAACAGCCAAAATTTGCTGGCTGTTAATAACTTTATTGCCAATATACATTAATTCGTCTTTCAAAAGGAATCAGCTCCAATATTAATTTTTTTCTTCGTCATAGTATTTCTTTATTATACCTCTATAGAATAGAGGTAGTAAGTGTCGAAGTTCCTCATCTGACACCACCTTTTGTAAACGCTTTAAAAAATGTAGCCGAAGAGATGGTAATGTTGTATGATTATAGAAAAAAAGCCTAACAAAGGAAACAGCGCTGCTAAAACATTTAAGCGCTTACATACCCAATGAAGGAGCGCATATGACAAATAACAAACAAGAAGTCTATGGTTTTCGGTTTTTAGATACATTGAATCAATCGTTCTACCAGCTTTTTGCAGTGGGGAACCAAATCATTTCAAAGGAGTCGTATCATTGGAACGGCTTAACTCGCAAGGATGGACCACTTTTTTTATTTCAATATACGCTCGCTGGCTGTGGTTATATAGAAGTGGATGAAACACTTCATAAATTAGGAAAAGGAACAGGCTTTATGGTGGAGATTCCAAGCAACCACCGCTACTTCTTTTTAGAAAGCAATACTGATTGGGAGGTCCTCTTTATTATGTTTCGGCCGACAAATATTGAAGAGGAATGGCGCCATGCAGTATCTAGTCTTGGTCAGGTCTTTTCAATGCCAGAAGACAGTTCGCCAATCCGTTTATTAAAAAGTGTTTTTGCCAGTGCAGCGAAAAATCATATAACTGACGGGTTTAGAGCCTCTGCCATTGTTTATGAGTTTGTCATGGAATTGTTCAGGTATCATGTTTCAGCAAAAAAAGAGAAACACTCATGGCCTGATCCCATTGCCGAAGCGGCTTCGTACATCGAGGAAACATATCAATCACTGCAAAGTCTTGAAGAGATAGCAGCTAAAGTTAATCTTTCAAAATATTACTTTACAAGATTATACAAAAAAACAACCGGATACACACCAATTGAGTATTTGACAAAGGTAAGAATGGAGGAGGCAATTAGGCTGCTGCGAGATTCTGATATGACAATGGAGGCAATTGCGCAAGAACTTGGCTACTCAACAGGAAGTTACTTTATCAAGGTTTTTCATCAATGGATTGGAATTTCACCTGGTGAATTCCGTTTAGCGACAGAGCATGCCTATTTACATAAATTAAAATTGGATTGAAAACAGCAATATATTACATAGATGAGCAAAAAGTTATCGTAGATGCCAATGCTTTGTTTCCTATAAGATTAGCCTATAAAAGACTCTGTCGTGAAAGGTGTGAAGGTAAATGAATCATCATCGTTTTGCCCAGACTCCTCCGTTAGGATGGAATAGCTGGGATTGTTATGGCGCATCAGTAACAGAAGAGGAAGTCAAAGGGAACGCTGAATATATGGCAAAGCATTTAAAGGATTTTGGATGGCAATATATTGTTGTAGATATTCAATGGTATGAGCCTGGCGCTAATTCCTCTCAGTATCGGCCCTTTGTAGAACTGGAGATGGACGAATATTCCCGGCTTATTCCTGCTGTAAACAGATTTCCTTCTTCAGCGGAAGGGAAAGGTTTTAAACCGCTCTCTGATTATGTTCATAGCCTTGGATTAAAGTTCGGCATCCATATAATGAGGGGAATTCCGAGGCAAGCAGTCCATCAAAATACAGGCATTTTAGACTCTGACCATACAGCCCGCGACATCGCTCATCCAAATTCAATCTGTCCATGGAATACAGATATGTATGGGGTAGATGCAAACACATCTGGTGCTGAGGCGTATTATAACTCTTTATTTAAGCTGTATGCCGAATGGGGAGTTGACTACATAAAGGTTGATGATATTGCAGCATCAAAGCTTTATACTACACATGTGGACGAAATTAAGCTGATAAGAAAGGCAATCGATAACTGTGGTAGAGATATGGTGTTAAGTCTGTCTCCAGGGCCTGCACCGCTCGAATTTGCTGATGTATTGCAGGATAACGCTAATATGTGGCGAATGACAGACGATTATTGGGATCAATGGCAGCTTTTATACGATATGTTTGAGAGATGTGAGAAATGGAGTGGGCTTTCAGGTCCAGGATATTGGCCTGATTGTGATATGCTCCCATTAGGACATATTGGCATTCGCTCTGTTGATGGAGGCGGTGCAGATCGTTGGACAAGGTTCACAAAGGAAGAACAGGTGACAATGCTGACATTATGGTCCGTGTTTCGTTCGCCACTCATGTTTGGCGGAGAGCTGCGGGACAATGACAGCTGGACACTGTCTTTACTAACAAACGAAGATATTCTTGAATTAAACCAAAATGGAACAGACAGCAGACTAATATTTAGAAATGGTGATAAAGTTGCTTGGACAGCCAAAGGACCTGATAACACTGTCTATGTAGCATTATTTAATATAGGCGAGGCTGAATGCGAAGTAGAAGTGTTGTTGGAAGACATCGGACTGACAAAAATAATGACAGCTAAGGATGTATGGGAAAAGGAATCCGTCCATATAGAGGAAACTGTTAAAGCAAAGCTTGCTCCACACAGCAGCAAGCTTTATAAAATAACATAAAAAAAAGCTGAACCACTCATTGGTTCAGCCTTTTCTTTTTTAGTTACTGCTTCGTGACAGCTACAGAAGCAGTGGACTCTCTAACTACAATTTGGGGTTCATAGACAATTGATGGAGCCGGCTTGCTTTTCTTTTCGACTGCAGCAACAATCCACTTCGCCGCTTCTTCGCCCATTTTCATTTTTGGATGCGTTATGGAGGTCAGCTTTACTTCTGAAGCCTCTGTTAAAAAGGAATCATCAAAGCCTAAGATAGAAATATCATTTGGGATAGATAATCCCATAGTCCGTAAAATGCTTATTGCTTTTATGGCGAGCTGATCATTATAGCATACGATGGCAGTCGGTCTGTCTTCTTTTTGGAGAATTTCCTGCAATGCTTCCAGTGATTTGTCTTGATCTTCTGTTGTAAAGTTAATGATCATATCCTGAAAGAAAGGAACGGCATGATCCTTGTATGCTTGTATAAAGCCCTTCATGCGGTTAACACCTTGTAAATCATCTGTTTTGAAAAGACCAATAATCCGCTTATGGCCAAGCTTAATTAAATGCTCTGTCGCAATATAACCGCCCTTTTCATCATTAACCATAATGTAAGGAGGCGCAAGCTGTGAGTAGAATTGGTTGATCATTAAGTATGGGATTTTATTTTGCTCTAGTTCCAAATAGTAATTGATATTAGGATTAAAGTTACTACTTTTTGTCGGCTCGACGATAAGTCCGTCAATATTGCTAGCGAGCATTGTCTGCAAGCATTGCTTTTCTTTGTCAATGTCATTATCTGTACAAGAAAAGGTCAATGAATAGCCTTTTGTTGATAAATAGGATTCTATGCCTTTAATGATGGAAGGAAAGATGTAATCAGATATATAAGTGGTAATAACACCAATATTTTTTGTGCGCTTGCCTGCTTGACCAGCAGAGCCCAACCCAGTTTCCGCTTTTCTGTCTGAGCAGAATGTGCCGGCACCTTGCTCCCTGTAAAGCCAGCCTTCATGAACCAAATCTCCTATTGCCTGGCGAATGGTATGGCGGCTTACTCCAAACATTTTGACAAGCTCATTTTCAGAATGAATTTTCTCCCCGGGTTTGACTTGGCCAGTTGTAATCCATTCAGTAATTTGTTCCTTAACCATGTTGTATTTTGTTTTTTGTGCCACACTATCACCACTTTCTTGTGTTTCCATATCCTTAACTTATACGTACAAAAATAGATATAAAGCTATCGTACCAAAAAAAGCAGGAAAAGACTATAATAAAATTTTTTCTGAAGAAGTAGTTCGTACAGAGGAGTTGCTATAAAAGGCGTAAAGCCAGTTTTTTCTGCTGATAAACACCAGGTTTTTGACAATTCTTTTATGTAAAACTTAAAAGATGTCTAGATTTGTATGAGGATATTTGTTGACATGTACGAACAACTATCATAAAATTTTTAATATAGAATACGCTTACATAAATACAACCATACAATTTCAGAACAAGTACTTATTCTTATTAATAGTATAGAGAGGAAAGTGAGTCTGATGACAGTTAAAGCTTTTGATTTAACGCAAGTAAGAATAACAGATGGTCCTTTTAAGCATGCAATGGAACTGAACATGGAATATCTTCTTCAGCTTGAACCAAATAAGCTATTGTCGAGATATAGAGAATATGCAGGTTTAGAACCAAAAGCGAGCCACTATAATGGCTGGGAGGAGCAAGGCATTTCCGGACATACTTTAGGTCACTATTTATCTGCATGCTCATTGATGGCTGCTGCGACTGGTGACAGCAGATTCAAAGACAGGGCGGCTTATATTGTCGAAGAGCTGGCGTTATGCCAGGAAGCAGACGGAACAGGATTAATCTCAGGAATTCCGAGAGGAAAAGCGATTTTTCAGGAAGTAAAGGAAGGCAAAATCTATTCCCAAGGCTTCGATTTGAATGGAGGCTGGGTGCCTTTATATACAATGCATAAAGTGTTTGCAGGCTTACGGGATGCTTATTTGCATACAGATAATGAGAAGGCTCTTGCAGTCGAAATGAAGCTTGGGCTTTGGCTTGAGGATATGGTAAAGGACCTTTCAGAAGAACAAATGGATGAATTGCTGAAGTGTGAGTTCGGAGGAATGGCTGAGGTGCTTGCTGATTTAGCTGTACATACTGGTGAAATGCGCTTTTTTGCACTTTCAGAAAGATTTTATCATAAAGAGGTGCTTGACCCATTAGCAGATAAAAAGGATGCACTCGCAGGAAAGCATGCCAACACACAAATACCGAAAGTTGTTGCTGCAGCAAGGCAGTATGAGATATCCGGCAACGAAACATATAAGGAAATTTCAGAGTACTTCTGGAATACGGTTGTTCATGAGCATTCCTATGTGATAGGAGGAAATTCGCTTAATGAGCATTTTGGCGAGGCAGGCAAGCAGAATGATAGATTAGGTGAGAATACATGTGAAACATGTAATTCGTATAATATGTTGAAATTGACAAAACATCTTTTCAGATGGAAACCGACTGCTGAGGAGGGAGATTACTATGAAAGGGCGCTTTATAACCACATACTCGCATCCCAGCATCCAGGTGATGGCAGTGTTTGTTATTTCGTTTCCCTCGACATGGGTGGCCATAAAAAGTACAACTCTAAGTTTGACAGCTTTACATGCTGTGTAGGCTCAGGCATGGAAAACCATGCCAGCCATGGAAATGCCATTTATTTTCATGATGACAGCAAGCTTTATATCAATCAATACATTCCTTCACGACTTGAGTGGAAGGAGATGGGAGTTGTTGTTGAGCAAAAAACAGCATACCCGAAGAATGGCAATATCAGGATAGAAATATCTGCCTCTGCAGACAAGGCTTTTACTTTGACGTTAAGGCACCCGTACTGGGCAGAAAAAGGAATGTCCATTTCGGTAAACGGTGAGGATTATCAGCATGAAACCAAACCAGCTAGTCTTATAGAAATAGATAGAGTTTGGAAAGATGGAGATGTACTTGAGGTTGATATCCCGATGACACTTCGTAAGGAAGCAATACTTGATAATCCAAACAGGGTTGCGTTTTTGTACGGACCAATTGTTCTAGCTGGTGATTTGGGAGAGATAAGCGATGCCCAAAAGACGAAGGACCTGTTGTTTACACCAGTGCTAGTAGCAGATAATAGCCCGTTGCAGCATATCAGCAAGATAAGTGAAGAGGCTTTTACGCTCGAAGGAATCGGAAATCCAAGAGATGTGGAATTAAAACCGTTTTACTTACTTCATGATAGAAGTGCGACAGTTTATTGGGATGTTTTTACGAAAGCTGACTGGGCTGAAGCAGAGAAATCTTATAAGGAAGCAATTCAAAAGGAGCAGGAGCTTGAAGCAAGAAGCATTGACTTCGTTCAGCCGGGAGAAATGCAGCCGGAAAGAGATCATCAATTTACAGGAGAGCATGTCGGGATTGGGACAGTGTCTAATCGAAAATATCGAGACACATGGCCAAACGGACACTTCAGCTTTGCTCTTAAGGTGTTGCAAGACCAACAAAATAGTTTAATAGTAGCTTATACGAAAAAGGAATGGGAAAGTATGCAAGGCTTTGATGTACTTGCAAATGAAACAAAGCTACAGGACGGTAAGTTGGAATGGGAAGAAATGAATCAGTTTGTTTATATTAAATATACGCTTCCTGAAAGTGCTGTAACAGAAGGCAACACACGTATTACCTTCCGTGCGCATGCAGAGAAAAGGGTTCCTAAAGTGTTTGAGTTGCGGACAGTAAAGGGTTAAAAAACATACAAGTATAAAATTTTAAAAAAATGAAAAAAAGAGATTGAAATAATCTCCAGAGATGTTAGAATGGCATTAAGGTTATACGTACAAGTTGATGAAGATGTTTTGGTTGTAAGGATGAATTCGAAATCGGTATACAACAGAATAAGCTGCTGCTTGTACGTATAAAAATACTAATAAGTGATGTGAATGAAGAAGTAGAGTAATCAACATTCCGATTATTATTTTTGAAAACGCATACTTTATCAGAGGGGAGTATATTACATGGCAAAGTATTCAATAGGTGTAGATTATGGAACGCAATCAGGAAGAGCAGTTCTTGTTGAGGTAGGTACAGGCAGAGAGGTGGCAACTGCTGTTAAAGAATACACACATGGTGTGATGGACGAATTTCTGCCTGATGGGACAACAAAACTGGAGCATGACTGGGCGCTTCAGCATCCAGCAGATTATTTAGAAGTTTTGCAGCTTACGATTCCGGAAGTTTTGCAGAAAGCAAATGTTTCTAACGAAGATGTTATTGGAGTTGGCATAGATTTTACTGCTTGTACGGTCCTGCCAATAGACAAAAACGGCATTCCGCTTTGTTTCCTGCCAGAGTTTAAGCAAAATCCGCATAGCTACGTGAAATTATGGAAGCATCATGCGGCACAGGATGAAGCAAACCGCTTGAATGAAATTGCTGCACAGCGCGGAGAGGCATTTTTGCAGCGTTATGGCGGCAAAATATCTTCTGAATGGGCAATACCGAAAATATGGCAAATCTTAAATGAAGCACCAGATATTTACGAGGCAGCAGATCAAGTGCTTGAAGCAACAGATTGGGTTATTTCCGAATTGACGGGAACAATCACTCGAAACAGCTGTACAGCAGGCTATAAGGCAATTTGGCATAAGCAGGATGGCTATCCAAGCAAGGAATTCTTTAAAGCGCTCGATCCGAGGCTTGAAAATGTAGTAGAAGAAAAGCTGTCCACAGATATCTATTCAATTGGATCAAAGGCAGGAGAAATTACGGAAAAAGCCGCAAAACTAACAGGCTTAAAAGCTGGCACAGCAGTTGCAGTCGCTAATGTCGATGCACATGTTGCCGTACCAGCAGTTGGGATAACAGAAGCAGGTAAGCTGCTTATGATTATGGGGACTTCTACATGTCATATCCTGCTTGGCGAAACAGAAGAAATTGTGCCAGGTATGTGCGGTGTTGTTGAAGATGGTGTAATTCCCGGATATTTAGGATATGAAGCAGGTCAGTCTTGTGTTGGAGACCATTTTGAGTGGTTTACAGAGAATTGTGTTCCAGAAAGCTACCAGCAGGAAGCCGAGGAAAAAGGGTTAAATATCCATCAGCTGCTGACAGAAAAAGCAAGCAAGCTGAATGTTGGCGAAAGCGGACTGCTTGCACTTGATTGGTGGAACGGAAACAGATCAACACTTGTTGATGTTGACTTGACTGGTGTTTTGCTTGGCGCAACCCTTTTAACAAAACCAGAGGAAATTTATCGTGCACTTATTGAAGCAACTGCCTATGGCACAAAAATGATTGTTGAAACATTCCGAGCGAGCGGTGTGCCTGTTAATGAAGTGTATGCAGCAGGAGGCATTGCTGAAAAGAATGCACTGATGATGCAAATTTATTCTGATGTGCTGAACATGGATATTAAGATTTCTGCTTCATCACAAACGCCAGCACTTGGAAGTGCCATGTTTGGTGCTGTAGCAGCAGGTAAGAGTAGAGGCGGATATGATCATATTAATGAAGCTGCTAAAGATATGGGCAGAATTAAGGATGATATTTATCAGCCAATCGAAACTAATGTAAGCGTTTATGGAAAGCTCTTTGATGAGTATGCTCGTCTTTATGATTACTTCGGACGTGGCGAAAATAATGTCATGAAAACACTTAAGCAAATTAAAAAAGAATCTGTTTTATCAAGTAAGGAGGATAACTATGCTAGAGAAGCTTAAGCAGGAAGTGTTAGAGGCAAACCTGATGCTGCCACAGCATAATCTAGTCACTTTTACTTGGGGGAATGTAAGCGGAATTGACAGAGAAAGCAGGCTTGTTGTCATTAAGCCAAGCGGCGTTCCTTATGACAAGTTGAAGGTCGAGGACCTTGTCGTGACAGACCTTGATGGAAATATAGTAGAAGGTGATTTGAATCCTTCCTCAGATACAGCAACACATCTTGCCTTATACCGGGCGTTTCCCGAAATTGGAGGAATTGTACATACGCATTCTCCGTGGGCAACAAGCTGGGCGCAGGCTGGAAGAAGAATACCAGCATTAGGAACAACACATGCAGATTATTTTTACGGTGAGGTTCCATGTACGCGAAAGCTGACAGAGGATGAAGTAAACAGAGCGTATGAGCTGGAAACTGGCAACGTCATCATCGAAACAGTTCGTAACGAGGGGATTGATCCAAAAGCGCTGCCGGGAATTTTAGTGACAGGCCATGCGCCGTTTTGCTGGGGAAAAGATGCGGACAATGCCGTTCATAATGCTGTTGTGCTTGAGGAGGTTGCTAAAATGGCGCTCCATACGCTGCAGCTGAATCCAGGTGTTGAGTGGATCGACCAATATTTGCTTGATAAGCATTACTTAAGAAAACATGGTGCAAATGCATATTACGGACAAAACAAAGCTGAAACAAAACAAGAAACTTCAAACTAATTATTGCCAGGAGGAATTAATATGTTAAAGACAAGAGAGTACGAATTTTGGTTTGTTACTGGAAGCCAGCTTTTATACGGAGAAGATGTATTGAAGCAGGTGGAGGAGCATTCAAAAACAATGGTAAACGCGTTGGACGCATCTTCTTCTTTAAGCTATAAACTAAGGTTTAAAGCAGTTGTTAAGGATGCAGATTCTATAAGAAGACTTGCGTTAGAGGCAAATGCAAATGAGTCATGTGCAGGTATTATAACGTGGATGCACACATTCTCTCCATCAAAAATGTGGATTGCAGGCTTATCAGCATTACAAAAACCTTTATTGCATTTCGCGACTCAATACAATCGAGATATTCCGTGGGAGTCAATTGACATGGACTTCATGAACCTTAACCAATCTGCACATGGTGACAGAGAGCATGGCTTCATTGGAAGCAGATTGAAATTGAACAGAAAGGTCATCGTTGGCCATTGGGAGAATGACGAAATTCGCGGACGGATTGGAAGCTGGATGAGAACAGCAGCGGCATTCTCAGAAAGTAAAGTATTAAAGGTTGCTAGATTTGGAGACAATATGCGCCAAGTAGCTGTTACAGAGGGCGACAAGATTGAAGCCCAAATTAAATTAGGCTGGACAGTGAACGGGTATGGAGTCGGAGATCTTGTAGCTAAGATAAATGAAGTAAGTGATGAGGACCTTTCTGCGTTGTTGACTGAGTATGAAGAGAAGTACGATATTGTCCCAGCAGGTTTAGAGGAAGGGCCAATCAGAGAGTCTATCCGTGAACAAGCAAAAATCGAATTAGGAATGAAGGCATTCCTTGAAGAAGGCAATTATACTGCATTTACAACAACATTTGAAGACCTTCATGGTATAAAGCAGCTTCCAGGGTTAGCTGTGCAAAGACTGATGGAGCAAGGCTATGGCTTTGCAGGTGAAGGAGACTGGAAAACAGCAGCGCTCGTTCGTCTAATGAAAATTGTTGCAGGCAATGAAGGAACTTCCTTTATGGAGGATTATACTTACCATTTTGACCCAGAAAATGAAATGGTTCTTGGCTCTCATATGCTTGAAGTTTGCCCAACAATTTCGGCAACAAAACCGAAAATTGAGGTTCATCCTCTAGGTATCGGCGGCAAAGAGGATCCTGCACGAATCGTGTTTGATGGAAGAGGCGGTTTGGCGTTAAATGCTTCCATTATTGACCTTGGCCATCGTTTCCGTCTTCTCGTTAATGAAGTGGATGCACTACAGCCAGAAGAGGAAATGCCAAATCTGCCAGTTGCAAGAGTGTTGTGGAAAACACAGCCTTCCTTAAGCCAAGCTGTTGAAAATTGGATTCAAGCAGGCGGAGCCCACCATACATGCTTCTCTTACGTTGTTTCAACAGAGCAGCTTCGAGACTTTGCAGAATTGGTAGATATCGAGCTTGTTGTCATTAACAATGACACAAACTCTATTACATTCCAAAATGAGTTGAAATGGAATGATATGTTCTATCGCTTAAAATAATAAGCAATTAAAAAGTTAGTAGATTCTTCTATGAATCAGTTAAACAGCATGATAAGTCAGAACTTCCATTACAATTCTAGATTTTTAGAACAATGGAGGCTCTGACTTCAGCCATTTTATCGCATGCGATTGTGCAATACATAGCTTTTTAATAAAAGGAGGAAAAAGAAGATGGCAAATAAGGTAATCATCAACACTGATGTAAAAAAGGGCAAAATCAACAAAAATATATATGGACATTTTGCTGAGCACTTAGGCAGATGTATTTATGAAGGGATATGGGTTGGAGAGGAGTCGCCGATTCCAAATACAAAAGGAATTAGAAATGATGTATTAGAGGCACTGAAAAAAATAAATATCCCTGTCTTGAGATGGCCAGGCGGCTGCTTTGCTGATGAATATCATTGGAAGGATGGGATTGGCCCAAGAGAAGACAGAAAACGGATGGTAAATACACATTGGGGTGGCGTTGTCGAAAATAATCATTTCGGTACACATGAGTTTATGCTGCTATGTGAGCTGTTAGGTACGGAACCGTATATATGCGGAAATGTGGGGAGCGGCACTGTCCAAGAAATGTCCGAATGGGTAGAATACATGACGTTTGAAGGAGAGTCGCCAATGGCTAATTGGCGTCGTGAAAATGGCAAAGACGAGCCATGGAAGCTTACTTATTTTGGTGTTGGCAATGAAAACTGGGGCTGCGGCGGCAATATGCGACCGGAATATTATGCAGACCTTTATCGCCGTTATCAGACATATGTGAGGAACTATGGAGACAACAAGATTTATAAGATTGCTGGCGGTGCTAATGTTGATGATTATAATTGGACGGAAGTACTCATGGAAAATGCAGGCCATCTTATGGATGGATTAAGCCTTCATTATTACACGATTCCAGGCGACTTCTGGACGGGTAAAGGCTCTGCACTGAACTTCCCTGAGGATGAATGGTTCATCACGATGAAGAAAGCGATCCATATGGATGAATTGATTTCAAAGCATGGCAACATCATGGATAAATATGACCCGGATAAAAGAGTCGGCATGATCATTGATGAGTGGGGTACATGGTTTGATGTTGAGCCAGGTACAAACCCAGGCTTCCTGTATCAGCAAAATACGATTCGTGATGCAATTGTCGCAGCATTGCATTTTAATATTTTCCATCAGCATTGTGATCGTGTCCAAATGACAAATATCGCTCAAACGGTGAATGTTCTGCAGGCAATGATTTTAACTGAAGGTGAAGAAATGATTCTAACGCCGACATATCATGTTTTTGATATGTACAAAGTGCATCAGGATGCAGAGCTGTTGAGTGTGGATACGCAAATCGGAACGTATGAATATAATGGTGAAACTCTGCCACAAGTTAGTGTAACAGCATCGAAGGATGGCAATGGCAACATTCATGTGAGCTTCTGTAATATTGACCATGTTAATGGAAACACTCTTGAGCTGGATTTACGTGGATTAAGCAATGCTGCTAAAGTGTCTGGCACAATTATAAAAGCAGATGTGATGAATGCCCACAACAGTTTTGAAGCACCAGAAACAGTTAAGCCTGTTGCGTTTGAAGATGTGGAAGTTAACGGAAGTGTGCTTTCTGTAAGCATTCCGCCAATGTCTGTTGTCACATTAGCAATTACAGAAGATTAAGGTGAGACTATGAGTGAAAATATATGCAAGGGCTGTGTTGAAAGTGTGATAGTTTCAGAGGAAGTCATTGAGGAACTGCTTGTGGAAGCTGCAGAAACGCCTGAAAAGCTGGTGTGTGACTCCATTTATCAGGAAAGGCTTGGCATTTGCTCCTCTTGTGCTTCCTTGCAATATGGAACAACATGTGCCTATAGCGGTTGTATTATCCGCTATAGAGCCAAGTTTAAAGGGAAGGCTTGTCCAAATATAGGAAATCCAAAATGGCATAAAGTTGTATAAACTTCACAATAAAATCTTCTAAATGAAAGGAAGTAGAGCATATGACAGCGAATAAAGCAAAGATGATTCTGGAAAAGGACTTCAAGGTTGGAGAAATCGATAATCGAATTTATGGGTCATTTATAGAGCATCTCGGAAGGGCTGTATATGGAGGTGTTTTTGAACCGAATCATCCGGAGGCAGATGAGAACGGTTTCAGGAAGGATGTTATCAATCTAGTTAGAGAACTTCAAGTACCCCTTGTCCGCTATCCAGGCGGAAACTTTGTGTCTGGCTATAACTGGGAAGATGGAGTCGGTCCTGTTGAAAGCCGCCCGCGCAGATTGGATTTGGCTTGGAGAACGACAGAGACAAATGAAGTAGGTACAAATGAATTCATGAAATGGGCAAAGCTGGTAGGAGCAGATGTAAACATGGCAGTCAACCTTGGCACAAGGGGAATTGATGCAGCGAGAAATCTCGTTGAGTACTGCAACCATCCAGGCGGCTCCTATTACAGTGATCTTCGTGCTTCGCATGGTGTGAAGGAACCATACAATATTAAAACATGGTGCTTAGGAAATGAAATGGATGGTCCTTGGCAAATCGGACATAAGACCGCAGCAGAATATGGGCGAATTGCCCAAGAAGCTGCTAAAGTGATGAAATGGGTTGACCCATCCATTGAACTGGTAGCCTGTGGAAGCTCACATCGCAATATGCCGACATTTGCAGATTGGGAAGCAACAGTGCTTGACCATACATATGAACATGTAGATTATATTTCCTTGCACCAATATTACGGAAATCAGTCTAACGATGTAGCCAATTATCTGGCTTTATCACTCGAGATGGATGACTTCATCTCCTCTGTCATATCGATTGCAGATTATGTTAAAGCAAAAAAACGAAGCAAAAAGAAAATAAATCTATCCTTTGATGAGTGGAATGTCTGGTATCACAGCAATGAAAATGACAAGTTAATTGAGCCTTGGAGTATTGCTCCGCATCAGCTTGAGGATATTTATAATTTTGAGGATGCGTTACTTGTTGGCTGCATGCTAATTACGATGCTAAAGCATGCTGACAGACTGAAGATTGCCTGTTTAGCACAGCTTGTCAACGTTATTGCCCCAATAATGACAGAGGATAATGGGCCAGCTTGGAAGCAAAGCATATTCTATCCATACATGCATACGTCTGTTTACGGGAGAGGCGTTTCGCTAAATCCAATCGTCTCTAGTCCGAAGTACGACAGCAAGGACTTTACAGATGTTCCTTATTTAGAATCAACAGCAGTTTATAACGAGGAAAAAGAACAGTTAACTATTTTCGCGGTAAATCGTCACTTGGAAGAAGGGCTGCTGCTCGAATGTGATATTCGTAATTTTGAAGACTATCAAGTTGTCGAGCACATCGTTTTAGAAAATGATGATATTAAGGCAGAAAACAGTGCAGAAAAGCAGAAAGTGGAACCGCATACAAACGGGAATGCCGAGTGGAAAGACGGCATTATAACAGCTGTCCTTCCAAAGCTCTCTTGGAATGTAATTCGATTAGAAAAAAGATAAATGAAATGGAAGGATGAATTTGATGAAATCAACAAAAGAACTTTATGGGAAAATCGGCAGCAAGGAAGTAAATCAATATAAACTCATAAATGATAATGGCATGGAGGTTTCATGCATTAATTACGGGTGTATTATCACAAGTATTTTGACACCAGATAAAGAAGGGAATATCGAGAATGTTGTACTTGGGTATGATTCACTCTCAGGATATGAAAATGATTCCTACTTTTTAGGAGCGGTTGTTGGTAGAATCGCAGGCAGAATAAAAGGAGCATCCTTTGAATTGGATGGACAGAGCTATACACTGGCTAAAAATGATGGTCCCAACCACCTGCACGGCGGAATAAAAGGCTATAACACGGTAGTCTGGGAGGCAGAGGCTGTAGAGGAGGCTGGCGCAATTGGCGTACAGTTTACGCATACAAGTCCTGATGGCGATGAGGGATATCCTGGAGAGCTGAAGCTTACTGTTACTTATTTACTGTCTAATAATAATGAATTGGTTATCCGTTATTCTGGCATTTCTGATAAAAAGACAATTATCAACATGACAAACCATTCGTATTTCAATTTAAGCGGCAATTATAAAAGCGATATTCTGAACCATAAGCTGACAATAGATGCTGATCGTGTGTTGGAATTGGATGAAGAGTTGCTTCCGACAGGTATTGTTGCAGATGTCCTTCATACAGCCTTTGACTTTAGAGAAGGAAGACTAATTAAAACAGGGCCAGAATCGAGAGAAGCACAAATTTCACTTGCTGGTGATGGCTATGATCATCCATTTCTATTAAATAAAGAAAAAGGTGACGAAATATTATTAGTAGACGAAGAGTCTGGCAGAACACTTACAATTAATACAGATGAAGCAGGAGTAGTTCTGTATACAGGCAACCAAATCGATGAGTCAGACAGATTTGTTGATGTGCCAGCAAAACGTTACCATGGACTTTGTCTTGAAACACAAGGACTTCCAGACGCCATCAACCAGCCTGATTTTCCAAGCTGGATAATAGATGCTAACAAGGAATACAAAACAACAACCACCTATCGGTTTGGAACATTAGCTTAAAGCTAGCAGCAAAAGACATGGTGAAATAAAAGGAGGAGCTGTCAATGGAAACGTTTATTGCCGAAATTCATGATTTAAGTAAAACATGCAGCTGCCAAAATGAACATAATGAAATACCGATTGAAAGTATTGTAGCTAAGAGTGGAGCGTTAAACGAGGTAGCTCACTACCTTACCAAGAAGTCATTTAAATATCCTAAAATCGTAGCTGATGATAAGACAATGAAAGCTGCTGGAGAAGAATTAGCAGAATTGCTGGAGGCAGAAGGTATAAAAGTATCTTCCTGCAATATTACTCCAGATGAAAACGGAGATGTTGTAGCAGATGAAAAGGCCCTTGTCCAAGTACTGCTGGAGACGGGGAAATCCAGTGATGTTATGATTGCAGTCGGGTCTGGAACTATCCATGATATTACACGCTTTTGCAGCGCTACTTTAAATATCCCATTCATTTCCATACCAACTGCACCTTCTGTTGATGGATTTACATCATTAGGAGCACCGCTTATTGTCAGAGGGGTAAAGAAAACATTTCAAATGACGTCCCCAATCGCTGTTTTTGCTGATATTGATGTGTTGAAAAACGCACCAAAAGAAATGATTGCAGCAGGTGTCGGTGATGTCATTGCAAAATACACTTCACTTGCTGATTGGAAATTTGAGCGCTATGCAGCAAACGCTCCTTTTTGTGAGCTATCTGCAGAATTAACACAGCTTACATTGGATGAATGTGTAAATAATATTGATAAAATCGCTTCAGCAGACGAGGAAGGCATTACTATATTAATCGAAAGCTTGATTAAGTCGGGAATTGCCATGCTCGTGTTTGGACAATCACATCCTGCTTCAGGCGGAGAGCATCATCTATCCCATTACTGGGAAATGGACCTTTTGAAAAACAATCGTCCCCAAGTTCTTCACGGAGCAAAAGTCGGGGTAACTACTATATTATTAAGCTCCATATATAAGACAAAGTTCCTTGCCGAGCTGGAAAATATACTAGACAATCCCGCAATTCAAGAAAATCATGAGCAACTCTTGGTAAATATAAGAGAAAATAAGGATAAAATAAAACAAATCATTCAAGCAATACCTGATCCCGCAGATACAAGAAAGCTAATGGAAAGCTTAGGAGGACCAGTAACACCAGAAGAGCTGGGCATTTCTGACTCATTAGTACAAGAAAGCCTTAAGCACGCCCACAACCTGCGCGACCGTTACACAGTCTTGAAGTTCCTTAACGAAGTTTTACAAACAGAGTATGACACTGTCGCAAAAGTATAGGGAAAATACAACCTGCTGTTCTCAACAGCAGGTTGTATTTTTTTAATAAGGAGAGTGCTAGTTACGCCCTGTTTCCCAAGATATTAAAAAAAGAGACGGGAAACAAACCTCTATAATGTAACGAATTTGTCTACATCTTCAAACCTGCTGCTTTAAATCAGCAGGTTTTTTGCTTTGCTGATAAATAAATGGTTAACTTTTGAATACATCCTCGAAAAGGAACCAAAGATATGTATTAAGAATCATTTTCAATAAAAATAAAAAAAATAGAGGAAATCCCCTTTATTTGTAAAATATTTAGATTATTAGACAATTCTCTCAGAATATAAAGCTGTTTAACACGGATTAAAATCGAAATTACTCGATAAAAAGCAGGAAGACCATCCTTTTTATCTCTTTATCTCCAAAAATATGAAAAAATAAAGAGGAAAACGGTTGACTGAAAGCGTTATCCGTATTATGATGTAATCATAAATTATCAAAACATAACCAAAACATAACAACAAGAATGATGATAGTATGAATAAGTTTTCCCGAAATAATGAAAAGAGAACGGCATTTGCAGCCGTACTAAAGTAAATAGGGAAGCGATACAATCAACTTATTAGCTGTTAAACAGCCGAAATAATATCTGGAGGAGGAAATGAAGATGTCTACAGTTACAGCTGAAAAACTGAAAAACTATATTAATGGTGAGTGGGTTGAAAGCAATACGACTGTTTATGAAGAGGTATACAATCCTGCTACAAAAGAAGTCATCGGTCGTGTTCCTATTTCCACAAAGGAAGATATTGAGCAAGCAACAAACGCTGCCAAAGCTGCGTTTGAAAAATGGAAGAATGTCGCTGTACCAAGAAGAGCAAGAATCTTATTCAATTATCAGCAATTACTAACGAAAAATAAAGAAGAGCTAGCAAGACTGATTACAATCGAGAACGGAAAAAACCTGACGGAAGCGCTTGGAGAAGTACAGAGAGGCATTGAAAATGTTGAGTTTGCTGCAGGTGCACCAACATTAATGATGGGTGATTCCCTTGCTTCGATCGCGACAGACGTAGAAGCAACAAACTACCGTTATCCAATCGGTGTAGTCGGCGGAATTGCGCCTTTCAACTTCCCAATGATGGTACCATGCTGGATGTTCCCAATGGCAATTGCTTTAGGCAACACTTTCATTCTTAAGCCATCTGAAAGAACACCGTTATTAACTAGAAGATTAGTAGAGTTATTCACAGAGGCCGGTCTTCCAAAAGGGGTATTCAATGTAGTTTATGGAGCACATGATGTTGTTAATGGCATCTTGGAGCATCCGGAAATCAAAGCAATTTCCTTTGTTGGCTCAAAGCCTGTCGGTGAATATGTCTATAAAAAAGGTTCAGAAAATTTAAAGCGTGTTCAAGCTCTAACAGGTGCGAAAAACCACACAATCGTCTTAAATGATGCTAACTTGGAAGAAACGGTTACAAATGTCGTGTCAGCTGCATTCGGTTCTGCTGGTGAACGCTGCATGGCATGTGCTGTTGTTACAGTTGAAGAGGGCATAGCAGATGAGTTCATGGCTGCATTAGAGGCAAAAACCAGAAGTATAAAAATAGGGAATGGCCTTGAGGATGGAGTGTTTTTAGGACCTGTCATCAGAGAAGAAAATAGACAAAAAACATTAGGCTATATTGAAAGAGGCATCGACGAGGGAGCAAATCTTGTTGCAGATGGTCGTAAAAACGCCCCTAAAGAAGGATATTTCGTTGGTCCAACAATTTTCGATAATGTCACAACAGATATGACAATCTGGAAAGAGGAAATATTCGCTCCTGTATTGTCGATCATGCGTGTGAAAAACTTAAAAGAAGCAGTCGAAATTGCAAACCAGTCTGAATTTGCAAATGGTGCATGTCTATTCACATCAAATGCATCCTCTATCCGTTATTTCAGAGAAAACATCGATGCAGGTATGCTAGGAATTAACCTTGGAGTACCAGCACCAATGGCATTCTTCCCATTCTCTGGCTGGAAGTCTTCCTTCTATGGAACACTTCATGCTAACGGCAAGGACAGTGTCGACTTCTATACTCGTAAAAAAGTGGTCACAGCACGTTATATATCGCCATCTTTTGATTGATAAATAGATTAATTGTTTTTCGTGAATTTTTTGCCGCGATCAGAGTTAAATCTCTGATCGCAAGGCTTAAGGAGGAAACCGCATGAGTGAGCTGCTGCGCAAATTTCAGCATACAGAAGCAATAGATGGTGTGAAAGTTATCCATGATGTTACGAAAGAAAACTCCCCGTTAAACTATGTTGGTTTTAAATTAATTGAATTATCCCAAAAAGCTCAATACAAAGAGGTGCTTGGTTCTGAAGAATGCTGCATTGTTGCTGTGACAGGAAAAATTACTGTCAGCGACGGCACCGCTGTATTTGAAAATATCGGTACACGAGACAGTGTGTTTGAACGGATTCCAACAGACAGTGTCTATGTTTCCAATGGAGCTGAGTTCACAATCTCAGCAAACAGCACGAATGCCAAGGTTGCCCTTTGCTATTCGCCATCTGAAGAAGCAAAGCCTACAAAATTAATTAAAGCAGAAGAAAATAGTGTAGAGCAAAGAGGGAAATTCAATAACCAACGCCTTGTCCATAATATCCTTCCGGATTCGCATCCTGCTGCCAACAGCCTGCTCGTTGTTGAAGTCATCACAGAAACTGCGAATTGGTCAAGCTACCCTCCACATAAACATGACCAGGACAATTTGCCAGAGGAATCCTTTTTGGAAGAAACGTACTATCATGAAATCAATCCAAAACAAGGCTTCTTGTTTCAACGTGTATATACTGATGATCGCTCATTAGATGAAACGATGGCAGTAGAAAATGGGGATGTGGTAATTGTTCCTAAAGGATATCACCCTGTTGGAGTGCCTGACGGCTATACATCCTACTATTTAAATGTCATGGCAGGACCAACAAGAATATGGAAATTCCACAATGATAAAGATCATGAATGGATTTTAAACCGCTGATAAATAAGGAGGATTCTTCCCATGAAATATGAATTCAATTCAGATAAAGAGTTTGATTTAATTGCAATTGGCAGAGCCTGCATCGATTTAAATGCAGTTGAATATAACCGTCCAATGGAAGAGACGATGACATTTTCCAAATATGTCGGCGGATCACCAGCAAATATAGCAATTGGCAGCAGTAAGTTAGGATTAAAAGCCGGCTTCATCGGTAAAATTGCTGATGATCAGCATGGCCGATTCATCAAGAGCTATATGCAAGGTGTCGGCATTGATGTTTCTAATATTGTGACAGATAAAGATGGTCATAAGACAGGCCTTGCTTTTACAGAAATAAAAAGCCCTGATGAATGCAGCATCCTAATGTACAGAGATGATGTAGCAGATTTATATCTTGAGCCTTCTGAAGTTAACGAAGAATATATTAAAAAAGCAAAGCTGCTGCTTGTATCAGGAACAGCTCTTGCTGCAAGTCCGTCAAGGGAAGCGGTAATTAAAGCGGTTCAGCTTGCCAAGAAAAATGGCATTAAGGTTGCATTTGAACTCGATTACCGTCCTTATACGTGGAAATCTCCTGAAGAGACCGCTGTTTATTATTCTCTTATTGCATCACAGGCAGAGATTATTATTGGGACACGTGACGAGTATGATGCGATGGAAAATAGGAGAGATGGGCGCAATCAAGAAACAGTGCAGAACCTCTTTGGCCAAAGTGCAGAATTAATTGTCATTAAGCATGGTGTTGACGGTTCATACGCATATGTGAAGTCAGGTGATGTATTCAGAGCGCAAGCCTATAAAACGAATGTATTAAAAACCTTTGGAGCAGGAGATTCCTATGCATCAGCTTTCCTATATGCATTAATTTCTGGCAAGAAGATCGGCGAAGCATTAAAATACGGCAGCGCGTCCGCTTCCATTGTTGTCAGCAAGCACAGCTCTTCTGAAGCAATGCCACAAGTAGAAGAAATTGAGGAACTAATTGCTAAGAATGAAAAGATAGAAGCACCAAGATAGGAGGCTAGAGAATGGAAACGATTACTTTGACAACAGCACAAGCGCTGGTCAAGTTTTTGAATCAGCAGTATATCCATGTTGATGGAAAGGAATTTCCTTTCGTAGAAGGTATCTTTAATGTATTTGGACACGGAAATGTATTAGGAATTGGCCAAGCTCTTGAACAAGACCCAGGGCATTTAAAAGTTATCCAAGGGAAAAACGAACAAGGCATGGCACATGCAGCAATTGCCTACAGTAAACAAATGCTCAGACAGAAGATATTTGCTGTTTCCACATCTTCTGGACCAGGATCTGCCAATGTTATTACAGCAGCAGCTACAGCACATGCAAATAACATTCCTGTATTGTTTATTCCTGCAGACACTTTTGCATCAAGACAGCCAGATCCTGTTTTGCAGCAAATGGAGCAAGAATACAGCATTGCTGTCACAACAAATGACGCATTTTTGCCTGTTTCCCGCTACTGGGACCGTATCACTCGTCCAGAACAGCTAATGTCTAGTTTACTTCGCGCTTTTGAAGTAATGACAGATCCTGGGAAGGCTGGCCCGGCAACGATTTGTATTGCTCAAGACGTAGAAGGAGAAGCATTCGATTACGATGTTAAGTTTTTTGAGAAAAGAGTTCATTATATAGATCGGAAGGCTCCTCATGAGCGTGAGCTGGAAGGTGCTGTTAAGGCGATAAAATCCTCCAAAAAGCCGCTTATTTTAGTCGGGGGAGGCGCTAAATATTCAGAGGCGAGGGAAAGCTTGATTGCATTTTCGGAAAAATTCAATGTCCCTCTTGTTGAAACACAGGCAGGTAAGTCAACTGTGGAAAGTGATTTCAAAAATAATTTGGGTGGAATGGGCATTACTGGGACACTTGCAGCAAATAAAGCAGCAAAAGAAGCGGATCTAATTATCGGTATCGGTACAAGATATACAGATTTTGCGACATCCTCGAAAACTGCTTTTGATTTTGCTTCAGCTAAATTTTTAAATATTAATGTAAGCAGAATGCAAACATATAAGTTCGATGCATTTCAAGTTGTAGCTGACGCGAAAACAACGCTTGACCGCTTAATCCCATTGCTTGATGGCTATGAAAGTGAATTTGGAAGCAGAATCACCGAGTTAAAAGAAGAGTGGCTGACAGAAAGAGAGCGCTTAGGACGTGTCGAATTCAGCCGCGAGGGCTTCAACCCGGAAATCAAAAATCACTTTACACAAGAAATACTGAATGAATATGCGGATGCATTAAACACAGAGTTAGCACAAACAACGGCATTGCTAACGATTAATGACACGGTGGAAAAAGACAGCACGGTTATTTGTTCAGCAGGTTCTCTGCCAGGCGACTTGCAGCGCTTATGGCACTCAAGTACACCGAATACGTATCATCTTGAATACGGATATTCATGCATGGGTTATGAAATTTCAGGAGCACTTGGTGTTAAATTAGCAGATCCTTCAAAAGAAGTTTATTCCTTTGTCGGAGATGGCAGCTTCCTTATGCTGCATTCTGAGCTTATTACATCCTTGCAATATAAGCAAAAAATCAATGTTCTTCTGTTTGATAATTCAGGCTGGGGCTGTATAAACAACCTGCAAATGGATCATGGCAGTGGCAGCTTCGATTGTGAGTTCCGCACTGCAGATAACCAGATTATGAATATTGACTATGCTAAAGTAGCAGAAGGTTACGGAGCAAAAGTTTATCGAGCAAACACAGTTGAGGATTTGAAAGCAGCGTTAGAAGATGCGAAGAAACAGGATATTTCTACATTGATTGAAATGAAAGTGTTGCCAAAGACAATGACAGATGGCTATAACAGCTGGTGGAATGTTGGTGTAGCGGAAGCTTCTAATAGCGAAAGTGTTCAAAAAGCTAACGACTCAAGGAAAGCGAAACTTCAAGAAGCAAAACAATATTAAAAGGGGAGAATGGGGATGGGGACTCAAATATTATGGGGTATTGCACCGATAGGCTGGCGCAATGATGATATTCCCGAAATTGGTGCCGGTAATACATTGCAACACTTGTTAAGTGATATTGTAGTTGCAGGTTTTCAAGGAACAGAAGTAGGCGGATTTTTTCCAGAACCAACCATTTTGAATAAAGAGCTTAGCTTGCGAAAATTGAAGATAGCAGGAAAGTGGTTCTCAAGCTTCATCATCAGAGATGGAATTGAATCGGCAAAAGCAGCTTTTCATGAGCATTGCAAATACTTGCAGGAGGTCCATGCAGCTGTTGCGGTTGTCTCTGAACAGACACACAGTGTGCAAGGAACCTCGGAGAACGTATTTACAACAAAGCCTCACTTTACAGAGCAAGAATGGAGCCTGTTATGTGCGGGGTTAAATGAGCTCGGAAAAATTGCCGAAGCATACCAATTAAAGCTCGTTTATCATCATCATATGGGAACTGGTGTACAGACATTGGCAGAAATAGACCGTTTAATGGATAATACTGATGCAAATCATGTTCACCTTTTGTATGATACTGGCCACATTTATGTTTCAGACGGAGATTATATGACATTACTCGTCAAGCACAGAAACCGTATCAAGCATGTCCATTTTAAAGACGTCAGAGAAAGTGAGCGTACTGCATGCAGTAATGAAGGCTTATCTTTTCTACAATCCTTCCTGCGTGGAATGTTTACAGTACCTGGGGATGGCTGTATTGATTTCACGGAAGTTTATGCTTATTTGCTGAAAACTGATTACAGCGGCTGGATTGTCATTGAAGCTGAGCAGGATCCAGCTATCGCTAACCCTTTGGAATATGCACTTATTGCCAGAAATTATATTGACCAGAACTTGCTTGTCCAAACATACAAGGAAGAGGGGAATGTTGTATGACTACAAGTGGGGAGCCTCATAAAAAACATTTGAAGAAAATTACGTTAATCTCTACATTCGGAGGGCTGCTGTTCGGTTATGACACAGGCGTTATAAATGGGGCCCTCCCCTTTATGTCAGAAGAAGATCAGCTTAACTTAACTCCATTTACAGAAGGTCTTGTCACAAGTTCACTCTTGTTTGGAGCTGCTTTTGGGGCGATGTTTGGGGGAAGATTGTCTGACCATCATGGCCGCCGGAAGAATATTCTTTATCTGGCAATCTTGTTTATCATTGCGACATTAGGCTGTACCTTTGCACCAAGTGTTGAATTAATGGTTACCTTCCGCTTCATTTTAGGTCTTGCTGTCGGCGGTGCATCCGTAACCGTTCCAGCTTTCCTTGCAGAAATGTCGCCAGCTGAAAACAGAGGCAGAATGGTAACGCAGAATGAATTGATGATTGTATCAGGACAGCTGCTCGCGTTCACTTTCAATGCCATCTTAGGAAACACACTCGGCGATACGGCTCATGTTTGGAGATACATGCTTGTAATAGCATCACTTCCTGCAGTGTTTTTATGGTTTGGAATGCTCATTGTCCCGGAAAGTCCGCGCTGGCTTGCCTCTAAAGGCCGACTTGGCGATGCACTACGTGTGCTGCAAAAGGTAAGGGCAGAAGCAAGAGCACAAGCAGAGCTGAAAGAAATTGAGAAATCATTATCAGATCAATCGCAAATGAAAAAAGCAACTTTTAAAGACCTGAATGTTCCGTGGGTCCGAAGAATCGTGTTTATCGGATTGGGAATTGCGGTTGTACAGCAAATAACAGGTGTTAACTCCATTATGTATTATGGAACAGAAATATTAAAGGATGCCGGTTTTGAGACAAGAGCAGCTTTAATAGGTAATATTGCAAACGGTGTCATATCTGTTGTTGCTACATTTGTTGGTATTTGGTTACTCGGTCGGGTCGGCCGCCGTCCAATGTTGATTACAGGCCAAATCGGCACAACCATTGCATTGCTGCTAATCGGAATCTTTTCTCTTACTATGGAAGGATCACCAGCACTTCCATATATCGTCCTATCCTTGACTGTAACATTTTTAGCCTTCCAGCAAGGTGCTATCTCACCAGTGACATGGTTAATGCTGTCAGAGATATTCCCGCAAAGACTCAGAGGGCTTGGTATGGGTGTAACTGTGTTCTGTCTTTGGATTACGAACTTCCTTGTCGGCTTGCTGTTCCCAGTATTAATGGCAGGAATTGGCTTATCAACGACATTCTTTGTTTTTGTTGGTCTTGGCATTCTAGCGATTTTATTTGTTAAAAAGTATTTGCCAGAAACAAAGGGCCGCACATTAGAGCAATTAGAAGAAGACTTCCGCAATTATGGGAAGAACAGCACAGACGATGCAATACCGGAAGCAAAGTAAGGTATATGAAGGTTTTTGTAAGCGGATTCTATTATGAGTATAACTAAATAAACAGAAAGAGGATGAAAGCTATGACATTAAATATTGGAGTAATCGGAACAGGTGCGATTGGACGGGAACATATAAAAAGGATCACAAATACACTGTCAGGCGGGAAAATAGTCGCAGTTACTGATGTAAATCAAGAATCGGCAAAACAAGCAGTTGAACAATATGGATTGGATGCTGCAGTTTATCCTGATGATGTCTCTTTAGTTGCTGCAAATGATGTGGATGCTGTATTTGTAACAAGCTGGGGACCTGCACATGAAGCAAGTGTGCTTGCGGCAATTGCTGCTGGTAAGTACGTATTCTGTGAAAAGCCGTTGGCAACAACTGCAGAAGGCTGCATGAGAATAGTCGAAGCAGAAATGAAGCATGGCAAACGCTTAGTTCAGGTTGGCTTTATGCGCCGATATGATAGCGGATATGTTCAGTTGAAAGAAGCAATTGACAATAAGTTTATTGGTGAACCACTGTTGATCCATTGTGCTCACCGCAATCCAGAGGTTAATGAAATGTATACGACAGATATGGCGATCTCAGACACGTTAGTACATGAGATTGATGTCCTTCATTGGTTGGTAGATGATGACTATAAATCTGTTCAAGTACTATTCCCAAGAAAATCAAAATATGCACATGAAAACTTAAGAGACCCGCAAATCGTCATCTTGGAAACAAATTCCGGCATTATCATCAATGTAGAAATCTCTGTTAATTGCCAGTATGGATACGATATTCAATGTGAGGTTGTAGGAGAAGACGGAATTGTAAAGCTTCCTGAATTCCAAAGCATCACATACCGCAAAAATGCTACATTAGGTTCCAATATATTAGTAGACTGGAAGCAACGCTTTCTTGATGCATATGATGCAGAGCTACAGGACTTTATGGATTCTATTAAAACAACTGGTGAGCCGAATGGACCAACAGCATGGGATGGCTATATTGCACAAGTAACGGCTGATGCTTGTGTGAAGTCCCAACAATCCGGCGGCAAGGAAGAAGTTGTGTTAGCAGATAAACCTGATTTCTATAAAAAAGGGTTAGAGACTGCAAGTCTATAATTTATAGCTAGGGGTAAGAAGGGGGCTTCCCCCTTCTAGGTGCATACTATTAAATTACAAAGGGAAGAGGTTAAATACATGAGATTAGCATATGATCCATCACACTTTCGCGATAACACTGGGTTAAAGGAAACAATCGACAATGTAGCAAGACTTGGCTACGAATATGTGGAGCTATCCCCGCGCAAGGACTTCATTTGGTTCTACGAATATCCAAAAGTTGATAAGCAGCTGATTAAGGATTTAAAGAGATATTGCTCAGATGCAGGCGTGAAAATTTCCTCTGTTCTGCCTGTCCAGCAATGGGCTTCCCCAAACGAATTAGAACGCCAAGCTGCAGTAAGAAACTGGAAGCGATGCATTGAAATTACGTCAGATTTGGGCGTTGATTTAATGAATAGTGAATTTGCCGGCGATAAAACGCGTCCAACAGAAAGTGAAGCATCCTTTATCCGCTCCATGGATGAGCTAATGCCTATTTTCGAAAAGGAAGGAATTGCGCTTAATCTGCAATCACATCCACATGACTTTATTGAGCTGAATATTGAGGCAGTCCGCATGATTCGTGCATTGGATAAGGATTGGATTAAATTAGTTTATTCTGTGGCACATGCCTTCTTCTATGATGATGGCATCGGCGATATCGGAAAACAACTGGATGAAGCAAAGGACTTGTTGGCACATGTATTGATTGCTGACACACTTAATCATAAAGCAGCCTTTGGATTACGCTATATTGTAAATCCACCAAATGCCAATGTGACTGTTCACCAGCATTTAAATCCAGGTGAAGGGGAAATTGATTTTGATACATTATACCGTAAGCTGAGAGAATTCAACTTCAACGGCATTGTTACAAACTCTGTTTTTGCATACCCAGATAAACCAGACTGGTCCAATGAAGTGACATTAAATTCGATTAAACAAGGTTTAGGGTTATCAGCAGTTAAATAAGGAGGATAGTCATTATGAAAATAGGGTTAAATCAAGGGACAACATTAGAGAACTCTAGTTTGGAAAAGGACTTAGAGCTTTGTGAGAAATACGGCTATGACTATATTGAAATTAGATCAATCGATCAATTAAAAGACTACTTAAAAACACATTCACTGGAAGATTTAGCTGCATACTTCCAAACGCATCATATCAAGCCACTGTCTTTAAATGCGCTAGTATTCTTCAATAACCGTACAGAAGAGGAATATGCAGCATTGCGTGAAGAATTTAAGGAAATGCTTGAAATTGCTAAAGTAATTGACTGCAAGAATATTGTTGTAGTGCCCTTTGTTTCCGAACAGAAGATTCTGCGTAAAGACATTATCGAAAGCAGTGTCGAGACGTTGAGAGATTTGTCTGACTTGGCAGAGCCGTATGGAGTGAAGCTCGCAATTGAATTTATCGGCCATCCACATGCGACTATTAATACATTGGAATTTGCCAATCAAGTAGTTAAGGAAGTAGACAGACATAATGTTGGTATCGTATTTGACACTTTCCAATACTATGCAATGAATTCAACGCTAGAAAGCTTGGAAAACACAGATCCTGCAAAAATATTTATCTTCCATATTAATGATGTTGAAGATTATCAGCCTGGTATTTTAATGGATGTTGATCGTGTGTATCCTGGACACGGTGCAATTGACTTGGATAGCATTCTTGCCATTTTAAAAGACAAGGGTGTAGACCATGTATCTGTTGAATTATTCCGACCAGAATATTATCAGCTTGATGCAGAAGAAGTAATCAAAACGGCAAAGGAAACAACAATGCAAGTGATTTCAAAGCATTTTGAAGTAGAGAAGGCTCTGTAAAAATTATTATGTAAAAAGGAGAATGGAGGTGTAGCAATGGCGATTGTTTCGATGCATGATATGTTGAGAAAAGCGAAGGAAGAAAAGTATGCTGTCGGTCAATACAATATGAACAGCTTTCAGTGGGTTCAAGCAATATTGCAGGCAGCACAAGATGAGCAAGCACCTGTCATTGTTGCCGCTTCCGATAGATTAGTAGATTATTTGGGAGGCTTTAAAATAATTGCAGCAGGTGTGTCTGCATTAGTGGAAGAACTGGAAATTACAGTACCTGTAGCCCTCCATTTAGATCACGGCAATAGTGTGGCAAGATGCAAGCAGGCGATAGATGCGGGATTTAGCTCTGTTATGATTGACGGCTCCCATTCACCTATAGCAGAAAATATTAGAATGACAAAAGAAGTCGTCGAATATGCGAGAAACTTCGGTGTTTCCGTTGAAGCAGAGGTAGGAACAGTCGGCGGCAATGAGGATGGATTAATCGGAGGGATTTCTTATGCGGATCCAGATGAGTGCTTGCAGTTAGTCAATGAAACAGGGATTGACGCGCTCGCAGCAGCATTAGGATCTGTTCACGGACCGTATAAAGGAGAGCCAGTCCTTGGTTTTAAGGAGATGGAGCATATTTCCAGAATTACGAATGTACCGTTAGTTCTGCACGGTGGATCCGGTATCCCGCTGCACCAAATCCAAAAATCAATTGAACTAGGTCATGCTAAAATCAACGTAAACACAGAATGTCTGCAAGCTTGGGCTCAGGCTGTGCGTCAAAGTCTTATACAGGATGATAAGGTATATGATGCCAGAACAATTCTTGCACCAGGTCAAGCAGCGATTATAGCAACAGTGAAAAACAAAATCCAAGACTTCGGAACAAGCCGAAAAGCGGTGAAGCTTGAAGCATAACGACAAGTAAATATTGGATGAAAAAAAAAGCTTATTGTGAAACCTAATCACAATAAGCTTTTTTGCTTTGTCAGTGGAAAACGAAAATGAAAACGCATTATTTTTTAATTGACAACATGTATATACATGTTATCATTAAAGTATAACCTGTATATACAGGATTCATAACGTAAATAATGGCGGTGTTTATAGATGAATAAAACATGGTGGGAAAAGGCAGTAGTATATCAAATTTATCCAAAAAGCTTTAATGATACTACTGGTAGCGGTGTTGGTGATATTCAAGGGATTGTCGAAAAACTGGATTATTTAAATAAGCTTGGTGTAGATGTTATTTGGCTTACACCAATTTATGCTTCTCCACAAAAGGATAATGGCTATGATATTAGTGATTATTTCTCCATTCATCCTGAATACGGTACAATGGACGACTTTGATCACTTATTAGGTGAAGCCCATAAAAAAGGGATTAAAGTCATTATGGATATTGTCGTCAACCATACATCTACAGAACATGAATGGTTCAAACAAGCAGCATCATCCAAAGATAATCCATACAGAAACTATTATATTTGGAAAGATGGCAAGGAAGATGGAAGCGAACCGAATAATTGGCAATCAAAATTCGGTGGCAATGCATGGCAATATGATGATAAAACAGGCCAGTACTATCTTCATTTATTTGATGTCACACAGGCTGATTTAAACTGGGAGAATGAAGAGCTGCGCCAAAAAGTTTACAATATGATGAATTTTTGGTTCGAAAAAGGGATTGATGGCTTCAGACTTGATGTCATTAACTTAATTTCAAAAAATCAACAGTTCCCTGATGACTTTGTTGGTGATGGAAGAAAATATTATACAGACGGACCAAAAGTCCATGAATATATTCATGAAATGAATAAGGAAGTATTCTCCAAATATGATTCCCTGACAGTTGGAGAAATGTCTTCAACAACATTGGAGCATTGCATTCAGTATACAAATCCAGAAAGAGAAGAGCTTAGCATGACTTTTAACTTTCACCATTTAAAGGTTGATTATCCAAACGGTGAAAAGTGGGCGTTAGGTGAGATGGATTTCTTTTCCTTAAAGGAAATATTATCAAATTGGCAAACTGGCATGAATACTGGCGGAGGTTGGAATGCTCTGTTTTGGTGTAACCATGACCAGCCGCGGGTTGTTTCAAGATATGGAAATGATAAGGAATACCATAAGGAATCAGCAAAAATGCTAGCAACAGTTATTCACATGATGCAAGGTACTCCATATATTTATCAGGGTGAAGAATTTGGCATGACAGATCCTAAATTTGATTCTATTGAAGAATACCGTGATGTTGAATCAATTAATATGTTTCAAATTTTAAAACAAACGGGAAAAACAGAAGAGGAAATATTAGAAATCTTAAGGCGAAAATCTCGTGATAACTCAAGAACTCCTGTACAATGGAACAAAGAGGCAAATGCAGGCTTCACATCAGGCACACCATGGATCAATACAGCGAGAAACTATCAAGAAATAAATGCAGAAGCTGCCTTAAAGGATTCAGATTCGATTTTCTATCATTATCAAAAGTTAATATCCTTGAGAAAAGAGTATGATATTATCACAAACGGCAATTATGAGCTATTGCTTCCAGAGGATCCTCAAATCTTTGCATATGTACGTTCAGTTGGTGCAGAAAAGCTGATTGTAATCAACAACTTTTATGAAACACCATGTAAATTTGAGCTACCAGCACATTTAGATGTTGATGGTTATTCCACAAGCATACTGATATCAAACTACTCTGACTCAAAAACGGATTTGCAGAAAATAGAATTGCGTCCATACGAATCAATTGTATTTCACTTGCAAAAATAAGCTACGTAAAACATGGAGGTGCCACGATGTTTAAAAACTTGTTCAAGAAAAATCAATCAAATTCTGAGGAAAGTAAGTTTATCCTGCCATTAGAAGGGAAGCTCCTTCCTATTGAGGAAGTGCCAGATCCAGTCTTTTCGCAAAAAATGATGGGCGACGGTGCAGCAATAGATCCAACAAATGGTACGCTAATATCACCAGTTGATGGACAGGTTGTCAATATATTCCCAACAAAACATGCAATAAGCTTAATGGACAATAACGGAAGAGAAATCCTGATTCATGTTGGATTAGATACTGTTACGTTAAAGGGAGAAGGCTTTACATCACATGTAGAAGATGGACAAAAGGTGAAACAAGGCCAAAAGCTGATGGATATTGATTTTGAAGCAATTAAAGGCAAAGTTCCTTCCATCATTACACCAATCATCTTCACAAACTTAAAAGAAAACGAAAAAGTAGTAATTGAAAATAACGAAATAAAAATTGTTTGAATATGAGGGCATGGAGGATTTCTCCATGTCTTTTTTGTATTCCAATCCGCCTCGCATGACAGTAGGAAACATGTTCGTATATACTTATTTTAAAATAGAGTTAACAAAGAGGAGTGGCATATGAAAAGCATCTTGTTTGATTTGCATACACATCATGACAGATGTGGTCATGCAATCGGAAAAATGGAAGAATACATTAAGTCAGGCATCGACAAAGGGCTTCATTATATTGGTATCTCAGATCATTCACCTTTGTTTTTCCATGAGGATGACAGGCCATTTCCCCGCTATTCCATGGCAAAGAGTGAGTTTGTGCATTATGTGGAGGAAGTGTTAAGGCTAAAGGAAGCTTATAAAGGGAAAATTGAGGTTCTGTTAGGAGTCGAAAGTGATTTTTATCCACACCATCTTCATTTATATACAAGAGAGTACGAGAAATATCCCTTTGACTATATCATTGGGTCTGTCCACTATGTGAACAAAAAAAGCATATTTGATAAGAGCAGATGGGATGTGCTAACAGAGGCACAGCGAATTAAAGAAAAAGAGGATTACTATCAATTAATTCAGGAATCAGCAAAAAGCGGCGTTTTTCAAATATTAGGACATATTGATGCAATGAAAGGGTATTATCCGGCCTTTTCTGATATTCAAACACCAATCATTGATGAAACCCTTAAAATAATCGGCGAGTCAGGTGTCTCCATCGAAGTGAATACCTCCGGGAAAATGAAAGCAGTTGGCGGCTGGTATCCCTCTGACGATATGCTTGAGCGGGCTTTTTATTATAATGTCGATATAACATTCGGCTCAGATTCCCACACCCCAGAACGGATAGGGGATGATTTGTTTGAAGTACAAAAAAAGCTTAAGCAAATTGGCTATAAGGAAATGGTCTATTATGTAGGTCAAAAACGACAGACAGCACCGCTATAAAAAAAGCATGCAGCAATGTTTAGCTGCATGCCTTTTCTTATTCAAACGGGTAGCTTATACCCCATTGTTTTCGGACATCTGTCATGATTTCCATCACGTCAATACTTAATGGAAGTGTGGATGCCTGATCTTGATCTGCAATAAACCTCTCTATATCTTCAATTTCATAATGAAGGGCCTTAGCGGTTTCTCCTGCTTCAACAGTTTCTTGTGTGCCATCTAAGTAATGGATGGTGGCAATATTTGCTCTTGGGAAATCGGGAACGATAATATGACCATTATCTCCGGCAATAATGCCAAGCTTTTGTGTTCTTGCTCTCATTGCAAGTGTAACGACAGCCATTTCCTCATCCTTGTTTTTCAATATGATTCCTGATTGCTCATCAACACCAGTTGTATACTTTTTGACTGTTGTCAATATCTCATCAGGCTGTGAGGTAAGGAATGATCTGGCGAAAGAAAGAGCATATGTACCAATATCCAACAATGCTCCACCTGCAAGTTCCATATTGAAATAACGATTTGTTGGATCATCCTCTTTTGAACTGCCAAATAATACATTTACCATTTTTAATTTGCCGATTTTTCCAGAGGATACTATTTCACGCAGCTTTTTATACAAAGGCATATGGTAAATAGTCATTGCTTCTGCTAATACAAGCTGTTTTTCTTGTGCCAGCTTAACAGCATCGAGAAGCTGTTCAGAACTGACAGTAATTGCTTTCTCACAAAAAACGTGTTTATTATTCTCAAGACTTTTCATGATGTATTCATAATGGTTAGAGTGTGGTGTTGCAATATAGACAACATCGATGCTGTCGTCTTGGAGCATTTCATCATAATTGCCATAAGCCTTTTGAATATTAAATTGCTCTGCAAAATGTTCCGCTTTTTCTAATGTGCGTGAACCAACTGCATATATGCTTCCATGAATGTCATTTAACGCCTTCGCAAAATCAGCGGCAATGGACCCAGGTCCAAGAATAGCCCAATTCAATTGTTTCATATGCCCACCCCTTTAAATAGTCTAGTAGACGATTATTCCACATCAATGAATAATTCCCTATATTAGCCATTGTAAACCATTTTTCAAGTTATTTCCAATCTTGAAACTCGAAATTTAATGTAATATTATATCTACTCTATTGAAAAAATGCAAGGATATTAGTTTATGAAAAAAGCTAATCATTCATTGTGAGATGGACGATAAAAAAAGTAGGGGAAATAAATATAAAATGAGGAGAGAAGGCATGAAATTAGTAAAAAACAGTAAAATTTCAATAAAAATATTAATGATTATTATATTTAGTGCCATATCATTAATTACAGTCGGTTTCTATGCTATCAACGGCATGAAAAAAATGGCTGAAGGATCAGATGCGATGTATAACGATCGTTTGATTCCTAACACTTGGGTATCTAAAATTGTAAGTGATGATCAAGCGACAGACCGTTTTGTTCTGGAGCTGATGTTAAATGAGGATGATTCAAGAAACGAACAGCTAATTGAGTTGTATAATAAAGAAGCAGATGAAATAAATGAATATGTAAGCAAATTAGAGCAGCTTGATTTGTCAGCAGATGAAAAATCAGCACTTGATAAGTATAAACAATCACTGACTGATATTAGCGACACGACAGGTGAGGCACTTGACTTAGCATTGGAAAACAAAAATGCGGAAGCATATCGTCTTTATTCCCAAGAAGTTATCACAAAACGGGAAGAAATGACTGACCTGCTTGTATCATTACAGCAAGCTAATGAGGATCAGGCAAGTAAAATCGCTCAGGAAAATAAAGATAATTATAAGACAACCTTAGTGATTTCAGTAAGCATCATTGCAGTGTTCTTATTGTTGTCGGTACTATTTGGTTTTTATATTTCGAGAACAATTGCAAATCCTATTAAGAAGCTAAAAAATCTAATGGAAAAAGGCGAAAATGGTGATTTCTCCGAAAGAGCGGATTATCAATCTAAGGATGAAATAGGCTCACTTTCTGTCAGTTTCAATAGTATGGCTGATGGAATTAAAGAGCTTGTCGAAACAATCGGCGAAACATCTCAAGCACTTGCTTCCTCATCAGAGCAGTTAAGTGCAAGCTCTGAGGAAAGCAGCAAAGCAAGCGAGCATATTTCTGAAACGATCCAGGAGCTTGCAGCAAGCTCAGAAAATCAAATGACGTTAATGGCATCGAGCTCTGAAGGAATTAATAATGTAACTGGAAGCACAGAGAGAATTTCAGCAAACGCAGAGAAAGTAGCAGCAACAGCTGAAAATACAGCAGAAGCTTCCAAAAAAGGTCTGCGAAATATTGAGGAAGTTACTACACAGATGAATTCTATTAATACAAATGTTGGTAATCTTTCCGTGTCGATAAATACATTAGAAGGCCGTATTAAGGAAATCGGTGAAATTACGAAGGCAATAACGGACATTTCATCACAAACTAATCTATTGGCCCTTAATGCAGCAATTGAGGCGGCAAGAGCAGGAGAACAAGGAAAAGGATTCGCTGTTGTTGCTGATGAAGTAAGAAAGCTTGCAGAGCAATCGTCCCAATCCGCAGAACAAATAACAAGCCTTATCAGCCAAATCCAAGTGGATACGAAAACCACCATTCAATCAATGTCCACTGCGAAAAATGAAGTAGACTTAGGTTTAAATATCGTGCAAAATGCAGGGAATTCCTTTGGGGAAATTGAAGTATCTATTAATGACCTAGTTAACCTATTTGAAGAAGTTTTTGTTTCACTGAAGGAACTGAAGGATAATACAGATGTGATTAATGTATCTGTCATGGAAGTTAATAGCATGGCAGGAGAAGCGGCAGCAAATACAGAAAATGTGTCTGCGGCAACAGAAGAACAAGTGGCATCAATGGAAGAGATCGCAGCATCGTCCTCCTCTCTTGCGAATCTTGCCGAAAGTCTGCAAGAACTTATTCGTAAATTTAAAGTGTAATATAGAGACTTCCTAAAAAAGGCAAAGAGAGATATCTCTTTGCCTTTTTTTATTTCCACATTATGTTTCTCTACGTAAGCGATAGCTCAAAATTAATCTGTTTTAAAGGAGCAATAATTGACAGGTCTGATAAAGCTTTTTGTTATAAATTTAATTATATAAAGCAATTAAATTAAAGGGGGATATACAAATGACAAAATTACAGGCTCAAATTTGGCAGTTAAGAAAGAATTCTTTTGATATTGGGCAGGAATATGGCCTTTTTTTAAAAAAGAATCCTAAAACTTTGGAAATTTATAAACAAGTGACAAAGCCTGAAATTGATATGCGAAACATGGAAGCAATCTATTTGGAGCTTGCTCCATACATTTTGGAGGAGCTGCATGGTCTAGCGGATAAACTGGAAGTCAGTCTAGCTGAAGCGTCTGCACTGTTCAGTGGTTACGATGTCCCGAAAACAAAGGCAATGGGCTGTACGACATGGATTCATAATGGTGTATATACTAGAAACTACGATTTTTCTCCACTTTTATATGACGGGATTTTTTCATTAATTCAATCAAAAAACTATTATGCATCAGCAGGATATAATTTGCAGCTAATTGGCAGACATGACGGTATGAATGAAAAAGGTCTTGCCATCGGTTTTCACTTTGTCAGTAATGACGGATACACAAAAGGAGTTTCCCCATGGATAAGCTGCAGAATGGTGCTTGATCAATGTGCCACTGTAGAGGAGGCTGTAAGATTATTAGAAAGAATTCCTCATGCCAGTTGCTATAATTTTTCAATTGGAGATAAACTAGGGAATAAAGTTGCTGTGGAGACGAGTCCTGAAAAGGTAAAGGTCAGATTGGGGCAAGATTCACTTGCCTGTACCAATCATTTTCTAACGGAAGCAATGTCATGCAAAAACCGTGCCAATATAGAGGGCTCACTTAAAAGGCAAATGCATTTGGATGAATGGAACTATCCTAATATGCAGCAGCAGGAGATATTTGATTATTTCCGTGCAGACAACTCTCCGTTGTTTTTTACTGATTATGACAACTTTTTTGGCACGCTCCATACCTTTTCCTATTCTTTTAAGGATCATTTCATTATGACGTGTCTTGCCGGAAGTGATGAGCCTCTTCTTGTGGATTTTAAAAAGTGGGTGGAAGGGGAAAATATTTCTGAAACAGAACTAACAGGAAATATGCCAAAAGCTTAGCTTATGGAAATATTTTATATAAAAGTATCTTATTTATCTATTCAAAGGGAGGATATCAAGTTATGATAGTAGCTAGTAAACTAATAAATTATTTAAACGACTAGGAAGGTGGAAGGATTTTGCCCGATTTACTTAAAAAAAATAATAGGCTTCGTTTAGCGTTTTTGCTCGGTTCACTTGCCATTTTAGGCCCGCTTACAATCGATATGTATCTGCCATCCTTTCCGACAATTGTAGAGGATTATGGAACAACGGCGTCACTTGTCCAAATTTCTTTGACAACATGTCTGCTGGGATTAGGAGCAGGTCAGCTTGTAATTGGTCCAATGAGTGATGTGATTGGAAGGAGAAAACCTTTAGTTATATTTTTGATTGTCTACTTAATCGCCTCTGTAATTTGTTCCTTTGCCCCTAACATTTATTTCTTTATTGCTGCACGCTTTATCCAAGGTTTTTCAGCTGCTGGCGGTATTGTTATCTCAAGAGCGATTGTTCGTGATGTTTACAGTGGCAAAGAACTGACAAAATTCTTTGCGTTGTTAATGCTTGTTAATAATCTTGGCCCGATATTAGCACCTGTTGCCGGAAGCACCATCCTGCGCTTTGGCAATTGGAATATCGTATTTCTTGTCCTTGCATGTGTTGGGGTTGTACTGTCCTTAATCGTGTCTTTAAGGCTTACAGAAACACTTCCTCCTGAAAAGAGGGTGCCAAGCAATATTGGGCAAATCCTGAAAAACTTTGGTTCACTTTTGAAAGATCGCCAGTTTAGAGGATATGCACTCACACAAGGTTTTATTGTTGCAGGTATCTTTGCATATGTTTCTGGCACACCATTTGTCTATCAAAATATTTACGGTGTATCACCAACAACATTCAGCTTGCTGTTTGGGATGAACGGGATTGCTTTGATGATTGGCTCCCAGTTAGTTGGAAGGTATGCAGATGTTTTATCTGAAAAAACATTTCTGCAGATAGGCTTATTCATCGCAAATATATCTGGAATCATTTTGTTAATAGCACTTTTGCTTCAAGCACCATTACTGGCAATTGTTATTCCAATTTTCTTTTTTGTATCATCCATCGGCATTATTTCGACAACTTCGTTTTCATTGGCAATGGATACTCAAGGGCATATTGCTGGAAGTGCGTCTGCATTACTTGGCTTACTGCCATTTATTCTTGGATCTATTTCGGCTCCGCTTGTAGGAATTGCCGGAGAACAAACAGCTATTCCAATGGGAGCAATTATGTTCCTCGCAAGCTTTTTGGCATTGATTTCTTATTATGGGTTAGTCAGAAGAGGACGCCGCGTTATCGGTTCACCGCAGTAAATGCTTAACCGCTTCGAAAATATCGGAGCGGTTTTTATTTGCGTATTTATTCTTTGACAATCGGGAAAAATAGGTTTATATTTGATATATCAATTATTGACATGTCAACTAATTGTTTTGGAAGGAGAGTTCTATGCGTGATAATTGCGTTATCCAGCTCCAGATTTTTTATCAGCTCCAAAAGCTGAACAATAATGTTAATTCGAAATTTGAATCATGTCTAGGCTCAAGCCCTACGAGAATTGAAATTCTGCACCAGCTTTATAATGCAGATGAAATCAGTCAAAGTACCCTTCAGAAAGAAATCAATATTGATAATGCAGCGGTTACGCGGCATTTGAAGCAGCTGGAAGCAGCAGGACTTGTTTCACGAAGGAAAAAAGCAGAGGACAACCGTGTTACATTGGTAAGCTTAACAAGTAGTGGCAGACAAGAGATTGCTGCATCGCTCCAAGCGAAAAAAAGCTTTATTGAACAAACGTTAAGCGGCTTTAGTGCCAGTGAGCAGGAAATACTGCTGGACATGCTTTCGCGCCTTAGTAAAAATGTATCTACAGTAGAAATTTAGAAAGATAAGTCTCTAAAGAGTTTGGTATCATTTTTTGGTGCTCATTTCATTAAGTCTATCTTTTCAGTTTCACCATACTGTAGTAACCATTAAATAATAAAGAAGATTATAAGGAGGAAATAACGATGTTTGTTATTCATGCAAAAATGAAATTACAAGAAGGTAAAGAAGCAGCATTTTTAGAAGAAGTGAGCACACTTGTTAAAGCGTCTCGCGAAGAAGAAGGCAATATTTCTTATCAGCTTGTAAAAAGCGTAGAAGAAGAAAATACTTTTATTATGATTGAAGGCTGGAAAGATCAAGCAGCAATTGAACAACACAATGCAAGCAGTCATTTCCAAGGCTTCGTTTCTAAAGCTGGAGAATATTTGGCAGCACCGCTTGAGGCAGAAGTATTCCAAGCAGAGAAATTAGCACTATAATTATAGATGCAAAAGGGCAGAGAAGTTATCTCTGCCCTTTTATTATGTCAGTTTGCCAGTCAAAAACTGAGCTTCTCCGTATCCGAAGCTCCAGTCTTCATCCCCGTTTATTGTAAAGGATACCATTACATCATTAGCGGTAATTCCGCAATGTTGTTCAAGCTCGTTTGTTAGGTTTTTGTAGAATGTTTGCTTTTGGTCAGCGGTCCTGTGTCTGCTTGTAATGCTGATAAGCAAGACGTTTTCACTTCTCGAGAAGCCAAGTCCAGTGTCTTGGACAATCATTTCATACGGTTTGTGCTGGGAAACAATCTGGTATCTATCTCTTTCTGGTACCTGGAATGCCTCTACCATAACACGATGAGTAACATCCAATATTTTTGTAATTTCTGTTTCGGACCTTCCTTCAAGCATATCAAAGCGTATTAACGGCATATTATCCTCTCCTATTGCTGTTGATTTTATATACCAACATATTATCATTAATTAACCAAAATGTCACCATAATATCATCTTTTTTATGTGATTATTTCTTCTTATGCATGTCGGAATCTTTTTGTATATTTTTACCGAAAAAGACGCATCTTATCACCGATAAGGAGGTGATAAGATGAAAAAGATATTGATGGCAATACTATGTTTATTTGCTATTCCTACAATGGCCTTTGCTGATACATATACAGTTAAAAGCGGAGATTCTATGTGGAAAATAGCTGTTAAATATCAAATTGGACTGCGAGAGATCATTGGGGCCAACCCTCAAATTAAAACTCCAAGCCTGATATATCCAGGCCAAACCTTGAACATTCCGAATATCGATTCTGTTAAAACGGTGGAGCGTGAAGTAATTCGTCTTTGTAATATTGAAAGGCAAAAAGCAGGCCTTAAGCCTTTAACTGAGAATTGGGAGTTATCAAGGGTTGCGAGAGATAAATCAATGGATATGGCTCAGAAGAATTATTTCAGCCATACTAGTCCAACATATGGATCGCCTTTCGATATGATGAAAGCATATGGAATCAGCTATAAATCCGCTGGTGAGAATATTGCTAAAGGACAAACAACCGCACAGCAGGTTGTTACTTCGTGGATGAATTCAAGCGGCCACAGAGCAAATATTTTGAGCAGCTCCTTCACTCAGATTGGTGTCGGTTATTATGCGTCAGGGCATTATTGGACTCAAATGTTTATTTCTAAATAAGTTTTTGATTATTGCCGCAGATAATTAGGCGGCAATAATCTCCTCTACATATATTCTCCTTGCTTAATTTGAAGAAAATGATTCATTCCCCTAAAAGCAAACAGGGTGAAAGAATAGGTCATTTTTGTTGCTGAACGTACAATAGATGGAAGATTAAATGCAGGAACAAAGTTTTGGCAAGATAAATAGTTGTGGCTTGTACCAACAATTTTTCTCTAGACCCATAAGGTCTGCTTTTGTTAAGATACAATGGTGATTTTTTTAGAGGGGAAGTATGGCTTTGTCAACAAGAGAACAGTTAGCGAAAAAAGTAGCTTGGATTAGTGTTATAAGTAACATTTTATTAACAATAGGAAAACTGGTAATAGGCTGGGCAGCAAACAGTGATGCAGTTTTTGCAGATGGAATTCACTCTGCTGCAGATGTATTTGCCTCTGTCATCGTTTTGTTCGTGATTAAAATTGCAAACAAGCCTGCTGACCTTGAGCATCCGTATGGGCATGGAAAAGCGGAGGTTATTGTATCAGGTATTGTCGGTATTGTTCTGTTTGCCGTATCATTATATGTTGTTTACGAAGCGATTATCGGCCTGTTTCATCCGATTACAGCACCTAATATACTTGCAATGTGGATTGCGATTATTTCATATGGCGCCAAAGAATACTTATACAGATACAGCATGAAAATTGCTAAGGAACAAAAGAGTAAGGCAATTGAAGCAATTGCTTTTGACCACAAAGCCGATATTGTCGCAAGCATTGCCGCAGCAGTTGGGGTTATTCTTTCTATTATAGGGGATAAGTTTGACATAAAGTTTTTGCTGTTTGGTGATAAAGTTGCGAGTATCATTGTGGCATACTTAATTTTCAAAATTTCGAAGGAAATGTTGAAAGAGGCCTTTGATATCTTGCTTGAACGGAATATTGATTCAGCTATTTTGAAGGATTATGAAAGTATCATCGCATCTTTCTCTGAAGTGAAAAGAATAGACAGGCTAAGAGCAAGGGAACACGGACATTATGTTCTTGTCGATTTACGAATTTCCATTGACCATGACAAAACAATCAAGGAAGGTCATGATCTGTCGCGAGAAATAAAAAAGAAGCTGATGAAAAAGCATGACAATATTGAAGAAGTGCTCATCCATTTGAATCCATACTATTAATTAGCCTGAGGCTGACCCTTTGGAAAGGGCGGCTTAAGGCTATTGTGCTATAATAAGGGATATATAAGGATTTTTTAGATGGAGGATTTTTTAGTGGAACGTGGCAGTTTTCAATGGATGAAGTCTGTTAATAAGACGATCATTTTAAACAAAATCAGGTTGTCAGAGCCGATCTCAAGAGCGCAAATTGCTAAGGAAACAAAGCTGACTCCCCCAACTGTCAGCAGCATAGTCAGGGAGTTGATGACAGAAGGTCTTGTAATAGAAACAATGCTTGGAGAATCGAGCGGCGGCCGTAAACCAACAATGCTTCATATTAACAGCAAGGCTTTTTTTGCGATTGGGGTTGATGCAGGTCCTGAAACAGTCGATTGTGTGATTACGGATTTAACTGGCGAAATTTATTACCGTAATACAGCAGCACTGCAAATGCCAATTACAAATGAAGAGTTTGTCGAAACATTAAAGCAAGCTGTATACGGTCTGTTTGCTTGTTCCAAAATGGACAGAGACCAGGTAATCGGGATTGGCATGGCAATGCATGGTGTTGTGGATGTGGAGGCAGGAGAGGTGCTTGTTGCTCCCAATATCAATTTAAGGAATATTCGTGTAAAAGAGGCGCTTGAGAAGGAATTCGGATTGGCTATTAAGATTGAAAATGATGCAAGAGCAATGGCATTAGGAGAGTCGTGGTTTGGCGGACACGGCAGTGTCGACAGTATGGTGGCAATTAACATTGGCAGAGGTGTTGGCGCAGGAATCGTATTAAATGGTCAACTGCATCATGGAGCGCAAGGCATTGCTGGTGAGTTTGGTCATATGACCATCGATTTGCACGGTGCTGTTTGTGAATGTGGTAATCGAGGCTGCCTTCAAACATTAGTAAGTGGAATTGCGATTGCGGAGAGGTCGATGGAGTTTTGCGGGGAGCGGATAACAGGAGAGGAAATTTACGCTTTAGCGCAAACGGGAAGTAAAATGCATGCGGATTTTCTAGCTGAAATTGGTGAAACGATTGGAATTGGATTAACGAACTTCATTCATTTATTGAATCCAGATAGAATTGTTTTGGGTGGCGGTGTCATGAAAAGCAAACAATATTTGCTGCCTGCCATCAAACGGAAAATCGAAAAGACAGCCTTAACGAAGACAGCGGCGAAAACAGAAGTGATAGCCACGAGCTTAGGGGATGATGCAACCGTCCTTGGAGCTGTTTCCTTATTGCTTGTTGAGCTGTTTGACCAAAGCTAAAAAGCTGAACCGAATTGGTTCAGCTTTTTTGTGCTAGTTCAATGTGTCGAGGAAGGCTTGAAAGGATTTTCTTTCTTTAAAAACACCTGCATCTTCAAGTACTCTAACGAACTTTTTACTTAGCTCTTTACGAACAATTTGATCTGCTTCTTCTAATGACGATATTGTCCCATATTCTTTTACCATGTTATTTGCCCAGTCTTGATGATATTCATTGACGCTATTCTCCTTGCCAAGTAAAAGCAATGTGATTTCATGAAGCTCTTCCTTAAGTCGTGGCGGAAGAACCGCAAGACCCATTACCTCAATCAAACCAATGTTCTCCTTTTTGATATGATGAACATCTGCATGAGGATGAAAGATGCCAAGAGGATGCTCCTCTGTCGTCCGATTATTTCGCAAAACAAGGTCTAGCTCAAAATAACCATCTCGATTTCTCGCAATCGGAGTAATCGTGTTATGTGGAACACCATCTGTATATGCATGAATATTTGCTTGGTTATCTGTATAGCTTCGCCACGTTTTAAGAATAAAGTCTCCTGCATCAACTAGGTCTGCGATGTGTTTTCCTTTTAGCCTGATGACTGACATTGGCCATTTCAGAACAGATGCAGCAATATGGGGAAAGCCTGTTAAGGTAAATGCAAAGCTTTCCTCCGCTCTTGTCATCGCAAACTCATAAGAACCGCCTTGATAATGGTCATGGCTGAGGATGGAGCCGCCCACAATTGGTAAATCTGCGTTAGAGCCGATGAAATAATGTGGATACTGTTTTGTAAAAAGCAGCAGCCTTTCAAAGGCATGGCGGTCAATCTTCATATCCCTATGTTCGTCTGAAAACACGATGCTATGCTCATTGTAATAAACGTATGGTGAGTATTGTAAATTCCATGTCTCCCCAGCAAGCTCTAATGGAATAATACGGTGGTTCGATCTGGCAGGATGGCCGATTCGACCTGCATATCCTTCGTTTTCTTTACAAAGCAGGCACTTTGGGTATTTGACATCTTGTTTCATCGCACGTTCCCGCTTAATTTCCTCTGGGTCCTTTTCAGGCTTTGATAAATTAATCGTAATGTCCATAAGCCCATAATCTGTATCCATTTTATAAGAAATATTATTTTTGATTCGATTCAATTGAATATAGTTGCTGTTCTTGCTCAGTTCGTAAAAATATTCCGTTGCAGCAACAGGAGATTCTTTATATTTCTTGTAAAAGGTGTCTCTAATAACAGAGGGGCGTGCCAAAAAGCAGTTCATAATATTAGCAGCCAAAATTTCCTTTATATCTACTAGATTCTCGATGACACCTTGAGTTGTCGCATAGGAAACAATCCAGTCGATTATGTCGGCAATTGTGAGCTGAGATAAATCCTCACTAGCAATCTCCTCTGTATAATCATCAAGCTTTAAGAGCTGTAGCACTTGGTTTCTAGCGTATATGGCATCTGCGGATTCCATTAGCTTTGCCTCTTGTGCTTTAAGAACAAGTGTGTCGATATAAGCAAATATCATATATTCACTTCCTTTAAATACCCGTCCGGATGGGACAAATGCCAGCTCCAGGCATCACTTACAATTTGCTCAATTGATGTGCGTGTAGGATTCCAGCCTAACACTTGTCTTGCCTTAAGCGAGCTTGCAATCAAAGTGCTTGGATCACCGGCGCGGCGCGGACCAATAACAGCAGGGATTTCTCGCCCTGTTATTTTCCGTGCTGCAGCAATGAGCTCTTTAACCGAAAAGCCTTGGCTGCTGCCTAGATTGAAAATATCACTGCTTCCGTTCGTTTTTAAATAGTTTAAGGCTAATAAATGGGCATCAATGAGATCTTCCACATGAATATAATCTCTGATGCATGTGCCGTCAGGTGTATTATAGTCATCACCATATATCATGACAGAAGGGCGTTTGTTTAATGCAGCCTGCAGGATAATTGGGATAAGATGTGTCTCAGGGTCATGGTCTTCCCCGATTTCCCCAGTACTTCTTGCACCTGCCACATTGAAATAACGAAGAGAAACGTATTTTATACCATAGGCTTTATCGGCCCATTCCATCATTTTTTCCATCGCCCGCTTTGTTTCTCCGTATGGATTAGCAGGATTAGTCGGCATATCCTCCGTAATCGGCACAGTATTTGGTTCTCCATAGGTTGCTGCTGTTGAGGAAAATACAATGTTTTTTACATTAAATTCAACCATTGTTTGCAGGAGCAATTGCGTTCCGTGCACATTATTATCATAATATTTAAGGGGATTTTCCATTGATTCCCCAACAAGTGAGTTTGCGGCAAAGTGAATAACGGCATTGATTTCTTCCTTTGCAAACACTGTGCGAAGAAAATCAATATCACGTATATCCCCCTTGTAAAAGCCTACATTAGGATGTAATGCCTGCTTGTTGCCAGTCTCCAAATTATCAATAACAACTACTTTTTCTCCACTGTCATGGAGCTGATGGACAGCATGTGAACCGACATATCCTGCCCCGCCAACAACTAAAATGCTCATAAATTAACCCACCTTTTTAAATTTCTTTTGCTCCATCACCGATAGCTGCTGTGTAAAAGGAAGCCTCATAGCCAATCTTTTCTTTATAAATGTCATTAATATTCTTTTTGAAGTCTTCGTGTTTATCACTTTCAACAATGGCAATTGCACAGCCTCCAAACCCAGCACCAGTCATACGTGCACCGATTACTCCAGCTTGACTCCAGGCAGCTTCTACAATTGTATCCAGCTCTATACCAGTTACCTCGTAATCGTCTTTAAGGCTTGTATGTGATTGGTTCATAAGCTCACCAAATCTAGTTAAATTACCGTTATTTAATTCGGAGAGCGCTTCTAATGTGCGCGCATTTTCATAGACAGCGTGTTTTGCGCGTTTTTGATTAATAGGATCTTTAATAAGGTGCTGTGCCTTTTCAAAATCCTCTGGTGTTAATTCACCTAAACTTTCAATCTTAAGCTCTGATTGCAAATCACGCAATGCGGCTTCACATTGCGAGCGGCGTTCATTATATTTCGAACCGGCAAGGGTGCGCTGCTTATTTGTATTGATAATCATAATTACATGGTTTGCTAACTGAATTGGTGCATATTTATATTCTAATGTTTGGCAGTTTAGTAGAATAGCAGAATCCTTTTTACCCATTCCGATTGCAAACTGGTCCATGATTCCGCTGTTAACACCGATGTATTCATTTTCAACCTTTTGGCCAAGCTTAATCATCGGTATCCTTTCAATCGAAAGGTCAAAAAGCCCTTGAAGAAGGACGCCTGTTACAAGCTCGATAGAAGCGGAGGAGGATAGTCCGGCGCCATTAGGAATATTCCCATAAAATAAGATATCTGCACCTGAATCGATTGGATAGCCGGCCTTTTGTAAATGAAGAATCATTCCTTTCGGATAATTCGCCCAATCATCGGACCTTTTGTATTCTAATGCAGCTAAATCACATTCAATGATACCGCTCTCAGAAAAGTTCGCAGAATAAAAGCGAAACTTAGAATCGTTGCGTTTTATTGCCAAGGCATATGTTCCATAAGAAATAGAAGCAGGGAAGACATGACCGCCATTATAGTCAGTATGTTCACCAATCAGGTTAATTCTGCCTGGTGCAAAAAACGTCCGCGGCTTCTTATCTGTATGAAAAATTGACTGAAAAGTTTCAAGTAAAGGAAAGTTTGTATTCATAATAGCCTCCTGTTTTAGTCTGTATTTTAACTTTGTTAATTAATTTAATTAAGTCTATGTTCAGATTACTACTAATTTTCTAGGGACGCAATAAAAATCCTTTTAAATTTAAAAATTAGCGTGTTTTTAAAAAAGAGTTTACATAAGAATCAATATTTAATATAATTTAGTAAAAAATAAGTAAAAAAATTTACTGGTACTAAAAACGATATTATTTATTTCATTACATCACAGAAAAATGGTCAATGATAATTGCATGGAGGTAAAAGATGGCTACCATTAAAGATATTGCAGAAGAATCGGGATTTTCCGTTTCGACCGTTTCCCGCGTTTTAAATAACGATAAAAACTTATCTGTACCGGATGAAACGAGAGAGAAAATTTATGAAGTGGCAGAAAAGCTTAATTACCGTAAAAAGACTGTAAGACCACTTGTGAAAAATATTGCTTTTTTATATTGGCTGACAGATACAGAAGAGCTAGAGGATATTTATTTCAAGGATATGAGGCTTGAAATTGAAAAGTCAGCAAAAAAAGCAAACGTGGAAATGTCTACATATAAAATATCAGAAGGAATCGATAATATTCCAGATACAATAGAAGGATTTATCGCAGTCGGCTCCTTTTCTGATGCCGAATTAGCTTACTTAAGAGGGATTACAGCAAATGGAGTGTTTATTGATACTACTCCTGATTCTGATCACTATGACTCGGTTCGTCCCGATTTGGCACAAATAACAAAAAAAACAATCGATTTTCTAATGGAAAAAGGTCATAAAGAAATCGGTTTAATAAGCGGAACTTATCATAATCCAAATACAGATGAGGACGAAATGGATATAAGAGAAAAAATGTTCCGTGAAATCATGCAGGAAAAAGGATTGCTTAATGAAAAGTACATATTTTGCCGAAGAGGATTTTCGGTGGAAAATGGTTATACACTAATGTCAAGAGCAATCCAAAAGCTAGGAGACGACATGCCGACAGCCTTCTTCACAGCAGCTGATCCAATCGCTGTTGGGAGTCTGCAGGCATTAAATGAACATGGAATTTCTATTCCAAGCAGGGTGAGTGTAATCAGTATAAATAATATCAGCATTGCAAAGTACATATCGCCTCCATTAACAACCTTTCATATTGATATGAAGGAGATATGTAAAAACGCCATTGCCTTATTATTAGAAAGAGTTCTTGATAAAAGAAAAATTGTAAAAACATTATATCTCGGCTCAGAGCTTATCGTTAGGAGAAGTACAAATTAACAAAAAACCGACACTTAAAAAAGGTGTCGGTTTTTTGTGTAGAAAAATAGTTTCGTAAAATTATTTACTTAATAAAGTAAATTAATTGTTTACATATTTTGTTGTCGGTGCTATATTGATTTTAGTGAAACGCTTTCACCAATAAACTTACAAATAGGATAACTATTGGAAAGGATGTCCCATATATGAAAAAGTTCCAAAAGTATTTCAGCCTAATAGGCGGTATTGCCTTAACTTTATCACTAGCAGCCTGCGGACCTGAAGAAAGCGGAGGCTCAAGCGGCCAGAAAGCTTCCTCGAATAAAGACTATGATCTATTAGTCTGGGAAGATATTGAAAAATCAGCAGGTATTAAAGACATTGTAGCAAAGTTTGAGGAAGAAAATGATGTTACAGTAAAAATTGTCGAAAAACCATATGCAAAACAAATTGAGGATTTGCGGTTAGATGGACCAGCAGGAACTGGACCAGATGTTTTAACAATGGCAGGTGACCAAATTGGAACAGCTGTTACAGAGGGATTGATTAAAGAGCTTGCTGTTGACGATAGCACTCAATCTATTTATACAGAAGCAGCACTACAGTCACAGCTGGTTGATGGGAAAGTATACGGCTTGCCAAAAGCAGTTGAAACAACAGTCCTTTATTATAATAAAGATTTGATTTCTGAGGAAGAACTGCCAAAAACATTAGATGAATGGTATGAATATTCGAAGCAAAATACATCTGGAGATAAATACGGCTTCCTTGCTTTATTTGACCAGATTTATTATGCACAAAGTGTAATGAGCGGATATGGCGGCTATATTTTCGGTAAAGATGAAAGCGGTGCCTATAATCCGGAAGATATTGGTTTGAATAGTGCAGGTGCATTAGAAGGCGCGGAATACATCCAAAAGTTTTATAAAGAAGGATTATTCCCAGCAGGAATTATCGGCGAACAAGGAATTAACGTACTAGAATCCCTGTTTACAGAAGGGAAGGCAGCAGCGATTATTTCCGGTCCTTGGAATGTGGAGCCATTCAAAAAAGCTGGAATTAACTACGGTGTTGTTAAATTGCCTGAGCTTTCAAATGGTAAAAACATGAGTGCATTTATTGGAGTGAAAAGCTATAACGTTAGTACTTATTCACAAAATGCAGAACTCGCTGAAAAGCTTGCCGTATATTTGACGAATGAAGAAAATTCAAAAACAAGATTTGAACTAACACAAGAAGTGCCAGCTGTACAGGCGTTGGCAGATGATTCAGCTGTGAAAGAAAGTGAAGTAGCTAAAGCAGTTGCAGAGCAATCCCAATTTTCTGAGCTTACACCGAATATCCCAGAAATGAATGAAGTTTGGACACCGGTTGATGCTGCCCTGCAAACGATCGCAACAGGCAAGGCAGAGCCTAAAGATGCACTAAAACAGGCAGTTGAGACAGTTAAAGGACAGATTGAAGCGAAGCATAGCGGCAACTAAACAAAAGGCTAGTGCCAAACATTCCATGTTTGGCACTGCATAATTCCGGCTCACTACATAAAGTCGGATACTCAAGGGGTGAAAAAAGTGCAACATCGCAATAAAGCTCTTATTCTATCAATTATTCCCGGAGTGGGACAGTTTTATAACAAACAATGGGTTAAGGGACTTTTGTTACTTTTAATAGGCATTATGTTCTTTTTAGTGTTTGGAGATTTGCTCAATATGGGTTTTTGGGGAATATTCACATTAGGAACAGAGGTGCCTCGTGATAATTCCATTTTCCTTTTGGCAGAAGGGATCATTGCCATCATCGTAACGAGTTTTGGATTGGCAATTTATTACTTCAATTTAAAGGATGCCTACAAAAATGGAAAATTACGTGATGAAAACATGGAATTAAGCTCCTTAAAAGACCAGTATCATAATTTGATTGCACAAGGTTATCCATATCTTGTGAGTGGTCCTTCCTTGTTCATCTTAATTTTTGCCGTCATTTTCCCCATTTTATTCAGTTTTGCCTTAGCATTTACGAACTATGATTTATACCACTCCCCACCAGCACATTTAACTGATTGGGTTGGTTTAAAAACATTTGCTGAAATTTTTACAGTCGATATATGGCGTTCTACATTTTTTGATGTTCTTGCATGGACAGTCGTGTGGACACTTGTAGCGTCAACTGTACAAGTCAGTATTGGCATTGGGCTAGCGGTTCTTGTTAACCAAAAGGAAATTCGCTTTAAGAAGTTTTTCCGTACAATCCTTGTATTGCCTTGGGCAGTGCCTGGATTTGTAACGATTCTAATTTTTGCCGGGCTTTTTAATGACAGCTTTGGTGCAATCAACAACGATATATTAGCAGCATTAGGAATCGGACCTGTTCCATGGATGACAGATGCTGGCTGGTCAAAGCTCGCATTGATTCTGATGCAAGGCTGGCTTGGTTTTCCTTATATATTCCTTGTAACAACAGGGGTGCTGCAGTCTATTCCTGACGATTTATATGAAGCAGCTACCATTGATGGTGCAAGTATTTTCGCTAAATTTAAGCATATTACCATGCCGATGATATTGATTGCGATGGCTCCAATTATCATTACACAGTTTACGTTCAACTTTAATAACTTCAACATTATCTATCTATTTAATGGTGGAGGTCCTGCGGTGCCAGGTTCCACAGCAGGAGGAACGGATATTCTAGTGTCATGGATTTATAAGCTGACAATGCAATCAAGTCAATATTCCTTGGCTGCAGCATTGACCATACTGCTGTCTGTATTTGTTATTGCGATCGCATTATGGCAGTTTAGACGCACAAATTCGTTTAAAGAAGGAGCATAAGAGATGAAGACAAATATGAAGCAAAAAAAATTCCTACGGCTCCTTATCTCCTATTGCATCTTGGCTTTTATGACAATTATTATCATATATCCATTGCTTTGGACAGTCGGAGCAAGCTTTAATCCAGGCAACAGCCTTATCAGTACGTCAATTATTCCGAGCAATCCGACGTTGGATCATTATAAAGAACTGTTCGCAGGCAAAGAGAGTTTACAATATGCTAATTGGTATATGAACTCGCTGAAAATCAGCATATTTACGATGATTGGAACGGTCATCAGTGTGTCATTCACAGCATATGCGTTTTCCCGTTTCCGTTTTAAAGGCAGAAAAAATGCACTCACTGTATTTTTGCTGCTACAAATGATTCCACAGTTCTCAGCACTGATTGCACTATTTGTTTTGGCACAGCTGCTTGGACTTATGAACAGCCATTGGCTCTTGATTCTGTTGTATATTGGCGGACAAATCCCAATGAATACGTATTTAATGAAGGGGTATATGGATTCCATACCGATGGACCTTGATGAAAGTGCCAAAATTGATGGTGCAAGCAATACAAGAATCTTTTGGCAGATTCTCATGCCGTTATCAAGACCGATGATTGCTGTTGTAGCAATGAATGGATTTACCGGACCGTTAGGAGATTTCGTTTTGTCATCAACAATTCTGCGGACACCAGAATCCTACACATTGCCGATTGGTCTATACAATCTTGTTAATGAGGTAATGGGTGCAAGCTATACTACATTTGCTGCCGGAGCGATTTTGATAAGTATCCCGATTGCCATTATCTTCATTTTGCTGCAAAAGAACTTTGTATCAGGTCTGACTGCAGGTGGAACAAAAGGTTAATTAAAAATAAGGAAACAAAAAGGAGACTTTTATGGCAAACAAAGAGAAATCATTTGTTACAGATGCTAAATTCATGCTGCATGGCGGCGATTATAACCCCGATCAGTGGCTGGACCATCCAGACATTTTGGCTGAAGACATTAAGTTAATGCAGTTAGCGCACACAAACACATTCTCTCTCGGCATATTTGCATGGAGCGCGCTGGAGCCAGAGGAAGGCGTTTACAAGTTTGAATGGCTCGATGAAGTTATTGAACGAATCCATGGCATTGGCGGTAAGGTGATATTGGCAACGCCAAGTGGTGCAAGACCTGCATGGATGTCCCATAAATATCCTGAGGTGCTGCGTGTTGACGGCCAAAGAAGGAAGCAGCTTCATGGCGGACGCCATAACCATTGCTTCTCATCTAGTGTGTACAGAGAAAAAACACAGCAAATCAACAGATTACTTGCAAAAAGATATGGTAGTCATCCAGCACTGCTTATGTGGCATATTTCCAATGAATATGGCGGAGAATGTCATTGTGATACATGTCAGGAAGCATTTCGCAACTGGCTGAAGAAGAAGTATGACAATAACCTAAAGGCTGTCAATGATGCTTGGTGGGGACCGTTTTGGAGCCATACTTACACAGACTGGTCCCAAATTGAATCTCCTTCTTCAATAGGAGAGAATGCAGTTCACGGCTTAAACTTGGATTGGCGCAGGTTTGTGACAGACCAGACGATTGACTTTTTTGAGAATGAAATTGTTCCAATTAAGGAAATTTCACCAGACATTCCGATAACGACAAACTTGATGGCAGATACATTTGATTTAATTCCATTCCAAAGCCTTGATTACAGCAAGTTTGCACGGCACGTCGATGTAATCAGCTGGGATGCCTATCCTGCGTGGCATAATGACTGGGAAACAACTGCAGATTTAGCGGTGAAGGTAGGCTTTATCAATGATTTATTCCGCAGCTTGAAGGAGCAGCCGTTTTTGCTGATGGAGTCAACTCCAAGTGCTGTTAACTGGCATAAAGTCAATAAAGCGAAACGTCCTGGCATGCATTTGCTTTCTTCCATGCAAATGGTTGCACATGGTTCTGACAGCGTTCTGTACTTCCAGTGGCGCAAATCGCGCGGCTCATCAGAGAAATTCCACGGCGCTGTTGTTGATCATGATAACAGTCCGGATAATCGGGTGTTCCAGGAAGTTGCCAAAGTCGGTACAACACTAGAAAAGCTGACTGATATTGTCGGTACCAACCGCGAGGCTGATACAGCCATCCTGTATGATTGGGAAAATAACTGGGCGTTGAATGATGCGCAAGGCTACGGGTTAGACACGAAGCAATATCCGCAAACATTGCAGCAGCATTATCGCACATTCTGGGAGCAGGATGTTCCAGTTGATGTGATTACAAAAGAAAATAATTTCTCTAAATATCGTTTGCTGGTTGTGCCGATGCTCTATTTAGCAAGTGAAGAGACAATTGCACGCTTAAAGGAATATGTGGCAAACGGCGGTACATTAGTCATGACCTATATAAGCGGAATCGTGAATGAGTATGATTTAACATATATGAAAGGCTGGCATAAGGACCTGCAAGAAGTGTTCGGTTTGAATCCAGTTGAGACAGATACTCTTTATCCGAAAGATGCTAATATTGTCCATTACGACGGTAAAGATTATGTACTGAAGGATTATGCAACAGTATTGAATATTGCCTCAGCTAATGTGGAGGGTGTTTACAAAGAAGATTTTTATGCAGATACAGCAGCGGTAACAAGCAATGCTTATGAGGGTGGAAAAGCATATTATATCGGCGGCCGATTAGACGATGAGTTCCATCGTGCCTTTTACGGCAAGCTTATCGAAGAGCTGTCGTTAAAGCCGGATTATGCTATAACACATGGGCTAGGAGTATCTGTTCAAGCGAGACAAGAGGAAGGCAAAGACTATCTCTTTATAATGAACTTTACAGAAGAAACACAGCCACTTGTTCTTGGCAGTGAGGTGAAGGATGTCATTACAGGCGAACAGCTTCATGGCAGCATAAAGCTAGATAAGTATGAAGTGAGAATAGTAGAGAAAGCAAAAGGCTAATGGTTAGCAAGAGAATGCGAGCACAGCAAGGAGTACCATGCATCATTTTAAAAAATGACTGTATTAAGCACTGCGCTGTAGCTCGGATTCTCTTTTTTTTGTGAAATTTTACTTAGAGGGTGATATTGATGAACAAGAAGTGCGGTAAATCGAAGAAAATACTTCCTTTATTATATGTATTAATATTAATGATAAGTCTATTGCCGACATACACAAAAGCCGCAGACAACAGCTATGCAGTTAATGGTGGAATGGAAACGGACTTTTGGACAGACGGATCTTGGAGCTTTCCTAATTTAGATGATAGTCAGGTTGAGGTGCAGCATTTTGCTTATGCATCAGACGAATGGATAAACCCTGCTGAAGGTCAGTATGCATTGAAGTATTGGGTAAAGGACACTGCAAGCAAACAAACCTTTACAGTGAAGCAAGCAGTTGAAACGCTTCCTGCTGGGAAGTATGAATTAACAGTGAAAGCAATGGGTGGGGGAGATAAAGAAGCTGGACAGCTTGTACTGTTTGCTGGTACAAGCAAAACAAGACAGGCTGTCACAAAAGGGTATAACAACTGGGAAACGCAAACTTTGACGTTTGAGCTGTCTCAGGATACAGCAAATTTTGAATTCGGTGCTGAAATTTCAGGCGAGCCGAATGCATGGGGTTATTTGGATAGTTTTTCACTCGTAAAGGTGGATGGTACAAATGAACCAGTGCAAAGTGATATTTTTGTTGAAAAGGTCGATGGGTTAAAAGATGATTTTATTAAAGGCGTTGATGTTTCGAGTATTATTTCCCAAGAAAACAGTGGAGTGAAGTATTACAATCAAGAAGGACAAGAGCAGGATATTTTCAAGACATTGGCTGATTCAGGCGTCAATTATGTACGTGTCCGCATCTGGAACGACCCGTATGATGCAAGCGGAAATGGTTATGGCGGTGGAACGAATGATCTGGAAAAGGCAAAGGAAATCGGAAAAAGGGCAACAGCGCATGGAATGAAGCTGCTAGTAGACTTCCATTATTCAGATTTCTGGGCAGATCCTGCTAAACAGCAGGCACCAAAAGCATGGGCAAGTTTAAGCTTTGAGGATAAGAAAAAAGCATTGTATTCATATACGAAGGACAGTCTGCAAGCATTGCTTAACGAAGGCATCGATATCGGCATGGTCCAGGTTGGCAATGAAACGAACGGTGGATTTGTTGGAGAAAAGGACTGGACCAAAATGTCTGAGCTGTTTAAGGAAGGCAGCAGGGCAATTAAGGAAGTGGATTCAAGCATCCTGACAGCATTGCATTTCACTAATCCAGAAACAGCGGGCCGCTATGCATCAATCGCAAAAACACTTGACGATAACAATGTCGAATATGATGTATTTGCAAGCTCTTACTATCCGTTTTGGCATGGAACATTAAGCAACTTAACATCTGTTCTGAAAAATGTCGCAGACACATATGGCAAAAAAGTAATGGTGGCAGAAACATCGTATACATATACAGGTGATGATGGTGACGGCCATGAAAATACAGCACCAAAAAGCACTGGGCAAACATTAAATTATCCTGTCACCATTCAAGGACAAGCAACAGCAGTCCGAGATGTCATCAAGGCTGTTGCCGATATAGGTGATGCTGGCATTGGAGTGTTTTATTGGGAGCCTGCCTGGATTCCAGTCGGCACACCGGAAAATTTAGCACAAAATAAAGCGATTTGGGAGAAGTATGGCTCTGGCTGGGCATCCAGCTATGCTGCAGAATATGATTCTCATGATGCCGGCGTGTGGTTCGGCGGAAGTGCTGTCGATAATCAGGCGTTATTCGACTTTAACGGAAAACCGCTTGCTTCGTTAAATGTATTTAACTACGTGAATACAGGAGCGGTGGCTCCATTGAAAATCGAAAAGTTGACCGAGGTTACAATCGAGGCAGCAGCAGGTGAAGCAATTAAGCTCCCTGAAACTGTAACAGCTGTTTATAATGACGGCACAGAAGGAGCGGTTGCTGTTACTTGGGATGAAAAGGAATTAAATACAGCAATCCAAGCAGGAATCGGTACTTATGTCATAAATGGCACAGTGGAAAACGGAATGACGGTTAAAGCAAATCTGACTATTAAACCAGAAAACTATGTGCAGAATGCTAGCTTTGAAGAGGAAGACAAAAGCATGTGGACTATTGCCTATCCTAATAGTCTAACACCACATGCTGACTTTTTGAAAAATGCTTCTGATGCAAAATCTGGCGAGCATTCATTGCATTTCTATTCAGCAGATGGTGTGGATTTTACTGTTGAACAGACAATCACAGGACTGTCCCCAGGCTATTATGATGCTTCCATGTTTATTCAAGGCGGAGACGCAGCTGCAGCCAACATGCAACTGTATGTAAAAACGAGTAATAAACAATATGATGAGCCTACTAATGTTACTGGGTGGAATAATTGGGCAAACCCGAAAATCAGCGATATTCTTATACTAGATGGAACGGTTACAATCGGTGCAAGCATTCAAGCGAACGCTGGAGCTTGGGGAAGCTTGGATGATTTCTCCTTCGTGAAGACCGCTGATTACGAGGAGGCTGTTGAAGAGGAAGAGCAGACACCGCCACCTGCACAGGACGATCAAGGAGAGGACTCCACTGAGCAGGAGGAAGTGCCTGCAGATGAAGAGGAAAGCAGTGAAACTCCTGAAAACCAAGAGGATTCAAAACAAGAATCAGAAAAAAATGATACAAACAAGCAAGTGAAAGATGAAAACAAAAATGGACAAAAAGGCAGCAGCCTGCCTGATACAGCTACAAGCATTTTTAACTTTTTGCTGTTAGGTTCCGTGCTTTTAGTGAGCGGAGCAATTTTGTATAAACTATAAAAGCAAGCCTGTCACTATTCCGATAAGAGTGACAGGCTTTTTTTTGTATATTGTTATTTACCAAAAAAAGAGAGTGCAACTGCTGCAGCAACAACTGGAATAATCCCAATTGAAATCCGAATCCGCCAATTAATCGTCAATGAAAATTCCACTAGAAAATTATCTCTAAAGATGTAAAAGTTAAGATATATATATATGAATTTAAATACTTCTAAATTATCAAAAAATAACTAGAGAATTTAAATTATGTATGTTATTTTAGTATGGTATCACTTTACCAAACTACCAAACTAAAGAATTGTTGGTTTATACATATACTAATAAAAGGGATGATATATATGAAGAATATTGTCATTATTGGCAGCAGTGGCGGCAATTTGTTTAATCTCGGCGGTGCTAAACCAGTACAGCTATTGGAAGAAATATTAAAGCAAGCACACGCAGCTGGATTGAATGTGAAAAATATCCAGTTTATCGCTGCAAAGGAATCGATGGATACTGCTAAAAGTAATACAGACGCCGCGATATACGGCTATAAAGAGAACGCTGTGCTTCCTCTGTTCGAGGCATCCTTAAAAGAGGTTAACCATGAAGCGGCAAAGCTTGATCAAATGATTGCAGACAGTATAAGAAATGGGGAAGTGGACGGCATTATTGCGATGAGTGCTGACACGAAAGCTGTCAACAAGGAAACATTAACTGCCGCCATTGAGAGAAAGCTGCCGATTGTCGGAACAGGAGGAACCTCTATGGCTGCAATGACTTCAATGGGCGCAAATGTTATTTCGTCCTCTGGAACAACAGGGTCAACAAGCAGAACAAGAGCCATTTCATTCATATCCTCCCTGTGTAAGCATTGGAACATAAAATTCAACCCAATCATCGGCTCATACGAAAAGGCTCAACCAACAAATACAGCTACGTGGAAAAATATTAATATAAGAGGCATCATGGTTTCTTCTTTGCCAGGGTTTATTGCAATGGCTCTTATTCTTGCAGTCAGCCAAATACCAGCATTAAAAGGCTTAACTGATATTTTTGATTTAATGATAAACGCCTTGCCGGTTATGCTTGCAGTTATTGCAGCTAAACAAGTTTCTGAATTGGATGAAGTATCTATTATTGCAGGCGTTATTGCAGGTGTTTTATCTGTGCAAGGTGGAATCATCGGCGGGATAATCGGAGGGATTGCGGCAGGTATTCTCGTGCAATTCTTCTTCCGCAAATGTATCGAATGGAAATTTCCGATTACAACGGTTAATATTGTCAGCGGTGGTTTATCAGGACTTATTGCTGGATTAATTGTTTACTATTTAATTGGTCCTGTTGCCCTGCAAGCCGGAAACTTAATTAAAGAGATAATTGAACAAACGGTAGCATTTAATCCAATCCTTGCAGGCGTACTTGCAGGCGTGCTCATATGGCCGGCGATTTTAGGTGGAGTGTACCATGCGGCTATTCTGCCGATTGTGCTGCTTGAAATGGAGAAAACAGGCAACAGCTTTTTAGGAGCTGTCGATATGGTCGGCTTAGTAATGGTAGCAGCAGGAATTAATCTTGCCAATATCATTGCACCAAGAGACAGAGGCGAAAGTGCTGTTGCCGCACCGGGCTTTTTAATCAATATGGGCTTTGGCACATTTGTAGAATCAGCCTATCCGTTTATGTTCTCTAATAAAATTGTCTTTGGCGGAGCGCTTGTGTCTGCAGGACTAGGCGGAGCACTTGTCGGACTGTTTAATGTAAGGGGAACTGCTTATGTGCCATCCTTTACAGCACCTTTTCTTTCAAATAATATTACAGGCTTCATCATTGCCATGGCAGTGCCGCTTATAGTAGCATTTCTGATTACATTAGCTGCAAATAAGCTTCCGTCCAAACAGAAAGCAGCTAAGAAGAGTGAAGATAAGGTTGCAGTTTAACTTAAAAAAATCCCATTTTAAATAATGGGATTTTTTTTATTTAGGAAAACGAATATAATTAGTACAGGTACTATTTTTTTTAGGCAATTTTTTTATTGCCAGACTGGAGGCATAAGATGTACAGCTTTAAAAACGATTATAGCGAAGGGGCTCATCCCAAGATCCTGCAAGGACTAATAGAAACAAATCTTGTACAGGAAGCAGGTTACGGGGAGGATAGCTTTACATTACAAGCAATTGATCTTATAAAAGAAAAAATGGAGAATACGGAAGTAGATATTCATTTGCTATCTGGTGGGACACAAACAAATCTTACAGCGATATCGGCTTTTTTAAGACCGCATGAAGCTGCGATTGCGGCAGCAAGCGGTCATATATTTGTTCATGAAACAGGGGCAATTGAGGCGACAGGTCATAAGGTTGTCACAATTGACACAGAGGATGGCAAGCTGACACCGGCTCATATCCAGCAGGTGCTTGCTGAACATACGGATGAACATATGGTCAAGCCAAAGCTTGTATACATATCTAATTCAACAGAAATCGGCTCTATCTATCAAAAAAGCGAGCTGGCAGAATTGAAGAGCTTCTGTGCCAATCATAATCTGTTGTTGTTTTTGGATGGAGCTAGACTAGGGTCTGCATTATGTGCTGATAACAATGATCTTCAATTAAGTGATTTACCTAATCTTGTCGATGCCTTTTACATTGGCGGAACGAAAAACGGTGCTTTGCTTGGGGAAGCGCTAGTTATTGTTCGCGAAGATTTGAAAGCAGATTTCCGCTATCATATTAAGCAAAAGGGAGCATTACTGGCAAAAGGCAGATTACTAGGCATCCAGTTTTTAGAGCTATTCCGTGATGATTTATTCTTTGAACTTGCCGAACATGCGAATAAAATGGCTGGTCTTTTAAGAGAAGGCCTGCAAAAGGAGAATATTGAATTTCTAATCGATTCTCCGACAAATCAAATTTTCCCGATTTTACCTAATGAACGAATCCAAAAGCTGCAAAACAATTATGCTTTTATAGTATGGAGTAAATTTGATGCAGATAGATCGACAATTCGTTTAGTAACCTCTTGGGCAACAAAAGAGGAAGCAGTCCAACAGTTTATAAAGGATATAAAGGCATAATAGGTTTATCAAAAATTTGCGAAACAAGTGTGAGTTTTATTTCATGCTTGTTTTTTGAAATAAAATTGTAAGTGTTTACATTGTGAAAATAGCACTGTTATAATCAAACTACATGGTCAGTTTTCATTATTCTTGGCTGAGAACATTCAAGCGGAAAAGGAGGATTACGAAATGAACAAATTCAGTGGAATCATTCCCCCAGTATCAACGATTTTTGATAAGGAGGGAAGGCTTAGTGAAGTGGAAATGGGGCATTTAATCGACAAGCTAATCGACGCTGGTGTGAATGGCTTGTTGTTTCTCGGAACCGGTGGTGAGTTCAGTCAAATGTCCACAGAGGAAAGGATGGAAACAGCAGAGTTTGCCGTCAGTTATGTGAACAAAAGGGTACCTGTTTTGATTGGAACAGGCAGTACGAATGCAAGGGAAGCGGTGAGCTTAAGCAAGCATGCTCAAAAAATTGACGCTGACGGAGTAATGGTAATAAATCCTTATTATTGGAGCTTGACGGAAGAAAATCTTTTTGGCTATTTTAGTGATATTGCAGAAGCCGTTGACCTGCCGATTCTTCTTTATAATTTTCCGAATCTTACAGGCCAAGACTTAAGCCCTGAATTTGTAGCCCGCCTTGTCGATCACTATCCTCATATTGTTGGGATAAAGGAAACGGTTGATTCGATTGGCCATATTCGGGATATGATTCTGCAAGTAAAAGGTAAGCATCCGCAGTTTTCCGTTTTATGCGGCTATGATGATCACCTGTTAAATACCCTCCAGCTTGGCGGAGACGGCACTATTTCTGCAAGCGGTAACTTTGCACCACAATTGTCTGTTGGCATTTATCGTTCCTACATAGATGGCGACATAACAAAAGCCACTTCCCTATACAAACAACTGGCCATCCTCCCGCAGCTATACAAGCTTGACAGCCCATTTGTAAATGTAATAAAAGAGGCGATAAAGCTGTGCGGTTTGAACATTTCAACATATGTACTGCCTCCATCAAGACTGCTTAGTCAAGAGAAGCAGGAACAAGTTAAAGCTATATTGACAGAAGCAGGTGTTTTGCCTGCTGTAAAAAAATAAAATCTACATCCAAAAACAGATGAACAAGCTGTTCATCTGTTTTTGGATGCTTATGAATATAAGAGCTTACCAATTTCACCAGGAGCTTATACACTTGCAAAAGTGAAGGAATGTATATGGAGCGTGTGAATAAGTATAATGGTTTATTGCTTCATTAATTCTTGAACGGCTGGAATATCGGCAGGAGCCCAGTTTAATGACTCCAAGCTATCCCTTTTTAGCCAAATCAACTTAGCATGCTCACTAGCTGTCGGAGTGCCTGAGACGATAGCTGCCTTCACACAAGTTAATGTAATGGTAAAAGAATCATATTCATGTGTGTTTATATGAAAGACCTCTGTTGCCTTAATAGTGCACCCAAGCTCCTCCATAATTTCTCTTTCTATAGCTGTAAAGGTATTTTCCCCTGCTTCGATTTTTCCTCCTGGGAACTCCCATCTATTTGGCAAGGACATTATTGGTGAACGAAGAGCACATAAAATTTCGTCTTGTTCGTTTTCAATGATTCCTGCAACTACATTTACAACCTTTTTCAACTTGCATATCCCCCTAGTTCATTTGGTATCATAATAGCATTTTTTTCAAAATGAACCTATTTTCAAAAAGGGCAATAAATGCCAAGCTGTCTTTTTAGGAGAATTTATTAAATATGCTGGTCCCAATTTTTGAGGACAGCATATTTTAATAAATAAGAATTTATTGTGTCCTAGTTTTCTTTGTTTAGACTTTACATGCACTATGTGACCCTTAATGACAACCATCTATAAACAGACATTAGAAGTGAATTAGTTGGTGTTTTTTTGCAATAGAAATACTAAAAGTAAAAGCAGCCTAATCTGCTATAGAAATATCCTGTCTTTCCCATGCTGGGAAAGGAGTACAGCTTTTTTAGTAGAATAAGAGTATGAATGGAAGAAGGAATAATAGAAAGAAAAAATTATTTAAGAAAAGTACCGTGAGATTTGGAAAATAATTAACTTGGAGAATTTTGAAATAATGATTGAATCTTTTAGGGGAATTTGTTAAATTAAAAGAAATCAAAAGACTGTGTGTGACTGGCGAAACGCGGGGTTAACCGTAGGGGAGCACATGGTGTCGATGCCGTTCGCCTGGGCAGAGGTAAGGGAATAAAGCTTTCTCTTTTTCCTTTGCCTCTTTCTCTTTATAGAAGAGATTTTGGGCTATTTTTGGTCAAATCGCAAAGAATTTTGCGAACTATTTTATGGGAAGAGGAGCAATTTACATGAGCACAACGCTTTTAGACAAAGTGAAAACAATCAAAACCTTGAATAATATCGCAGGCAGCGGGTTGAACGTGTTTAAAAAAGAAAACTTTATCATTGATAATGACAGTGAAAATCCGGATGCAATTGTCGTTCGCAGCTATAATATGCATGCAATTGATTTTGGGGATAAATTAAAAGCAATCGCACGTGCAGGCGCAGGTGTTAACAATATTCCAGTCGAAAAATGCACAGAACAAGGTATTGTTGTTTTCAATACACCAGGAGCAAATGCCAATGCTGTTAAGGAAATGGTGCTGACTTCTTTAATGGCTTCTTCTCGAAACCTATTTGATGGTGTTGCTTGGGCGAAAAACCTAAAGGATGAAGGCGAGCAAATTCCAAAGCTTGTTGAGGCAGGTAAAAAGCAATTTGTTGGTAAGGAAATCAAAGGAAAAACATTAGGTGTTATCGGCTTAGGCGCAATTGGAGCACTTGTTGCAAATGATGCGCTTGACTTAGATATGGATGTTATCGGCTTTGATCCATTTATTTCTGTTGACACAGCATGGAATCTTTCTCGAAATGTACAGCGTGCTATGACACTTGAGCAGCTGTTTGCAGAAAGCGACTATATTACTGTTCATGTACCATTAACTAATGATACAAAAGGCATGTTTAATAAAGAAGCATTCAGCATTATGAAGGAAGGCGTGCAAATTCTAAACTTCTCTCGTGGTGAACTAGTGAACGAAATTGATATGGCTGTTGCTTTAGAAAATGGAGAAGTCGGCAGATATATTACAGATTTCCCTAACGAAAATGTTTTGAAAATGAAAAATATCATTCCAGTTCCACATCTTGGCGCATCAACACAGGAATCTGAAGAAAACTGTGCTATTATGGCTGCGCGTCAAGTGAAGGACTATTTAGAAACAGGGAATATTAAGAACTCTGTTAACTTCCCAAATGTGTACCTTCCATACACAGGCAAGCAGAGAGTTGCTGCTTTCCATAAAAACGTACCAAATATGGTTGGACAGATTACAATGGCGATTTCTGGCTACAGCTTGAACATTGCAGACATGGTTAACAGAAGCCGTGGTGAATATGCATACACGATGATTGATATCGACAATGAAGTCCAAGGAGATATCATTCCTGCCTTAGAAGCGAAAATCCGTGAAATTGAAGGAATTGTTACTACTCGTGTGCTTTAATAAGAAAGCTCTCACTATAAGGTGAGAGCTTTTTTTTATGATTAAAATTATTAATAGAATAAATAGTCTAAATTTTCTTGAAATTAATTGACCGAAAAAATCCTGAAAGATATAATGAAACCACTATTTTAAAGAAAACGCAAAAAAAAACATATCAAAGGCAGAGTTACAAATGTCAACTTTTTGCCAGGCATAAGTAACTTTACATAAAATAACAGGAAAAGCCCACCCTAAGCTTGGATAGGAGGTGGGACAATGGAAAACGATAAAGGGTCAAAAATGCCAGACTTCAACAGTTTAGATGATCGCCTTATTGGAGATGGTCTTAACCAAGCTGCTTTTTCCATGAAAACAAATTTAGACCCTAAAGACCCTTTGGAAAATAATCCGTATTTTGATAAAACAAAGGAATACAGTAAGGAAGAGCTGGAGAAATTCAAAAAGTTTTTTGGTGGTAAATAGCTGTTAGTACGATGCCAAGGTATGCAAGTATTTGCTGCCTTGGCATTACATTATAAAAAGAATGTCAGTAAATTATCCTAGATTTTGACTGGACTTACTGAATTATATCGAGGAGGAATTGGAATGCTGGAAGCTTGGAATGAACAATTGGAGAAAATGTATGAAAAAATGGTAGAGTGGAGACGGCATTTCCATCAGTATCCAGAGCTGACTAACCAAGAATATAAAACATCTAAAATGATTGCAGATATTTTAACAGATTTCGGGATTGATATCAGAACGAACGTTGGTTCCATGGGAGTACTCGGTTATATTAATGGAGCTAAACCGGGAAAGACAATTGCTTTACGTGCGGATTTTGATGCATTGCCGATTCAGGATGAAAAGGAGGTGCCATATAAGTCGAAGATTGACGGAGTTATGCATGCATGTGGCCATGACGGTCACACAGCCACATTGCTCGCAGTAGGCAAAGTATTGTATGACAATCGGGACAGTCTCGCAGGCAAGGTTGTACTGCTCTTCCAGCATGCAGAGGAAGGCGGAGGCGGAGCAAAGCAGATGATTGAAGACAATTGTCTTGCTGGTGTTGATTTGGTGTTTGCCAACCATTTATGGAGCTTGTATCCAACAGGAGAAATTTCATTTACAAAAGGTTATACAACAGCAGCAGGAGATGGCTTTTCCATAAAAATTAAAGGGAAGGGTGGCCATGGATCTTCTCCGCATGATACGGTCGATTCAATAGCAATTGCGGGAGCTCTTATTAATCAGCTTCAATACATTGTCAGCCGCAGAGTCCATCCCCAAAAAACAGCCGTTCTGACAATAGGCTCCATCCATGCCGGCAATGCAGCAAATGTAATTGCTGATTCTGCTTTAATGAAGGGGACTGTGAGAACATATGAAAAGGAAGTTCAACAGCTTGTTAAAGAAGCGATGGAAGATACGATAAAAGGTATCTGCACAAGCCAAAAGGCTGACTATGAGTTTAAATACCACTTTGGAATGCCCGCAGTTTATAATCATCCTGCTGAAACAGACATTTTTAGAAATGCTATTGCTTCTGCCCTCCCAGAAATCATATTGAATGAGGTTCCCCCTCTGCTTGTCAGTGAAGATTTTGCGCTTTATTTAGAGGATATTCCCGGAATGCTTTTTTTTACTGGGGCAGGAAATGAGGAAATTAAAGCAGTCTATCCACATCATCACCCTAAATTTGATTTTGATGAAAAGGCAATGCTCACATCAGGAAAAGCAATGCTTGCAATTATCGATTATTATTTAGCAGGAAAAACGTCAGATAATAAAGCCATAACCATGAAATAAGGTCGAAATAGCCTTGAATCCGTTATAGGACGATAGGCTTTTGGTTTTTTAGGGGTTTGTTTAGGACATTTTGAGGCGATACAGTATATGATGAATACTGATTAAACTTCTTTTATTAGGGAAAAGTAAACAAAATCAGTAGTAAAGGAGATGGATGACAGATGCAAATCCCTATCGGTGTTTCCAATAGGCATATCCATTTAACAAAAGAAGATGTGGACAAACTGTTTGGTGATAATTATGAACTGACAAGCAAAAAGGAGCTATCACAGCCTGGTGAGTTTGCCGCAGAAGAAACGGTCACAATTAAAACAGATAAATCAGAGATACAAGGAGTTCGTATTCTTGGCCCGATCCGCCCGTTAACACAGGTGGAAATTTCTAAAACGGATGCACGTAAGCTCCATATTAATCCTCCGATTCGTCCCTCAGGGAAAATTGATGGCACACCAGGAATCAAGATCATTGGTCCTAAGGGCGAAATTACTATTGATAAGGGCGTTATTATTGCTGAACGACATATTCATATGACAAATGCAGACGCAGATAGTTTTGGTGTGAAGGATGGGCAATATGTGAGTGTAAAAACCGCTGGAGAAAGAGAGTTAACTTTTAACAAAGTTCTTATTAGAGTGAAGGATACGTATGCATTGGACATGCATATCGATACAGATGAAGCAAACGCAGCAGGGCTTCAAACAGGCGACACGGGAGAGCTAATAAAATAACAGTCAAAACGGGGCATATCTGCCGCGTTTTTTTTGTGGTTGACGAAAAAGACATATGTCGTTATCATTTGTATTAATAATACGTTTTAATACGTATTTTAAAACGTACAAGATTGATAGATATAGGGGAGATAAACATGAACGTAAAGGATATTATTAGAGAAATACAAGCAAACAGGGAGGAAGGAATTAAAGATTTATATTTAGTTGCATGTGGTGGCTCTTTAGTTGATATGTACTTATCTGAATATTTCTTCAAAAGTGAAGCGAAGCAGATGAGAGTATCTCTTTATACAAGCAATGAGTTTGTCCATGCAGTCCCAAAAGCCCTTGGAAGTCACTCGCTTGTTGTTGTTTGCTCACATGGTGGAAATACAAAAGAATCGGTAGAAGCAGCAAAAACTGCTCAGGAGCATGGTGCGGCAACTATTACATTAACACATAATGAAACAGGGGCATTGATAAGTAATAGCGACTATAATATTCTTTATAAATGGGGCGAAGAGACGGACGTAAAAGACAATCCGATGGCTATTATTTTCAATATTGCTGTCGAAGCACTTCACAGCACAGAAGGCTACGATAATTACGAGAAGGTCATGAACGGATTAGAGCAGGTTAATACAATAATCGCTAAAGCAAGGGTACAAGTGGCTGAAAGAGCTAAGGCCTTTGCGAAAAAATATCAGCATGAAAATATGTTTTACGTATTATCAAGTGGAGCTTCCTATGGTCACGCTTATGGATTCTCGATTTGCTCGCTTATGGAAATGCAATGGGTGCATGCTTCAGCCATTCATTCTGGAGAGTATTTTCATGGACCATTCGAGGTGACAGATAAGGAAACACCGTATATTTTACTTATGAATGAAGGCAGAACAAGACCTTTGGATGAAAGGGCTCTTACGTTCTTAAAACAATATGGCGAAAAGATAGAAGTTGTCGATTGCAAGGAATTAGGTATTAATACGATTGATGATGAGGTAGTCGAATTTTTCAATCCGATTGTGTTTTACAGCATTTTGAGTGTTTATCGTGCAGAGCTGGCAGAAATCAGAAAGCATCCATTAGAAACAAGAAGATATATGGGCAAAGTTGCTTACTAAGGCAAGATCCGCTTTTCTTTTGACATAGTTGATTAAATAATTGAGCACTATTGTATAATCGGTGTACAGTACATATACAGCACAGAGGAGGGATTTTGTTGAGGGTATTGGGGATTGGCGATAATGTTGTTGATAAATATACGTATAAACGAGTAATGTATCCAGGGGGGAATGCGCTAAACTTCAGTGTTTATGCACAAATGCTTGGAGAGAGTGCTGCTTATTTAGGTATATTCGGCACAGATAATGAAGCACATCATATTAAGGCAGTACTACAAGAATTAGAGATTGATACAAGCCGCTGTAAGGAAATCGAAGGGGAGAGTGGATATGCTCTAGTTGGCCTTGAGAACGGTGATCGAGTATTTTTGGAAAGTAATGAAGGTGGTATCAGACAATATCATAAGCTCCAATTAGAACAGGAGGACATGAAGTATATTCAATCCTTTGATTTGCTGCATACAAGCAAGTATAGCTATATGGAAGAGGCAATGCCAAAGCTAAGAGCGGCAGGTGTGCCAATTTCCTTTGATTTCTCTGACGATTTTACTGAGGAGTATCTCTCTGAAATTGGTCCAAATGTTGATTTTAGCTTTCTGTCATGCAGCCATTTATCAGAAGCAGAGGCAAAGAATACGTTAAAGAAAATGATTTCTTTAGGAAACAAATTAGCGGTTGCGACAATGGGAGCAAACGGAGCACTTCTATATGATGGAAACAGTTTTTATAAGCAAAAGCCAAGGTTGGTTGAAGCTGTTGATACATTAGGTGCAGGAGACTCCTTTTTGACTGCGTTTCTTGTTCATTTACTGCAATATGAACAAGAAGGCATTGAAGCAGCTCTTGCTAAAGGGGCGGAATTTGCCGCTTCGTCCTGTCTTGTAGAAGGTGCGTTTGGATATGGGAAGGCATATTAAAGAGGAAATGATTTATTTATCGCTACGTCTTTGTTATCCTTGGAGTAAATGAATGAAATAGTGGGTGACGGCAAAAATGATTAAGCAAGAGAACCGTGTTCCTTTGTATATTCAGCTGAAAGAAACGTTGCGTACAGAGATTACTGCTAACCGCTTGAAGGCTGGTGACAAGATTCCGACAGAGGTAGAGCTCAGCGATAAATATAATATAAGCAGAGTTACTGTTCGTAAGGCAATCACTGAGCTGGTTGAAGAAGGATATCTTGTTAAAAAGCAAGGAAAAGGTACATTTGTTCAGACACAGAAGATTGACAGGAAAATTCTCCATTTAAAAAGCTTTACTGCTTCATGTGAAGCACATGGCTTAAAAGTAACAAGCAAGGTTATTAAAAAGGAAATAATCGACGCGGACACAAATCAAAAAGAACGGCTAATGCTAGAAGCAGATGATCAGCTTATTCACATCCAAAGGGTCCGATTCGCAGATGATCTGCCGCTTATGCTCGAAAATAACTTCTATTCCTTTAAACGGTATAAATTTTTACTTGAAGAAAATCTCGACGGCTCCCTTTACGAGCTGCTTCAGGAAAAATACAATATCAACCTTAATAATGCTGGTGAAACCTCCTTGGAAATAGCTAGAGCCTCTGAAAAAGAAGCACCATTGCTTGATGTTACAGTGGGAGAACCGCTCTTCTATTTAGAAACAGTTGTTTCTGATGGTGAT
>Ga0209463_1000102_pt1 | contig 76516 bp, 82 predicted proteins | sample AgamicMgSfrz_FD_187169 | JGI IMG/M metagenome (GOLD analysis project Ga0209463, IMG submission 187169) | Agave microbial communities from Guanajuato, Mexico - Mg.Sf.rz (SPAdes) (version 2) | ecosystem: Host-associated > Plants > Phyllosphere > Phylloplane/Leaf | place: Guanajuato, Mexico... | reverse complement strand
AGGTGCATGAGGGTTTGAATATAGGCTTTCTAATCTTTATCGGCTGTCTGTCCATCTCTCTATACCTCCATATAAATAGGGGGTACCCTAAGGTACGCCCCCTCTGTAATCTTAAGAAAAGTGCTTTTTAAGAGACATTACTAGGCGCATGCGTGTGATGTTATCGTTTCCGTACTCTTTCCACTCAACGCCCTCTTTCTTAGCAATTTCTATCAATTCAGGTAACTCCACTCCCTTGAAGTCAGGAGCATTACCACTAGGTTTACTTGCGGTAGCTTTCTTAGCAGGTGCTTTTTTCTCTGTAGCTACTTTCTTAGTTGCTTCCTTCTTAACCGCTGAATCCTTCTTCTTAGTAGCCGGTTTGTCATCTTTGTCAGCTTTAGGGGCAGGCTTATTAACCTTTGGCTTTGCTGTAGGGGTTGGGATGTTAGCTCCCTCAATCTTAGACTTACAGTTTAACTTCACGTCACACATAGCACATTCAGGTGCTGTGCTATCATATGCAATTCCAAAACAGCTAGACTCTTCTAATACTTTTAATACCTTCGCATCTAAATTTATCATATTCGTTCTTCCTCCCATTGGATAATCACTTTAATTAAATTCGTTCAACCGTAAAACTTCTCTCAGCTTAGTAGTTTAAAGCTAGTCTAGCCTTCTCACGGATTTCTTTCATAGCCATGTCATATTGCTTTGTAGTGATTCCTAAGGCTCTCTGAATATGCTTCATGCGTACAGTATTGTCTTTTGGAATGTTAACTCTACGTGTGTCCTTGATTCCCTTAGCCTTATTAGCCTCAATTTGGGATTTTACCATCTTCTTACGTGCGATGTCTGCCCAAACTTGATACAGCGTGTCATGGCTTGGCTCCATTAACTCCGACAAAACCCTTTTAGCTGTGTCAGAAGTAAGGATGTCAATTAAGTGCTGAATACCGTAATCACGGTACATGCGCTCAACTACATCCTCTGCATTAGGGTCTTGGATGTTGGATAAACCATCCTCTTCTAAGTCCACAATAACCTGCTTACCCGACTTATCTCGGTTTACACCCTTCTTCTTGGTTACACGGAATAGCGATTTCTTAAAGATAGGAGCAAATTCATCCATATCCTTATCTACACTAGGGTCATTACACCAGATGTTCCAGCAGTCATATAACTTAATCATACCCTCTTGGTATAAGTCCTCTGCTGAAAGCATTGTATCCACTGTAGTCTCTGATACTCGTTGTCCTGCCGCATGCTTAATTAGGTTATCGAACTGTGTAAGTACCGCTTCCCAAGATAGTTTAGGTGTAAAAGGTTTATTGTTAGTCATATATTTCTTCTCTCCCCATATAATAATTGATTACCCCAGCTTTTGTTGTTCTTCTTCCGCCTTTTTCTCTATATCTATTATAGTCTATGGGTTGTTAGTTCTTGATAGTTAAAATCTTAGACCCAGCTTCCGCCATTGCTTTACCCACAAGGATAGATGTTCTACCATCTAGTTGAAACCCTTTCCCAGGCTTCCACTTATCAGTTTCCTTATGTCTCCACCATTTTTGTTGAGATATTACTACCTTATCATTTTCGTCTCTGATAATTAGTGTCATCATTTTCTGTGTACTTGATAACGTGATGTCTGAAACGATTTGCAATACCTCACAATTCATTCTCTCTGTATCATGATTGTCCATATTTACCATAGTTCCCATCTCCTTCTATACTCTAGGTTATTTGTTACTATATTGCTCGCTCCTCTGTGATGCAATCAAGCCACTGAAAACATTCTCTCACGAATTTACAGGAAAGTCAAGAAGATTTTTCCAACCTCATGTAGGCTATTCTAGTGATAGGTGCGATATGTATTAGGGGGTATATTGCGTTGATAGCTTGTACCAATGTTGTTATAAAAAGTAGGGGCTTGCCCCCCTACCCTTACATTACTTGCTTTCTACCAAATGCCCACTCTTCTTAAGAGCCATAATCAATCTCATACGATGAATACCTGCATGTGGGTTGTCTTCAAACTCCACCTTATGTTTCTTAGCTATAGCTTCTAGCTCCTCTGTAGAGAAGTCACCATACTTAGTTTTCTTTTCAGCCTTTTTAGGCTTAAAGTGCTCAGGGAATAGATGACGTTGTAGAGCCATTGACAGTCTCATACGATAGATATTAGGGTTATCCGTAGGCTTGATTTCTAAGTCTAGAGCATCGACACAGATTACTGCTGTCTCCGTATCTAAATCCTTAAAGAACTCTTTAAACTCATCTAAGCTCTCAATCTCACCAAGTACCTCCAAGATATCCTCAGCACTAGCTTCTTCTTGCTCTCCGCTATCTTTCTTAGCTGGATAACCTTCTTCCCAATTCTCCTCATCAGTAGACTTCTCAGTATCAGTTTCCTCTGATGAAGTAGCTTCTTGCTTAGTCTCTTCCTCTGTAGACTGCTCTTCCTGTGCTACCTCCTGTGTATCTTCTTCAGCTAAATCAATTACGTTTACTACGTCTGAGTACTTACCGTTAATAACTTCCTCTTTCTTAGGTGGCTTAGGAAGCCCCATTGCTTGAGATAACTCCGTTAAGTTAGTGTAAACCTCTTCTTTGTATTCATATCCAGTAGTTGTAGCCATTTGAAACACTCCTTTTAATTAGTTTTTGTAGTGGGTTGCTTGTGTGCGTCCCTCTTGAAAATGATTTTGCCCCACATCAGTGAAAACATCAAATGGACAGGCATTATGAAGCAGTAGATAGCATAAGAAAAGGGCAGGAACGAGTCCTACCCATAGTACTTTCAAGATTATTTTTCTAGGTTTAGAGCCTTGATAACTACTTCCTTTGGTACATGTTTGATGAAGTCCTCTAGGATGCAGATTACTCTACTAGCTGTGTTTGGTTTGTGGAGAACAAAATGAATGAAAGGAAGCTCTTCCATACCAAGTTCCTTAGCAAACACCTTAGCATCTTCATATTCGAACATCATGTAGTTAGGTGAGAAGTTCTTAGCAAAGATAACAAGTGGCTTAAGACCTACTCGAACGCTATCCCCTAGAGCTTGCTTCCACCATTGCTCTACCTCTCCAGTACCTTTTAGTAGCTGGTCAAAACCCCACTCCTGCCTTTTCTTACATTCTGTTGTCCAAGGATATATGGAAGTTGGTGGTGTCACAATATCTCCAGCCACCCTATTATCATCCTTCCAATGGAGACCTCCACTCATAGGAGTACGATGAAAGTCTTCACCCCAATACTTAGACAAAATCTTAGCAATTTTACGTTCATATTCAGAACCCTTTTGTTTGCTATTGACTCTCTTCTTCTTTTCTGTCATCACGCACACTCCCTTTCTTTTATAAAAAAGGAAAATGGGACTCCATATTGAAGTCCCATAAGTGTGGTCGTATTACTCACTACTATTCTTTTTATCTATCTTATCTAAGTTGTACTCTTTCCTAAGTCTGTGGTATTCGTCTGTGTCTTTAATCTCTTTAACCGCTACATCAGCCTTAAGCCAAAGTAGACCCCCATCGTCTGCCACCCAGTATGTTGCGCCTGTGTCTTTAGAGTACTGTATGACTCCGTTCTTAATAGTGTAGTAATCAGTTACTTTACCTCCTGAATACACCAGTACTAAGTAATTGGATTTCACAGCACTAGACAAACCTAAAGAGTACTTACCATTAAACGCATTACCATAAGTACAAGCCACGATAAGAAAACACACTAACAGGACATTCAATATAGCTGATACTCCAAGGGCTATAAATCTCTTAGTAACTCCTGCGTCTCTCAGCCTTTTGCTCATAGATACACCTCCTTTTACCCAATCAAAAAGAAAATAGTGCTGACTCATATCAGCACTATATCCTCTGGTTACCCTTATTTTCTTTTATTTTCCTGTTACTTCTGCGTAGGAATTTGAATCATAGAATTGCCACCAGCCTGCACACTAGGCATCTTACCATCCCATTTCTCAATCCAAGCCTTTTGGTTCTCCATCTCTAGTAGCTTAGTCTGAGCTTCAATAGATGATTGTCTAGTCTTAGCCGCTTCTGCATCAGCCTTAGCCTTTTCAATCTCTGTCTTATTCTTTACCTTCTGTGCCTGTTGTTCTTGCTCTGCTGTAAATTTCTTGTTGATAGCAGTTTGAATATCGGACTGTAGGTACTGAAGGTCACCAATATAACCAATGTTAGATAATGTAATTCCACGCTTCTTGAAGTATGGTTCTACTTCTTTTCGTACATAGGCGATAACGTCATCTTTAGAGCCACGAATCTTATCAATGTCCATTGTTCCGTATTTCTCTAGTAACACTGAGCCAATCTTGTTACGAATCTCTTTATCCATAACTTGTTTAAGGCTCTTACCTGAGTATTGGTACAAGAATGTAGCTGTGTCATCCTCTAGAATCTGTGCTGTAGCTGACATACCCTGTTTGAACTTAATAGAGTCTCTAGACTCACCTACAAAGGAACCCAGCTTGTTATCAGTCCACTCACGTGTCTCAGGATAACGGTCTACTACTACTACACGAACTGTATCCATGTATTTACCACTTCCACGCCACTTACCTGTTTTAACCCATCGGTGAGGTACTTGGATACGCTTAGAAGCTACCTGTGCATCCTTAAGGAATTTCTCACTATCCAGTTTACCTTGGTCACTAGTAGCACCTTCAAGAGGAATAACAAATGCTGTTTGGTTAGGCTTGATTTCAACATACTCAGGCTTATCGTATGGTTTTACAAATGAGCAACCTGATAGGGTAGATACACCAACAACCAAAGCAATAGGAAGGACAACCTTTTTCTTAATATTCATATAATTCACTTCTCCTTAGTACCAAAGTATTTTTGTTCTGCTTTCTTTCTAGCTTCTACAGCTTCTTCAACAGTAGCAAAACTGCCTAGGCTTATAGGCTTCTTGTTAACAGAGATATAAGCTCTCCATTTACCCGTGTCTTCCCTCTTACGAACCCCAGTGTGCCCGCTAGTATTGTCTACTCTCTTGACAATATTTTGGTTGTTGTCTAGCTGAGTGCCTACTTTCAAGTTGTCTTCTGTATTATCAAGCTTATTGTGGTTCCAATGGTCAATAACCTTGCCCTCAGGGTTACCACATATAAGTCTGTGTAGCTTTCTCTTGCCCTCTGTGTTAGACTTAACATATCCATCAGTATCAAGGTACCAAACACACCCCTCTACTAGGGGTACATTCTTGGTATCAATTATTGCATGTGCTATAACCTGACAATCCTTGTACAGACAGATATAGGATACGTCACCATTATTTATAATTTCATTAGGGTCTCTCTTAGTCCTAGCTAAAGGGTCTCCATACTTCTTAGCTCTATAATCATGAGGTCTGCACAAGCCCTTTCTATAGGGCTTGTTATCACAGCCTTTTACCTTACACACCTCATTTATCCCCTTTTTTGAATAGTTTTTTAACGTCAAAGTGTAGGAAAAACATAGCGACAACGACATAGATTGCTAAGATGAGTGTAGAGCCTACGCCCATAACTGCTTTAAACTGTAGGTATGCGGAATCTGAATCCTCTAGTTGCTTAACTGCGGTATCTGCTGTAATCATAGGGTGGGCTTGCTGGAGTATTGCACTAAGCAATACCCCTCCCACAAACCATGCAATAGACTTAATTACCAGCTTCTTCATTAACATCCTCCTTAGGAGACTCAGTATTAGTAGGCTCAGGATACTCAGGAACCTTATAGAACTCGTCAGCTACATCTCTAGCTAGTTTGTCTAGCTGTTCATCTGTCAAGCCCCAGTTCTCTTTAGCTAACTTATGAAGTGCTAGGTTCTGGATGTAAACAAGTTGTAGGTTAGTCTGTAGTTCCTGCATCTGATTAAAGAATGGAGCCATATAATCTTGTACCTCTTGACGAGTCATCATGCCTTTCATATATCGCTCCTGTGCCTTTTTCTCTTTCTCTGCTTTCTTCTGTAGCCTTGATAAGTCAGGAGCCTCCTTACCTACCGCTTTCATTACTGCTTCATTGATTTTTTGTTGGTTTACGTTTGTCATTTTCCTAGTCCTCCTCCAGTAGAATTAAATCCATTTGCACCACGTAATGTATTTCCTGCTTTCTCCATAAACTCATTAAGTGTAGGACACTTGATAAAGTTGAAATGGTCATCTACCCCAAATGGGTTGAAGATAATCTGTGCTAAGCTTACCCCATTCTTGATAGTGACAGGCTCAGGGTTTAGGTTCATAAGAACTAATCTAATGTTCCCTCTATATGGAGAATCAATAGTGTGACATAGCAGGATTAGCTTATGGTCTGAAGTTCCACTACGTGTGTCTAGCTGACCATATACTCTATGTCTAGCGTTAAGGAATTCTGCAATCTTACCTACAGGCATCCCAATGTGTACCCCTGTCTTAAACTTTTTACTTTCAAATTGATTCAATGTGTACTCACCAGTATGAGACCACTCTCCATTAGTTAAGCGCTCATCCCAAATAGGTAAGTCATAGCCTGCATCGTCTTCATGAGCTCTCTTTAGCTCAAAGTCAGGCATCTCAGAATAATACGGTACGTTTCTCATTGTCCTTTGCTCCTCTCAGCGTGTTCATGTTAAAAAAACCCTGCTCTCAAAACTTCTCTCCCTCATATCCATCCTCTGAGTTGACATTTTACGTGGAACATACTTCCGTATCGTTCAGACTCTTGGATTGACTTCAGGATACCCTTACGACCAATACTACCTGGGTCATCATCTACTGTAGGCATCCTACAAACTCTGACCTCATCAAAGTACATGTCTAGTCTCTTTGCTAGGGCTACTGCATTAGGGAACGCATCGCCATCTAGCATTACATACACCGAGTCTATCTTGTTCTTGTTCTTTACGAGCTTGATAAACTGAGTGTCTGACATATGCTTTCCGTGAATGGCTCCACCATAGTCTCCTATAGAGTAACTATCCATCTTACCCTCACATATAACCGCTACCCCATCCTCTAAGATGTAGTCTATGTTGGTAATGATTTCAGACTTATCAACGGCTATCACACCGTTTTCTATCTGTTCATCTGTTAAGGATGGATTCAGTACCTTTCTATAGAACTTCTTCATCATCTTATTCTTAGGTGGTGGCTCCCATGTACGAGCTTGCCAGTACACTAATTCACCATCTTCAAAATCTGGCATTATGATACGATTCTTATACTTTCCTTCAGCACAGTACCCTACATAATGTTGCTCTGCAATCTTCATAGTGATACCCCTGCTCTTAGCATACTTCACAGCTTGCCTACCTGCCTTACCTGTTGCATCCTCAAGTAGGACAAACTCTTCAGGTAGAGGATGGATATACTTCTCTTGCTCTACCTCCATCTTCTCTGTTAGCTTATCGTATACTTCCTGCTCTAGTGAGTCAGGGAGCTGGTATTCATTCCCTTGATACTCACGGTAGATATCAAGTGCATCATGCCATGTAATCCCTGCTAAGAGTGAGATGAATGTGATTAGTGTACCGCTTGTCTCACAATTGTGGCAATGGAATACCTGCCTGTCTACATTGACAAACAGTCTATCCTTATGGTCATGGCACAAAGGACACATGTAGGAGTACTGCATGCCCTTTGCGGTATTATGAGGTGTCCCTCCTCCTAAAGAGGATTCTATATATTCTAGTGCTGTTGACATGTTCCTACCTCCCAAAAAAGACTCCTGACTAATAAAAAGTCAGAAGTCCAAAATTGTCACGATATCTTTGTAAATCTCTTAACATGCTTTATCACAGGGTCAGGACGTGTAACGCTATCAACCGCTATAACTTTATAGTCGAAGAACATATCTACAGGTCTAACCCAAAGTTGTCCGTCCATAGTGTCTTTGTATAGTACTACTGGTTCATCTAAATCAGATACATACACATTATCAAAGGAAGGTATCTGCTGTACTCTAACCTTTTCTTTGGTTTCAGAGTGTTTAGCAGTAGCACTCCCATATGGGTAAGTCCTAACTGATATTTCCTCTGATGGAGTGGCAATCCCTATAAATTTATATATGTTACCTTTAAAGTGTCTGTAAACGTCACCCTTCTTCATTCTCATCATCCTCCTTATAGAACTCTCCCATAATTTCTTGCTTAAACACTGGTGCAGGCTTACCACTGATATAAGTTAACTTCTGTAGACCATCAAACTCTGTTTCCACTAAAGGTACAGACATTGGCTTTCCTAGCCCTACTGTTTCAAACTTTCTCTGTATTGCATTCATAGCTACCTCAGCTGGTACCTCTTCATATGTCTGTCCAAAGTGTAGTATCTGATCTAACTTTCTCAACTCCACCTGTATAGGGTCATTAGGGTCATATGGAATGCTGTACTCTTCCTCATCGCCAAAGAGTATATCATCTAGCATATCCTCCATCTGCTCCACTACCGCATCCATAGGGTCTATGTCTCTGTGACCTGCCCTTCTTCTTAGCTCATTTATATATCTTTGACTCACCTGAACCTTAGATTGTTCTATATACCTCAACCACGCTTCAGCTTGCTCTTTGCTTTCAATACGTCCCATGGTACCCTTACCTCCTCGAAATATCTGTTTAGTCTTGGTGTCTTTAACTTATGTCTCAAACTAGTACGATGAGCTTCTATGGTAAAGGAAGAATACCCACTCTGCCTAGCTATTCTATCCACCTGTGCTTGAATCTCATCTGAATAGGCATCCATCACTAAATCTTTTAGGTCATACTGTAGATTACCTATTGTGACTGTGGCTTTGCCCTCTATCTTCACTATGCCGCCACCTCCGTAATAACTGTAGCTCCATCAGACTTGGTTACCTTCACACTCTTAGTAAATAGCTGTTTCAAGCTGTCATTGTGGGTGATAACCATTATCGTTCCTACTCCTTTAGACTTCTCCTTGAGAACTTCTATTAGACGTTCACATCCTAAGTTATCCATATTCTCGAATGCTTCATCATAGAGTACAAAGTCAATAGACTTATTGGAACGTGAAGCCACTAGGTCTTGCAGAGCCATAATAACAGCTAGGTCAATCCTACGTCTTTCCCCACCACTATTACCTTTATATGCTCCTCCACCATGACGGTTATTAATCTCTACTGAGAATTGGTCACGCTTCTCACCATTAGCTAGGGTCTTCTGAGTATTGAACTTAACCTCAATAGAAGGAGACAGCTTAGATAGATAGTGATTAGCTCTAGTGTTAAGGAAGGGGGTAACACTATCAAGAAGTACTGACTTGATACCTTTGTTAGAGAAGCTGTTAACCCAGAATTCATACTGCTTGGCTTCATGCTTAAGTGCTTCTATAGCCTTCTCATCCTCTTGTATAAACTTCTTAGTTTCTTCAGCTTCTGCTATAGCCTTCTCAATAAGGTCAGTATAGGTCTTATCCCTTAAAGATAGAGCACGCTCCTTCTCCTTCTCCTTAGAAGCAATGTTGCTTTCTAGGTTCTTTCTCTTATTCTCAATAAGCTTAATCTCAGAACGCTTCTCAGCCTTACCGTCTTTAATAAGCTGTAGGTTGTCAACCTGTTTCTTCCTACCCTCTAGCTTCTTGTCTATCTTATCAACAAGTACTTTCAGCTCATCCAGTTCAGCAGACTTTTCCTTCCGCTCAGACATTGCTTTTTTGATATTGTCTTTTAGGTGATTTTCAATGTGGGTGGTGTCATCCAAAGGCAAATCTTGCCCACACTCAGAACACGTTTTTGGAACGTTTTTGCCTGCCTGAACATCAGCTAGTTTGCGTCCATCAGCTGTATATTCTTTCTCTAGCTTCTTCATCTCACGTTGCAGTACTGACATTTCAGTAGCAAGCTCATTTCTGCTTTCCTGTATCTCTTCATAGGAGTCAATCTTTGCTTGCACCTTTTCAGCTAGTACATCTAGGTTTGCAATGCTTTCTTCTAAGTCCTCAGTAGTCTCCATATCTTCTAACTCAGACTTATATTCTGCTATCTTTTCATCACACTCAGTGATAGTAACTTCCACCTGCTTACCTAGTGTAGCTTCCTTCTCTTGTAGGTTGGCGATATTAGAACGCTGTGTAGTTAGTGTATTTGTTCTAGTCTCAATGGCATGCTCCAGTAACTCAATATCCTCATTGCATTTCTTAAGCTCTTTCTTAGCCTGCTCTAAGCACCCTGCAAATACATCAATCTGCAACATACGTTCCATAATCTTCTTCTGCTCACTATCAGTAGCACTAGCAAACATCTTAGTGATACCCTGACCGAACATAACAGAGTTGATAAAGGATACGTAGTCGATACCTAGGAGGTCAATAATGTACTGGTTGGCATCCTTGTCACTCTTAGGAGTAACGTTTTCACCATTACGGAAGATACGAACATGGTTACTATGCTCCTTATGCTTACGGTGTCTTTCAATAATGTACTCTACATCATCATCAAATACCTGCAAGGAGGTTCTTGTACCTTTACCTACCTCTTCATTGATGACTTCATTACCCTTGTATCCACGAATAGTTTCCCCAAACAAGGTGTACACAATAGTCTCAGAGAACATAGTAGACTTACCTGCTCCATTACTTTCAAAGGCATCATCATCTTGGTTATCTCCCTGTATAAGAACTAAGCCCTTATTACGGAAATCAAACTTAATTTTCTTTACAATAGATAGGAAGTTCTCTGCTTCCACAATACCAAACTGTAAACCCATCTTATCCTCTCCCTCTAACACTCATTGGCTTATATAGGCTGAGCTTATCAAACATAAGCATTAGTTCTGCATCATCTTTTCTACGGTCTCTACACCATATGCGTGCTTCATTGAATCTGTATATACCCTGCTCATCTAATAGTCTTTGGTGTGCTGTAGTTAGTTTGTCTTTGGCTAGTTGAACATTGCTCTTAATATCCCAGTGGTTTTTCTCAGGTAGGTGAATTCCATTGTCCTTCTCAATATGGTACTTAATATTCTCGAATGCTGTTTGTGTATAGATATCAATCTTCACAGTGACCAGCTCCTCTATATTTATAATGGACTAACATACCTTCATCATCCCATTCCTGATACTCAACCGTCATGTACCCAGTTTGAAAAGCCCCAAATGTAGCATCCGCTATAATCTTGTTTCCTCCTGAGTACAGTAAATGACCATTACCTGAGTCGGTGTACCAAACTACTATGAACACACCAATCACCTCCTAAAGAATACTGCGAGTATAACCTCCGTTATTCCACAACCTTTTCCCACTCAGAGTCTACTACCATACCTGATAGGTTAAGGAAGTCTCCTGTAGCATATTGCTTTACTCCACTAGGGTCAACCACTATGATTGCTCCGCCTAGAACCTTCTCAACAGTTAAGCCTAACCATTTTTTGTATGCTTCACTGTTTTCTCCTATTGCAGGTTCGGACATTCTAAATCTTTCACCTATGTCAGCGTTTACAATGATATCAACTATATTCATCCTATTTCCTCCCACATAATAATGTCATTTTCAAGAGCATAGAACACAAGCTCTGTAGCTTCTTGGTTAGTCTCGTCATCCTCAAAGCCGTGTACCATACCTATGTTACCTAGGTCAACCATTAAACCAAAGAAGAAGTCTAAATCCTTACCAGCTCTACGTTGAATAATGAGTGCTAGGTCTTCTTCAAACCCTTTAATGATGTGAGTAATCCTACAAGGCTTACCTGCCTGTTCTGTCAGGTCTACGTTGTGGGGTGTAAACTCATATGTTGTTCCTTTGAAGTCTACGGTTATCATTGCTTCCTCCCCCTCTCGAATTAAATAAAACAGACTCGAAGAAGTTCTCTCCGAGTCTAGAGTATTACTTTAGTATTCCCCAATTCTTAAACTGCTCAATTCCCTTAGATACTACACCGACCATACGTTTACATGAGTCATCCATGAAAGCGTGGTACAAGAGTTCCTCAGGGTACTTAGCTGATAAACCTTTCCATGTGCGACTCCTATAATTACGCTCTTTTAAGAGGGCTTGTCGTACCAGCAATAGTTCCTCAGGTGATACTTCCAGCTTTACCCTCTTCTTATTCTGATGTAAGATTCTCATGAAAACACCTCCTACCAAATAAAATGATAAGAGGTCTAACTTTTCACTATTTATACTTCCGGTACCTATTGGCTACTGCATCCTTTATACCCTGATTCCATAAGGCATTTGCTGTACGTACATAAAAGTCTTTGGTGTTACTCCACCCACAGTAACCTTTACAATCATATACATCTCGTTCATCAAAACGCTGTTGGAAGATAGTCCACTCACCACAGTAGGGACACCATAACACCTCTTGTGTCTTCTTAGTTCTATACTCTGGAGCAGGTTCATCGGGTACGTTGAATACAAACCATCCTCCTGAAGGAAATGCCCCTGACTTAGAAAACATAGTAACAGGCTTACGATTCACACTAACTGGAACTCTTGTACACATGTTTAGCCCTCCTGAACTTTATCTAGTATCTCTAGACCCTTCTTAGTCAAGCTTTCTAAATCCATGCCCTCAGGTACATTCTCTTTAGCATACTTGGTAATGATTTCGGAGAATCCCATACCCATCTTAACCTCTGACCTAGACTGAGCTTCATACGTCTTAATCAGCTCTATCTTGTATTGTAGGTTTAGTGGAGCATGTGATACGAACGCTTGTACTTCATCTTCTTTAAGTTGAGCACGTACATAGTCACCGTTGTCTGCTAAATCCTGTAGCTTTCCGTATCCTAAATCCTTAATGTAGTCTCCATCAATTGTGACAAACTTAGGATTAGGAATTGCTACGAACTCTACATGGTAACGTTTGTCGGTGTCAATTAAAATAAAGCCCTTCTCTTCACCTTCATCTCCAAAGCTATGCTGTATTGGAGCCCCTGTATATAATGCGTGCTTATATCCCCCAATAAATTGCTTACGATGGAAGTGTCCAAGAACTATATACTGGAAGAAGTCAGGTTGTAAGTCCTCAGGTGTAAACGCATCAGCCATAGGATAATCACCACTACCTACAAATGCTCCATTAATTCCTAAGTGAGCTAATAGTATAGGTGACTCAATATTAGAAGTCGTAATGTCTTTTAGATACTTCTTAGTTCGGTTAGTGTTCTTACTATAGGGAGCACATACGACAGGAACCTGACAGCCATTATCGTCTTCTATCCACTCTACTCCTAGGTCTGAGACAACCTTCATGTTAGGAATATCATTGAATACATGAAGTGAATGTTGTGGTACATCAGAGTTATCTACTTGGTCATGGTTACCAGGAATAGCTAATACCTTGATACCATCGTCACTGAATCGCTTCATCTCATCGTAAGTAGCATTGTGTACGAAAGTGTTAACCTTCAAGCGCACATCAAACATATCCCCAGCAAATAGTACATTTCTGATATTATTGTCCTTGCAGTATTGACGAATGACTCTTAATGTTTTAATAATGTTGTCTAAGCGTTGGGAGGGTGTCTCCTCACCATGCTTATCAAATTGTGCGTAATTGTGGCTGTGTAAGTCCCCAAACACTGCTATCTTCATAAACCAACACTCCCTGCTATTCTAATTGCTGTAGCTGTTTCATCGCCCTTGACTTTTATAGACTCACTACCAATGGTTAAAGTCACCCACCCAGTGCTATCTGATTTTATGATAAGTTCCTTACCACCCACATGACCCGATACCTTTAATTCTGCCTTAACCATATTATCCTCTCCCCTTAAAGTACATATCTATTGTAGAGCAAATTCCTATACCAATAATTATACCAAAACAGGTACATGATATGGCTATGGATACTACTGCTCCAGTCTCCATGATTCACCTCACCTATACTTTATTGGTTGTGCTTCCTCTACCTCAAAGCCCATATCCTCTACTATGTCCCTTAGTATGCTCAGGTGACAGAACTCTCTCTTAGCTGAATCACAATAGCAAGCTACTGCAACTGTCTTTCCTGCCTTCAACCACTTGAGCAATCTCCCTAGAGACTTCTTAGAATCTTCTCTAACTGACCACTCTTCCAAAAGCCTTTCAGTGTAACGTTCAAACCAACCATCTTTGTGCCCTTTTCGGTTATGTTCCTTGGTAAAGGTTACCAAATCACTACTAGGGGCTAATCCTGAGTCGTGTGTCCACCCTAAGTCAAGATAAGTTTGTCCTTTACGTTTACCAACAGCTAGTAGATTTTCATCAGCTTCTTCTAGGGGCTTCCTGCCATGTATAGTACAGGTAATCATCCGCCCCTTCCCTTTAAAAGAAGAAGGTGGAGGGGGAATTGTCTCCTCCACTGGTTCTACATCCCTGAGACAGCGTAGACATCTGCATAGTTCACGTCCCACAAATACCTCTGCTTTATGTCCTCTGCGTAAGCATTCAGGACAAATGTCTCTAGTTTCACTCATGTCCTTTACACCCTTTCCTGTTCTCCATTCTCACTCTGAATAGCCAATCATAGGGGATGTAGGTCTCATCCCCACATTTCCCACACTTGTACCACAATCCATAGGTAGCTGATTTTGCAAATGGAACATAATTATGCTTTCTGAATCTACGCTTAATATATTCAACTAGTGTCTTCATTCTAGCTCCCCCTAATCCCTAGCAAACACATTCATTGTGGCTGTAGGGTAGTCAATGTCTCCATCTAGTGTGATATTAGCTTCACCATCACGGAACTTAGCTATATGCCATCTAATCTCACCGTCTTCTTTCTCTTCTACAGTTTGACATAGGGCTACCATGAAGTCAGCAATGTTAGCTTTGTTGAATGCTTCAGCTAGGTCAGCAATCGTTATAACTTTCTTATCCAAAGCTCCACGGTTTGCCTGTGATGCAGTCCAAACAGGGCATTGGTACTCATCACCCAAATCACGCATATCTAAGTAGATTGATTCTAGCTCAAAACGTTTATCTGAGTAAGAACGTCTTGGTTGTATTAAGTCACCATAGTCAATGATAATGACGTCAGGTGTAAACCCTTTCTCCATCTTAAGCCTAGTTAAATGAGAACGGATAGTGTTGATATTACACATGTTAGTTGCATATTTCTTAATAACCAACTTACCTTTCTTAAACTTAGAGATATTCTTGATAGTCTCAGCGAACTTACTCTTATTGTTCTGTAAGAAATGGAAGTCCCTCTTAGTCATACGTTGGTCATAACGTTTAGCCACCTGTCTCTCAGGCATCTCTAGTGTGTAGTGAACAACATTAAAACCTTCTAGTACTGCCCCTGCTCCTATGTTCGTTAATGCAAAGGATTTACCACGGTTAGGGGGAGCGATAACTACTCCTAGTTCGCCATCACCTAGACCACCTTTTAGAGCTAGGTCTAATCCTGACATGCCTGTAGGAATCCTACGTACTCCGTCTTCACCTGACTCATATTGGTCTGCACGTTCATCTACTTCTTCAAAGTAGTCTGTACCCAAGTCAGACATATCCTCACCAACACGAATAGCTTCAGATATACGCTCTTCTATCCTGCTGTAGTCTTCTGTCCCTTTCTCTAGGTCATCAGCAGACTCAAGAATAGCCAGTTTCATAGCCTGCTCCCTACCGAATTGTACAATGTTCTCTTTAATGTACTCACGGTCTGTTAACTCTTCCTCCATAATACCAATGACAGCATCATGATACTGGTCACGTAGCTCATACTTTTTCTTGTTCTTCTTAGTGAGCTTACGAATTTCTTCAAAGAATACCTCAACAGTAGGAGGTTCAATACTAGTACTCTTTAACTTAGCTCGTTCCATCTCCCTTTCGTAGTGGTCTATAATCATACGTGCAGTTTCAATATGCACATCTTTCTTGAAATACTGAGGTTTGAATACCTCTTGGTAAGATACAAATGTTGCTGGTTCCCTAGCCATAATTGCTAGTATCTTAAGTTGGAATGGTTCTGAAAATTCATACACTGTAGACATAAAATATACCTGCCCCCTCAAATCAGCTTTCACACTAATTTAAGTCGAGCAGGTCAAAGTCCTCTCCCTTCTATTAAATTTTAACATTGGGTGGCAAATTGAAATGTTTCTCTACCTGTTCTACTGTAATCTCAATTAATCTCTGTATGTTTTTGGATGTACCTATTCTTTCAAACTCTCTCCTACATTCCTCTACCTTCTTTCCATCCGGTAATTCTTTTAACACCTCGTGAAACCAAGGCACTGACCATAGATAGAAGGGTGAATACTCTCCCCAAGATTGAAATATCCTCATAGCCTTGTACTGTTCCTTGTCCTCCATACTACTCTTAGAGACATACATATCCAGCATTTCTGCTGTATTGACAATACCATCTATTACCTGTTGCTTTAGGGATTTCGTCACGCTTCCTTTTTGTTTCTTGTGTCCTCCCACGTCCTTCTCATAGGTTTGCTTTAGAGTTGAGATGTAGTTAGTGAAATGCCTAAAGGCATTCAAAGAATACAGAGTGCTAGGTAATGGGTATTTCATGTTAGTCCACCCCCTAGTTCTGTCAAACTGTGCTTCAATATATAACTTTAAGTCCCACCCTTTCATTCTACATACTTCAAATACACGTTCAAAGTGAATGTACTGCTTACTCTTCTTAGGATTTCTCATAGAGACAATAGTGAAACCTGTCTTGTTGGTAGCTTTTGCCATAAGCATATTGTAGTGGTCAATCATCTCCAAGATATCTTCATCCCTAGTTTCTTCCTGTTTCTCGTATAGTCTCAGCTTCATCTTTATATCTGTAGGTAACTTAATAGGAACTCGTTCAATCTTAATTGGTTTTCTCTCTACCATTCAGATACCCTCCAATGGAATCTGTTCGGGACGATAGTCCCTTTTTCTCTTACGAAGTAAGAGAAAAATAATTAATACTTAATTTTAAAAATTCTTTTTTAAGTTTTTAAAAAAGAGTATTTTTAATATATTTAAATACTCTTTTTATAAAATAAAGGGTAGGAAACCACTAGGCTCCCTACAGTTTTAACTACTTCACTCCTACCTTTTTGATTTCAAACTGCTCTTCCTTATACACGTTATAACGTTCCATAGTGTGGTCAGCTAAGTAATCATTATGATAATCCAGTCCATCGTAGATGTTAACCCCTCTACCATCATCCTTCTTACGAAGACCACGACCTATACGCTGTAGTGCCATCCTCATTGACTTACCACCTGACATTAAGAATATAGCATCAATGTTAGAGATGTCAACACCTTCATCCAGTACAGAAGTAGCTATTAGTGTGTGAATCTTACCCTCACTAAAATCTTCTAACACCTTCTCACGAAACTTATCAGCTCTGTCACCATGTGTGAACTTATGGTCAATCTTACTGTCACTCAACATCTTACCCACAATATCACCATGCTCAGTTTCATTCACAATAATTAAACACTGGTTCCCCTGTTTTCTCTCCTCCTGTATATAGTGTAGGAAAGCGTGGTTGCGGTGTTCATTACAGATGATACCGTCATACCTGGCAACATCATAAGAAGATACAATCGAAGGTGCTTTGTAAGAAATCATATTGATTGTAGGCTTTGCAGAGTAACCGTGCTCTATTAAGAACGCATTGGACACCTTCTTGGTGATACGACCAGTAGAACCAAATAGTCTCATAAGGTTGATAGGCTGGTCTTCATCTACAGTACCAGTTAGACCGAATCTAAAGTAAGCATTATCCAGCTCCATGAACAGCTTATACCAAGTATCTGAGCTAGCATGGTGGCACTCATCCGCTATGAAACACACTACTGATTTTAGGAACTTCTTAGTCATCTTGTGCTTCTCCATAGCCTTCTCTAACTGTTCTGCCTTGTATTCAGCAAACTCTAGTCTGACTTGCTTCGCTTCTTCTTTTAAATCGGTTTCTCCGTTTCGGATACGTGTCTGATAGTTTTTGAGGGCTTTATCATAATCCGTCATCTTCTTAGTTTTCTTAGGTTGCTTAGGCTCTTTAAGATACTGAGTAATGGTTGGTATCATGACAACAGTTATCTGTTCTTCCTCCCATTTACCATTCCCAATCACCCCCACCTTCTGTCCTAGGCGTTTTTCTAGTCTTTTGACAGACTGTTTGAAGATTTCTTTGGAATGAGTGAAAAATACTATCCTCTGACCTTCGCCTAGAGAGTTCCTAACGATTTTCATAATACCACAAGCAATCTCTGTCTTCCCACCGTTAGTAGCAACATTAACTACTCCCCTAGTTGCCTTTAAGGATTTCTCTACTGCTTCCTGTTGATAGTCACGTAAAGTGATATGTCCAAGCTTAGGGTCAGCCAGCTTAATCTCACTAGGTACGGTTACTTCCATTTCTGTACGAATGTCTACTAGTTCGTACTTAATGCCCCTCATCTTAAGAGATTTCATAGCATTAGTTAGTAGACCTGTAGGAAACTTGATACCGCCCTTAGATTTTCTTGCAAACTTAGTTTTACCATCCCACATACCAGCACGGTAGCTAGCACTGAAACTAGCACCTGGAGTATCTACTGAGAGGGCATTTTCTAGGTTGAAAATGGCTACTGTATCCTTGAGACCTACAACCGTTGTGTATAAATTACCTATCTCCACTACTACCATAGTCAATTACCTCCAATTAGTTTAATTTCCTACTTAAAATAACCGCACAGAGGAAATTATTCTCTTCCTTTAATTTTCCTTCCTTCTGCGTGGGATTTCAAATGGAGCCTATACTTAGCAGAGTAGTTTGTGTTTAATAGGGTAACTTATAGGCGAATTTCTGTTAGAATTTGGACATAATAAAAACCCTTCAAAACGAATCTTGAAGGGTTCTTGGGTATAACATCCATAGCTTAGAATTGTTATTTGATTGTGTCGTCAGGCACCTTAATTTCACCATGTGTGTTAGTAAGACCCGAACCAAAGCTGAGTTTAACCTCTTTAGGTAGCTTACGTACACCTTCTTCAATGCCTGCTCTAATTTCTTCCTCTGATACCTTGATACCCTTACGAGCCAAAGTATCTGAAGCTAATGCCAGAGCTTTCTGTAGCTTAACCTCACCACTAGCTCCCTTAAACTCTGCTTCCACTAACCCTGCCATACGTTCAGTGACAATATCGATGATACCAAGTTCATCTTTATGCTTAGCACTCTTTAAGGCTTCTTTGCCCTTAACTAGTACCGCTGAACCTACAGCTCCAACAACTACTACTAAAACGGTAATGATTGTGACTGCCAAATTAGAAATAATCTCTTGCATATTATTCATCCTCCTTTTTGATAACTATCTCCTTTTCTTCTGTGGTGCGGTTTACAATTTTATTATCCTCAGGAGTAACCTCAACCTCATATTTTGTGCTAGTAGTTATCTTTTCGTTAGGAGTCTCCTTAACCTTAGTAATTTCTTCACTACCTGTACGTTGCTCTACCGTGTCCTTAAGGAAAGCTGGAACCTTAACACCCATCTCCCCTACATTTTCTATAATGGATTTCAGCTCTGTGAATATAAAGTAATAGTAAACAGTAGTGACTACAGGAGAAAAGCTTTTTTCAAACTTGCTTGTGATGATTAGGGCAGTTATAAGGATCATATACGAACCCAGCTTAACCACTGAATCCCTAAGTCTACGACTAGTTACAGGAACACCATTCCTAACTGACTTCATTATACCAGTTATTAAATCAAAACAGAATAGAGCTAGAAACGCCCAAAGAATACTACCATAAAATCCTTCTATGATAGAGATTGTAGTTCCTATAATACTTGCCACCACTTTCCATTCAAATCCATTAGCTAACTGAGCCGTATAATACCTAATCAAGCCCTCACCCCCTCGACTATAAAGTTCGATATCCTTCATAAGTGAAACACCCCTCTAGTTTAAATGACAGTCTAATCATAATATCGTGTTATAGGTCACAAATAAAAAAGTAGAGCCTTAAGCTCTACTTAGTGTAATCTTTAAGATATTCATATAAACGGTTGGGGGTGGTGTCTTTTGGAACAATACCCCTAGGTATAGCCCCTATCTCCTGAAGTATGATTACTACTGCTTCTGAACATATTAAGCGGTTTGGGCTATTGAATTTGTATTCTCCTTTGCGGTGAAATAAATCCTCGTACAATATCCTCAGTATCTGAAGGAAGTCGTACCGTTTGCCCTCAAGTGTCTTAGCTACAGATAGTATTTTAGCTCTTTGTTCCTCTGTTAGGTTTAATCTAAGTACCTCATAGTCCTCATGCTCAAAAGGCATTATCTTGCACTTAGAGTGATACACAGCTTCAATGGAGTCATAGTCTGTTACCATCATTGTAACATGACTGTACTGACCGTCAATCTTTCTTATAATCTGAGATATTAGGGAAGTCCCCCTAACAAAAACTATATCACCTATCTGTAACATGACTTCATCTCCTTATAGTTCAGATAGAGGTTTGTCCTCTACTGGGTTACCTTCTCCAGAGCCATCTCCACCTGCTTCTACAGGTTCTTCATAGTCTGTGTGTTCAGGATTTTCAGTAGGGAAATCTGTCTCAAAGGTAGTCCATTTAATAGCTGTAAGCTCAACGTCAGTTCTAGCTAAGGTAATATACCCCTTAATTCTTGACAGCTTTTTAAGGTTATTGCTCTTGAATCTCAGTGCTTCATAGAAGACTTTAATCCAGTCTTCTTTTGTATGGGTTATATAGCCAGCATCCTCAGTCTTCCACTCAACCTCAGTAACAGTAGGGTTATCATTCAATTCTTCTTTTTGACCTAGGAAGTTTATTTGGTCATCTCTGTTTGTGCGGTAATGGTGACCATTAGAAGCAACAAAACCCTTTAGGATAGCGTCCTCACATGTAAGAGACATAATTTCTTTCTTAAGCTCCCTGTGATACTCAAATACGTAAGCTTCTGTGATATCTGTAAAAGCCATATCAAGCTTACTAGCCAGCTCCATGACAAACTGGTTCTTCTCATCTGTTGTGAATTTACTGAATCCTACTGCTAATAACCGTTGCTCTAATGCAGTTGTCATTGTTAATCCCCTCCATAATAGCTTTATTAATTAGAATTACATAAGTAAGGCAGGGGTCAAACACCCCTACCTATCCTATGCATATGTTACCTCTACCTTACAAGATGTTCCAAATCGTGCATAGTCTCCAGTACCTCCACCACCGACATAGATACCAAATCCTCTGAAGGTACCGGTAGTGAAGCCATTCCACATGGAGCTAGGGATGTTTACCCACTTACCTTGACCCCACTTAAATCCTACGCTGTAAGACACTCCACCTAAGCTAGGAACACCTGATGGGGCAGAAGCATAGTTGTGAGCTCTAAAGGCTACGTTGACTGTATCGGAGTAACCACCACTAGAAGTACGAGTAACATAGATACGCATCTTCTTAATAGTTTTACCACTAAGGGTAGTAGCCATATTAGGGTCAATGAACCATAGACCACGGTATACTCCGAACCCACCCCAAGAACCTTGAGCTACGATACCTTGGTTATACCACTCTCCACCATAGTTGTCTCTCCAAGAGTTACCACCTACGGAACTCCAGGTCTTAGTAACATCAGGAGTAGTTGGAGGGGTAGGGGCTGTTTGTGTAGGGAACGTGAAGCCTGAACCTGCACTAGCACGACCACCGATACGACCGCCTCTACCCTCAGATACTGTTGTAGGGGCTTCAGGAGCAGTACCTTGACCTACTATATTACCTCCATAAGCATGAAGCGCTATGTCTGTAGCCTTACCTGTAACGTTCTCTACAAAGGTAGTTGCCCCATATTTGGAACTTACCCCGTACTTACAAGTCCAAGTTTCACAGTTTATAAGCTCAGTATACCCTTGGGTAGTCTGGAAGTTCATATCACTACCGCTACCAAAGACCTTAACCTGTTCAAACCTTACACAAGTGCTTTGGCTCATATTGCACACAGCATAACTACCTGCACGTCCATTGATGGTGATGTACGTATTAGAAGCACCAATAAAGATGTTATTAATGTTATTACGTATAGACACGTTACCATTGAACTGAACTCCACTACCTGAAGCCACTAGGCTTATAGATCCATTGCCTATGAATCCTGCAATGTCTAAATCCTCGTATAGGATGGAGCTGTATGCAATGTTTATCTTGATAGTGCCATCATTATACTTAGGTACCCTACGCAGTGCCTCTCCGATAGTAGCTAGAGGTCTCAACCAGCCCAACCCATCATTAGTATCATCGGGGTCTACAGCACCTGTGTAGTCCAGTTTACGGTTTGATACATAGTACTCTACTGAGTCAGATCCATAGCTTAAGATATTAGGTGCATCAAGGTCAGCTACTGTTAACTTAGAGAAACCTCCACGGTCACCATCTAAGTCAGCTATAAGGTCACCATTAGAGTTATACACCTCAAGTTTACCGTTTTCATTATTGGCTCCACCTAGCTTTAAGATACCACCCTTTGCCTTATCAAAGGTAATGCTCTCAGTCTTGATGTGTCTAGCTTCGATAGAACCATCCACTATCAGCTGGGCATTAGCCATACGGTGAAGTCTGATATTATCTAAGTAGAATTTGTTGGTAGTCTCTCCATTGTCAGCAAAGCTGAAATACGGCTGTAGGTAGTAACAACCATCAGGAACGGTATAAGTGCCACCCTTTTTAGTGAAAGCTGTAACCTTAGTTGTTTCATTCCAGTAGGACACTCCATCCCATGAGTCTAGGGCTATTCTAGTAGCACCATATCGTCTGAACCCAATCCTAGCGGTACCAGTACCAGCAGTGTTTAGGTACCTGCCCTCTGCTTCCATATAGAATTGTTGTCCAGGTGTTACAGGTATTAGGTTGTCTCCATAGGCACTATTGTTTGCTCCACTACGAGCATCAAACTCCCATGCTCTAGCACTACCATTACCATTAACGAAGCCTGAGATATCAGCTACACGTCTGTAACTAACTGTAGAACCATAACCCTTAGGCGTACTGCCTACTGCATCTTGCTCAAAGTCTGGATTCTCTATTAGATTAGTAAAGTCAGACATTAGCATGGACTTAGCAAAGATGGTGCTTGTTGCTATAACTCCACCATTGATAACAGTCTTATCCCCCTGCCATTGCCATAAGTCAACTGCACTCTTAGCGTAGTTCCAGTTTGTAGCACCTGCAACCTTGCTATCAGGAACAGTACCAAAAATCTTGGAAGGGTCAAGGGTACCGTCTGTTCTGAAATTGCTTGCAAGAGCCCAAATGTCCTTATTAGTGTCTACCGTGTCTTTGACTTCCTGAGCCATCGTTGCGGAACCTGTATTGATTCCCTGAGGAATACCATCAACTACCTTAACACTGATTTCAGCATTAGGGTCAGTGGCACTACCGTTAGAAATAACCTCTATACCAGCACTTCTACCAATACCTGCAATTCCTACAAGAGCAAATGGATTTCTGTAAGTGAGGTACTTACCTGAACCACCTATTCTAGTCAGGGCATTGAATATAGCAGTTGTGTTAGTCTTAATAGCATCATAAGAAGAGATTACAATGATTACAGAGTCGTCAAGAGAGTTAAGCTTATTAACAAAATCATCTTGAGGAGTACCTGTAGTGTATACATCATACAGCTGGTCAAACACTACTGCTAAGGTAGTTCTATCAAGAGTGGTTACTCTTAACCCACGTCCAGTAGTATTGTATATCTCTTTGTTGTTAACTTTAAGAATGCGGTTACCTCCACGGTTAGAACCAGTACCCTTTACGTAGATGTTACCGTTTACAACCGAGTCGGCTACTGTGTTGATACGCGTCTGAACATCGTTAGGAGACTCAGACCATGCAGTAGGTTTTGTACCCTCTTCAACCTTAAGTCTAGCAATCCTAATCCAAGCATATCCTGTAGCAGGGTCTAAGGCTCTTGCAGTTCTACCCCCGATTAGGATATAAGCACTAGGGTCATCTCTGTCAGCAGTGAAGGTAAAGTACACTTGGTGCCAGTTATATAAAGCAGGTGCTCCACTATATGCAGTTTTATCTACAGGGAAAGTAGATATATCCACAGGTGGTAAAGCAGTATGACCATTTCCATCACTATGCATAAGGTAGCAGTAGTTTAGAAGTTTGTTAAGCTCACTAGTAGCAACAAACATTGAAACTGTATACTTCTTACCAGCCTTAACAGCAAACTTACTTCTAGGGCTTTGAATCCCAATGGCAGTATTTGTAGCCACTGTCAGGTTATTTCCACTAGCATCTTTAGTCTCATTCTTGAGGTAGTTGTATCCAGCCCAAGTATCAGTAGTGACAGCAGATAGAGTACCTACACCCCAAATACCATACTTGTCAGGCTTAGTGAAGGCGGTATCATCTAACAGATTGACACCACTAATGACCATACCGTCTAGTCCAGTCTTGGCATCTACCCCTGCATCAATCTTAGTCTTAGCATCAGGAGCAAAGGCATTATAGGTAACTTTACCTACGAAGTCTATCTTTGCAAAGTCAATTAGTAACTGTTCTGCTGACAAGTTGATAGCCCCGATAACACCATCTTTAGTAACACGTAACAAGATATTATCAGCATTCTGCTTGATAAGAGACTCAGCACTAGAGATACGAGTATCCGTGTCTTCTAAAGCAGGAACCCAAACTCCAGTAAGCTTATCACCCTCGGATAGTATCAGTGAGTGGAAGTAAATTTCCCCTCCTGCATTACTGCCTGCTACCCTATAGAAAGTAAAGGTACTGTATTGGCTGGAATTGGCTGTGAATGTGTTAGTTATATACTGCCATGTGCCAGTAAGGGTGACGTTCTTTTGACCTCCTTGCTCGTGACCTATCTGCCATGTGCCAGTCCCCTTAACCCAGATACCCCAAGACCATTTAGAGCCAACAACTAGTCTGTCTCCAGTATACCAATACCTACCACCACTGACGGTTGCCGTGTCAGTTCTAGTAATTTTCATAGCTTTTTTGGTAGGTGCGGTGTCCTCATCAACAATAGCAATGTTAGCAACGACACCTGTACCCACTGTAGAGCCCAAGTTATGCTCAAAAGTACCTGAACCTGTTGGGTTCTCTCTGAAGCCTGTGCGGATTAACTTGTTTCGTACACCAATCATACTTGCCGCATACATTTCCTTACTAACCATTAATAGCAAGTTGTCTGCATTAGCCTTGATAGAAGCTTCAGCAGATTCGATACGGGTGTCTATACCCTGCTTAACACCATCAGTGTATTCATTTGCTCCATTAAGGGCTTCATCTGCTTTAGCCTTAGCTATGGAATCAATGGCTTTTTCAAGACTGTTCACTAGAGAGGATAACTTAGCGTTATAATCTGTGAACTTAGTATCTACGTTAGACGACTCTATAGGACTGGTTTTTCCATCCGCTATAGCGTCATTAATGTCAGTCACAAGTGCATTGTATGCTATATCGTAGTCACTCTTTCTTTGACTAAGGTCTGTCTTGGGTGTGCCTATTAGGTAGGTATTAGTATAGATAGGGGTATACCTGTTGTCTAGGTTAGACTTAGACTCTTGGATGATTTTGAAGATAGCCTGTATCTTTTTGGCTTCCGCTTCACTAATAACCCCATCCCTGAATGACTGGTCTACATAGGTATTTAAATCCCCAACATCACCTGATACATCTGATATAGCTTGGTCTATAGAGACCTTCAGTCCATCAGCATAGCTCTTGGCATCTGCTAGAGCCTTATCAGACTTAGCTTTACCAATGATGTCCACAGCCTTCTCTAACAAAGTAGCTAATAGTGCAACTGTGCCATTGTAAGCAGTGAATTTACTGTTTACCTCATCTGCCTCTGTTTGGTTAGACTTTCCATCTGAGATAGCATTATTAATAGCAGCTATCAGAGCTGTGTACTTATTGTCATAATCAGTCTTGGCAGTAGCTAAGTCTGTCTTAGTCTGACCTGTAAGACCACTATTGTTATAAATTTCAGAATAGCGGTTATCAAACTGCTTCTTAGATAAGTCTAGATTTTGTATATAAGACTGAATCTTCTTGGCTTCAGACTCGTATATAATACCATCCTTAAATGAACCATCTACATATTCATTAAGGGTAGTGACATCTCCTGACACTCCAGCAATATCAGCATCAATAAGTATCTTGGTGTCATCCACATACTTATTAGCCGCTTGTAGGTTAGAAGCCAAATCAGCATCATGCACTACCTTAGTAACCCTTGCTTCTATGTCCTCTGCCATTACAGTAAACTGAGAGTCATACTCAGTCAGTGTATTTTGGATAGGGGCAATCTCACCGTCAGTATAGTCCTTAGCGTTCTTCTCAGCTTCATTAGACTTAGCTTGAGCAATAGCATCAGTAGCTTGCTGTACCCTAGCAGTGAAGATTTTGATAGCATCATTATATAGAGCAAACTTAGAATCAACATTAGTAGACTCTTCAGGAGTAGTGGAGCTATCTGCAATAGCGTCATTAATAGCCGTTATTAGATTCGTATGGGCAGTGTCTAAGGCAGACTTTGCACCAGCTAAATTTGTTTTTGGAGTCCCTGTCAGGTACACGTTTGCATACAATTCTGCATATTGATTGTCTAGCAAATTCTTGCTTGAAGTCAGAGTGTTAATGTAACCTTGGATTCTGAAAGATTCCGCAGAAGAGATAACACCATCCTTAAAAGCTCCATCAATATATCCATCCATATCAGTAAGTGAGCCCTGTAACGCAGATATATCCTCATCTGTTGCACTCTTTAGACCATCTGCATAGTTCTTAGCTTCGGCAGTAACAGTAGCATTAGCTTCCGATATCTTTGTTGTCAGTTCGTCCTTAGTAGCTGAAAGCTCAATTTTCTCTGTGTTCTGAGTAATTGTTGTATTCATGTTAGTTATCTGAGTCTGCATAGGACCAAATATGCCGTCAGTATACTGTTTAGCACTTTCATTGGCTTCATCCGCCATCTTCTGACCAATATACTCAGTTACAATCTTTAGAATTGCTACTAAAACAGAGATAGTATCATTATACTCAGCAAAGGCTTGGTTAACAGCATTAGCTTCTTCCACTGTAGCAAGATTATCTGCAATAGCTGTATTGATAGCAGTGACTAAGGACATATAGTGGGAATCATAGTTGTTCTTAGCTGTTACTAGGTTAGTCTGCAACTCAGTACTGATTTTAGGGTTATTGTACAGATGCATGTACTCTTCATCAAAAGCTCTTTTAGCTGAGTCTAAGGTATTGAGATACGTTTGAATTTTTCTAGCTTCTGTCTCTGAGATAACTCCATCTTTAAAGGCACCATCAATATAGTCCTTAGTGTCTCCTAAGTCCCTAGTTAAATCGGCTAGTTCCTCATCTAGCTCATCCCATAGCTGGTCTGCATACTTCTGAGCATCCGATAATATCTTGTCTATGTCTCCTTGACTTATAGCACCTGTGCCACCGATAGGTACCCATTGACCACCAATCCTAGCTTTTAAAGTAGGCATTAGTTATTCCCCCTCTCTAAGTTTCTTTACTTCTTGTAGTTCTTTCATTAGCTCGTCTTTAAGGCTTCTAACCTCATCAACCTCTTTTTGTAAAGTTTCTCTTAGATCTTGTACTTCCTTCTCCTCCTTGGTAGGCTTAAAGACCACCATACCACTAGGAGCAACATAATAATCTGGCATGCACCTACACCTCCGTTCAATTGACTAATACAAAATATCCATAAAAAATGTGAGCCCCTGATATTCAGAGACTCACACTGTCTGTTACTTTATAACGTTTATGAACTTCCTAGCCTTAGGTCTAAGGACTGGACTGTTAGCTGTCAGATTCAGTCTTGCTCTAAACTGAGTAGCGTTTGTTCCATTAGGAACTGTGTACGAGTACTCATATCTAGTGAAGTCTGCTGATACTTGGGTCTGACCAGTAGAAGTAGGAGTTTTCCAAGTTGTACCTCCATCATAGCTCAATTGTGGAACAATTGTGCATCCTTGAGGTATAGACCCTTCAAACGTCTGTACTACTGTAGTATAAGATGTGTCCATCACTGTGTTACGTCCAATATAAGAACCTGAGGTTGCTGATAGGAAGGATACTAGTGTGAAGCTATCCAAAGCCATCAGAGGTGACATATTCTTATCTGACTTGAACGTAGCTCTAAGCTTAACCTTAGAAGCAACAGTAGTTAAGTCAACATCCTCGTAAGAAGTAATGGGCTGATAAGGCTTGTCGTCTAAGCTCATTTCCCAAACACAACCTGTGTTACGTGGTGTTAGGTAGTCAGAAAGTAGTAACAATCTATCCGCTGATACATCAAACAGAGGGTCAAACTCAATCGTACCTGTAGGCTGGAACTCTGCTGTGTATACCTTAAATTTAAGGTTTTGTCCTTGGTGTGCTGTCCATGTCTTAGCATTGGCAGAACTGAATAGTAAGCCAGCTAGGTAAGGGTTGTTAGCAACCACTGTACCAGTAGTCACGTCTTTACCTCCAAGGTCAGCTACCCACATTGCAGGTGTAGCACTATCAGTTAAGAACACCATACAGTACTGTTCATTAGCCGCACACATAACAGGGTCATCGAATGTAACCTTAGTCTCTGTAGCGGCAGTAGAACTGATATTAATCTGACTTGGTTTCAGTACCTTCTCACCATATACAATCTGTCCAGGGTATCCATTCACCATATTACGAATCTGTACAATAACGTTCTTAGTTGCATCCTTAGCAGAGAAGTAGGCACCTACAGAAGTTAATACGGTGTCTTGTGGGAACTCGAATGACTGTGCTAATGGGTCAACGATAGTACCAGTGATACGTGTAGTAGTGATAGTGTTAATCGTTGTTCTTCTAGTACCAATAGATGTGAATGGTGCTGTAGCTGTGTTATTAGCGTTCGATAACACTACCTCACGAGTACCAGTTCTTACACCTGCTGGAATAGTGAACTTAGCCTTAACCTCACCACTAGCATTAGCTCTTACTGAACCTGCTGTAGAACCTGCTGAGAATCCTGCAAGAGGAGTCAGAGTAACCTTAATACCATCGAAGTAAGCAATTAGGTTATCTGCACTTGGTAGTAGGTTAGAAGCACTAATCTGAACCTCTATCTGTCTCATATTAGTGATGGCTTCCTCTAGGATTTCCCTAGACTTCTCAGTCTTAACTACAGAAGCGGTTTCACCTCTCCAATCAGAGAACTTCTGACCATTAGTACCTTCTACTATCAAGTCCATTAAGTCTGCATTGGCGTTGTATCTCCAAGCATCACTAGCGAGCTTATGGTTCCACCAACGATAGAACTTTCTAGCTTCAAACTCAGTTTTGTTTACCTCTATGAAGCTGTCCTCAATCCAGTTATCAACCTCAGGTATTAGCTTCATACTAGCAAGAGTGTTGAATGCTAAGTATGGATTGACCTGCATTGAACGTGTAGCGTAGAATTGGTTGATAGACACAACCTCTGTCATAGGAGCTGTAATTAAGCGTCCCCACACCTTAGCACTTGAAGCCCCTGTGTTGATAGAAGGCTTAGTTGCATTGGTGCTGTTAGGAGGTAGCATAATCAAGCCATCCTCTAAAGAGTACATTACAGTGAATAGAGGGTGTGTTAAGTCACCTTTGTTAGGGTTACGGAAGCTATCAGAGAATACTCCTTTAAGAGTAGAAGCTGATTCCCCTGCAATAGCCTGTCTATCTAGTTCTGTAATAGCTTGGTTATATTCAACGTCAGTTACACGTTTAGCTAGTCTTTGTAACTCTGCCATCTCCAAACGAGTCACTGAGCTAAACTTAGCTACAGCATTACCACTGTTAGGAGGGAAGTACACACTACCTAAAGGTAAAACATCAGCATTTTGTAAGAATGGTGGTTGTACTGAACGTGGGATATCAGGCTGTCCTGTTTCAAACCCAACGTTACCAAAGCGGTCTAACCACACTAAGTCAATACGTCCAAGATAGTATTCGTAGTCCACTGTGAAAGTAGAGTCTGCTACAGGTCTGTCTCCACCTGCCTTGAAGCGTACATAGTCTTTAGTTTCTCCCCAATCACCTGTGATAGAGTACAACTGATAGTCAACGTCCTTAGCCATTGTCTTGTTGTACTTGTAAGTGATTGTATAAGAAGTACCCGATGCTGGTTCTGCTCCACCTAAACTCCAGTCTACAGCGTCACCAGTCTGCTTAAAGTCAGTACCCTTAACATAAGTAGTACCCCCAGCAACGATACTATCAATAGTCACCAATGGAGACTTTGTAGGGTAGTCAAGACCATTAGCTGTTCCACCTCTTGTTAATGTCTCTGTAACACTAACTTGGGATACTACCTTAGTAATGGACTTAGCAGGGTAGTTATTCAGCTCATAGTCTAGTGTGCCTGTTTTAAAGACTTTAGGCTCATTAGTACCTGAACGAGTTGAAGTAGAGATTGGTAATACTCTCTTGATAGGTGCAGGCTTGATTACTTGATAACCCTTGATGTATGCTGTACCAACCTCAACAGTAAGTTGCACATTGTTTGCATCATAAGGCTCCGCTACAATCTCTAAACCGTTTACACGGTAGTTACCTGACTCATCATAAGTACGTTTAGCTAACGTATCAGAAAGTCCATCAAAGTTAGGTCTTGATACCTCAACTTTAAGTTGTCCATCCTCTAGCTCGTATATAGTAGCGGCACTGGAATTGTTAAGAGTTAGTTTAGGAACTGATTTTAAGCGATGCATACCTGCTTGACCAAAGTTCTGCATATTCTCAGCAGGGTCAGTTAGGGTAACATCTTGCTCCTCAGTTACTATAGTCTCATCTAGGATTACTCCTATCTTCTCTGTACCTACACCAGTAATTTGTAAGGTTTGCTTTTTGAAATAGTGAAGCTTACCATTCAGGTATACTCTACCATCCTCAACCGTCAAAACCTTATCTGTGCTTAGAGAAAAGCCCATCCCCTGTGTGATAGCTCCATCTTTAAACAATGTATCTGAAACCCTCTTTAGGTAGTCAAAAATCATTGTTTGGATACTAGTTTCTTCCCTAGCTTGATGTACACGTCCAGGCACCGCTAAGAAATGTGTATACTGTTTGGTAGGATCATAGTCATCGTTATATGGTCCAGCTTTTCTAATATCTTCTCCAGCCATGTAAACTCCTCCTTAAAACTGAGTTATGAAGCTCAGAAATTCCTTATTACCATTAAGATTACTAAATACTCTGTAATCTAAAATTTCCATGAATCCTTGGTCTTGTACCTCTGTTGGTAGCAAATTAAACTTCCCTGTGTCTACCCCTGTCTTTCTAGTAAGACCTGAGAAAACAGCAACTTTACGGTAAGTAGTTGTAGCAAAGTCTGTAGGAAGGATGGTTGTTTCCACATACACATGCTTCACTTTCTCTGTCTTTGCATCAGACTCACTAACTACTCTCCATTTGGTATCAGCATACTCAATTACAATCGCTCCTGAAGGTAGCACGTCAACACCGTTATAAGGAACAACTAAGTACACCTTATCAGCTTTTCTATAGCCTACAATCTCAGAAGTGAAAGTATCACTACCTTTAGGTAGAGGTGGCTTCTTCTCTGGGTCTTCTGGTGCCATAGTAGGGTCTGAATAGTCAGAAGCCTTCCATGCAGTAGTCTTTGCAAGACCAAAATAAATGCTAGTCTTTTTATAGAAATCCAAAGCCCTAGCAGTTCTATAATCATTAGGTTTTATTGGCATCTTCACAACCTCCTATATACTTTGTGTATCAGACCATATAGCTTGAGAGCCTGATAAGTTAGTATCTGTAGTGCCTCCTGATAGACCTGAGTCACTGAAATCATCTGTGGCTACCCCCTGAGCACTAGTCAAGGTAGCACTATTTGAAAGAGGGTCAGTCATATCAGACATATACACAATGTCAGGAGAAGCATTATAGGTGAATAGTACTTTGATACCTGCACCTCGTATCTTATCTACAGCTTCTATCACTTCTGTTGTTATGGGCTTGTCTATTGTAATGTCTATAACAGACATACGCCAGTATTCTCCATCCTGAAAGCGGTCTTTACCACTAAGAGTAGACACACTGAGTAGTTTTACGTTGTTATAGGGTTCAAACACCTTAACATAGGTGTCATCCCCCATAACCCTTTTAACCTCCTGAATAATGGCTGGAATAGTGGCTTTTGTCTTGAGTAATACTAGTTTTATCCTAGCACGGAAGGTTTCATCATCCTCACCATTCCTATACAAGCCAAACCATGTAGCCCACTCATCCAACCATTCCCCAGTAGCAGTTGATATGCTATATTCTAGCTCCAATGCTTGAAGGTCTTTATCAGTCTGAGTCAGTATGTTGTCTATAGCGGTGGTAACGACTTTCAGGTCTCCTGTAGAGTTACGGTTGAATATTCCATGTAACTTCTGTAAGAGTCCCATGTGGTCACCCCCTATTGTACAGTTACTACAACTGTACCTGGTCTTATCAGTTCATTAGCTCCAACTGCAATGTCCTGTGTTAAGTTTATGCTAACATTTAAAATAGCACTGTCATCTATGTTCATCACAAATCTAATCAACTCAGCACGAACTAGGTTCTTAGATACAATGTAATAGGACAGGTAAGCTTCTACTGAGCTCTGTAGTATTTGACGGTACATCTCTTTGTCGTAGCCATCTTCCACTGTTACAGTGATATCAAGGTCAACCGTCTTAGTAACTACTGGAGAAACTAAGGCTCTGATACCTCCAGACTTGTAATCTACAAGAGCGTTTTGTACTCTTGTTCTTAAGTCGTCAGGGAGTTGACCATTTATGTCATGCACGTATACAGTGAGGATACCAGTGTCCTCTTTAACGTATACACCTTTAACTTCAGGAATCTGTAGTACCCCATACTTCACTGAGTGTATAGTTGCTCTGCCTAAAGAGTTAACAAAGTCTGTGAATCGTTTCTTACGTTGGTCTGTAGTCTCCTCAGGTAGTCCATTGAAGAACTTGGCAGGGTTGAATATGTCAAGGATATACCCTCTTGTCAGCACAGCCCTACGTATAGCATATGCAGGAACATTACCTGTGATACCTGAGGTCATGCACTCTACCTTGATAGTAACCTCAGAAGCCCCTCTCTCAACATAGGTATCCTGCATAACTTGGAAGTATAGAATGTCCCCATTTACAGGAACAGTACTAAACTCAAACCCTTGCTCAAATACTACACGCTGATCTAGGGGTGCTCTAAACGTTACTACTATATCTCCTGTAGACTTAGTAGCAAGAGCACGTTGAAAGTCAAAGCTATTGAATATAGACTCCTCAATAGCAGAAAGAAAGCCCTTACGGGCTTGGAAATACAGTGCTTCTATCTGAATCGATATAGCTTCTAGAACACTTCGTATAACAGACCCAGGATAGAAGTTGGTTAGAGTCTTACTGTTTGTCATAATCCAAGTAGCCATTTCACCTAGGATTGTTCTGAATCCTCTCATCTTAAAGCCCATTTACTACACCTCCTATATTACTTCTTTAAGTGTGATTACCGTGGCTTCTGTCACTACGTCACATTCAATACGTACAGTGTCACCTACAGAAACAACCTCAGCATTTATAACATCTTGTACCCTTGCATCTGACCTAAATACTCGTAACACCTCAATTACTGCCTTGTCTACCATGTTCTTATCATTCTTTTGACCAATGATATCTAGGAAGAAACTTCCATATTCAGGATGGTAAGGAAGAGAGCCATAAGGAGTAGTTAGGGCATGTATTAAGTCTTGAGACAGGGATTTAACGTCTTTAGCTAGAGTAAGGTCACCGTATAGGTCTCCTTTAAAGTCTCCTCCCCTACCAAAGGACAAGTTAGTAAGGTCATTGGTGAGAAGAATATCAGTACCAAAGCTAGGAGTCTTGGAGTCATCTATGTTAACTAATCCTTGACTGCTTAGAATAGGTATGGATAATGTATCTCCAGGTACTGCTGTGTTAGGCATTGCTTCTTGTAGGCTCACAATATAAGGATACTGTAAGTCATTAAGTGTAGCAATCTCTATCCATCTACCTGCATCGTCCAATATCCTTTGGGCTATCATTGGTAAGGAATCTCCCTCTTTGACAACGTACTGCATATACTTCATGTTCTTTACTCCTGTTAGTAACTCCATCTCTACAGACTTTGTTTGTTCAAATAGTCTGTCTAGATTTTGTATATAGGAGAGACTCACCTGCATGTCTCTAAGGACTTCCACTAGGTCGTAGTAGCTACTAGTTAGCCCTCCCACACGAGAACACAGCCATCTTATATTACTGTCTATCCTTTTCAAGTCATCCCTTGTAACTAGGAACTGGCTAGGCTCAACGTAGTTCAACAGCTCCAAGTAGATGTGATAAAGCTCAACATATAGCGCTCTAGCAACAAGGGCTTCTGTTTTAGATACGTTCTCGGTATACCTCAGTAAGGGGCTGTTTATCTCTTTGCTAGTATCTGTGTATATAGGGAGCACTAGACCTGCATCGCTTTCTGCTATTCTCAAGTACGTTAAGTAAGCTTGGTAAGAAATGACAGGGTCAAAAGGCTCATCTATAATGACATCTCCATAGGAGTCTCCCACCTCTTCATCTACAGAGACCTGTATGGTTCCGGTAGCATCAATGACTAGACCCCTAACTGCTAGATTGGCTGTGGGCTTGGTCAACCACCCATCTTTGTCTCCTAGGATAGCACTTATGTTGAACACTGAATCATAAACATCATCTATGATGTCACGATTCAGGTATTCTTTAATAAACTCATCGGATACTGTAGGATATAATTCCTCCATTATCTACCACCTCCAAAGGAATCGTAGGAGTCACCTAAGCTATCCTTGTATATACCACCTGACTTAGAACTAGTACCTGAGCCTGCCTTACCACCAATTCCACCTTTAGTAGGTATGTTTTTCTTCTTAGAAGATGAGCCCCCTGAGGAACCACTAGCAGGAGTAGTAGCTGGTGTTTCAGCGTCTTTCTCCTTCTTCTTATCATCCTTCTTGACTGTTTCCTCTGTAACCTTTCGTATCTTAGGTTCAATTGGAGTAGCATTGGTGTAAGTAGGTGCAGGTTGGTCAGCTCTACGTAAACAAACTAACTGAACCTCATACAGGTATAGTGTTGGTCTTGACACAGAACGCAGTAATTGAAAAGTCTTAGGAAATACTACCCAGTGTTCTGCATCAGTATAGTTGTGGAACACTAGCTCATCAGTCTGACTCACTATAGTACCTGGAGTATGAGTGTAGTACCGTCTTATCATATCCCTAAGCTCCTTAAACTTAAGGAATCCATTCCTAGGGTCACTGGTACCATTCTTGAATCCTGTAGTACCCTTGAAGTTGATAGTAGCTATACCCATACCGAAGTCGTCTACCCACGCTCCTGCCTTAGTTTGTGTAACTGTGATACGGCTTGGTTCTATCTGTGTATACTCCTCAGGATTCAATACAAACTTATAGGTAGCCCCCTTGTACACGAACTCAAACCGCTTTATGGCATTTTTACCATCATCTTGACTGTTATTAGGACTTGGCATGGTCACACCTCCTATTATTCAGGCTCATTGAGGTCTATCCAAAGCATACCCTCCTCAGGGTCTTCAGGTGGTTCATATCCCACGTGAACTAGCTTTCCAAGACCATTCAACTTACCTTTCACGTTAAAATTAATATCGCCTTCCTTACTGAACTCCATATAGCTTCCAGTTAAGTGACTTAGGAGAATTTGTCCAGCAGATGAGAATTCAAACTTGTTCAGTTGTCCTTCTATCATTTGCTCTACAGTCATGCTACCATCAGAGCCAATTAAAAACTCAAGATAATGTTCGCTCTTGTCTCGCTCATTCGTGTCAATTTGCCTACGAACTCGATAGTCACCTTCTGCTGTCATCTCCGTGAATGTCAAAGTGTCGTCATTGTTGTCCCTTGTCACACGGAATAGACCGTCCTTGTCTATGAAGAACTTTGTCCACTTGGGGTCTATCTTGTAGATAGGCTCTCCCCACTCATCCAACTCTACGTCCTCATCATCAGTAGGTACTAGGTTTGTACCTGAGCGGTGGGAGAATAGCATCTTGACAGGCAAAACAGACTGCTCTGTACGCCCCTCTCTAGGAAGACCAGTAATAGGGTCAATTACATCAAGGTTTTCATGGTCATACCCACCGTGGTCATCTGATATCTCTCCATACAAGTCAGGGTCAACCTTTAGAAAAGTCTTAGAAGGATGCCCCATCTCCATAGCACCAATACCATCAATCTGACGATACCACTGTGAAGGGTGAACATGTAACGATTGCATAGCCTGTCTGAACTCTTCCATGGAGTTTCTAGGGTTGACTGGGTAGTAGTCAGGAAGGATGTTATTGCTAGACTCGAATGTATCATGGAAGCTCATTATGATAATAGGGTTAGACTTATTACCATCAAGGAAAGCAATTAGCACCAGCTGACCTTCTTGTATAGGTTCTACAATACCTGAGGATGCCCCTGTAGTAGGATTGAAGTGAGCTGTAGATGTACCTATTCTAGCCGCAAATCTACCTTCATTATCCGCACTAGAGGATATTACTTCCTTAGTTCTCACCAATTGAACATCTGCTGTATTATGTTTATGATGCACAGTAAGCACCTTAGCTAACGCTAGGTGCCCACCCATGTTCTTATGAGGTTTATAGTTAGTCTTGAACTTTCCAAGGGAAGGTTGCAAGTTAATACCTTTTCTATCCATACTTATTACCTCCTATTTGAGAATCTCAACTGTTATCTTTCTCATACCGAAAGCTAACATTCGCTTACGTGCTTGGTGTGGGTCTTTAGGAGGCATATCATCAAAGTAGATATCTATACGCATCTGCTTGATGGCTCCCCCTACATCCTCCGCTATATACACTCCATTGACCTGAGGATATGATGGACAGGTGATTCTCACCTTAGTACCAAGAGGTATCAGTCTTCTATCAACTGCTATTGTTCTCCCCTCTGTAGGTCTGGTACCACTCGCTGTCTTGAATGTAGGTACCCATCCTGGACCACCTTCTAGGTTAAGGGCAGTAGCTCCATAAGCGGAAGCAGTCATTTGATATGACTTACCAGTAGGTATACCTGTTAGACCGCTTTGACCAAAGGCTCCTCCTCCACCTGCACTTGTCGCTGTTAGTACTCTTCTAAACATTAGAAATTTGGAACTCCAATAGGAAGTATTATAACTACGAACAGATACACCCTTACTACCACAGTCAATCATTTGACCATTACCCACTACTATACCTACATGGGAAACACCATAGATGTATCCACTGTTGTAGGTTCCCTTAAAGAATATTAGGTCTCCTGGCTGTTCACTACCCTTAGCTATCTGAGTCCCCTTACCAACCTGAGTTGCTGTAGGTACTCCAATATCAATTCCTGCCCCTTTTTGGAAACAGTACCTAGTGAACTGAGAACAGTCTCCCCTACCAGCTTCCATACCCGGACCACCCATTTGGTAGGTTACCTTTCCGATTAGTGTCTGACCTACAGAGATTACCCCACTTGCATCACCCGAAGCTACTCCTGTGGCTCCAGTAGATGTTGCTAGCATGGCTTGTTTAGCTCCTTCAGGGTCATACTTCACTAAGCCAATACCTTTGTACTCCTCAGCCTTACCATATGGTGCTTTGAATCGGTCTCCTATTCTCATACCTCTCGTAACACCTAACTCAGTTGTCCATGTACCAAAGTTCACAAAAGTGTTAGTTACTGAGGTGATATAGTACTCCATATTACTATTGTCTTCAACAGACTTATACCTCAACCTGTTACCTATCTTGTACTGGTTGCTTCCAAGAACTTGTAGGCTTCCATTATAGAAACTGTTGTTGTGTATGTTCCAGTTGAATAGGTCAGTTTGTAGATTCTTGATAACTCCTGAATCTGCTGTATCCTCTGCACTAGTTACTGCCGCAAATAGAGTATCAACATGTAGACGGTGTAACCCGTATTTATCTGCATATGGCTTATACCACAAAGGAAGATAACCGAATGTATGGAAAGGGTCATTGTTACTGAAAGCTGTTTGGGTACCTACAGAGTACAGGGAATAAGTTTCAAGGTCACTTCTGCCTATTTGCTCATTCACAACATGCTTATCCTCTATTTCATGGTATGGTAAGGACTCCCAACGACTCTCACTAAACGGAGTAGGTCTGAGGACTAGCTCAGGTCTATTGTTCTTATTGATTTCCCAAAATATCTCATGGAATGGCTCATCTGCTAGCTCCTTCATGAATGCCCATATACTGCCTTGGAAGTTCATTAAGGTTGTAGCATCCTTTAGTACAACATCCTTACGAGCTGACAGCTTTGTATCAATAAGGTTAAAGAGAGCAGTTTTGTCTCCCCACTTATAGTTTACGTGCTTTTTGGCTATGTTGTCTAGCATGGACTTCATTATCTTGTCAGGAGTAGAACCTGATAGGGTAACTCCACTGTCCTCCATGTAACCAATACTAGGGCTTACAACCTCTGCTTCAGGTACATAGCCAATATCAAACTTGATAAACGCCTTGTTCACACCACGTCCAGTAATAGTTATAATACGCTGAACAGAATCCTCACCTATTATTACCTGCTTACGTGCATCGTCAACAAGACCTACAAAGACTACTGCCATCTTCTCAGGTGGTCTACTCATTTCTATAATCACTAGGTCATTTGATGTAATCCATTTGTGCCACATTCTTCTTCTAGTTAGATTTATAGTAAAGGTAGGGGCATCAGCCCCCATATCTCTGATAGTTCTAATACTGACAATATCTTGGTCTATATCACTTTTGGGGTCACCTGTACCCCTAACTACTAAGTTACCCTTCTCATTGTAAAAGGTAACTTTTGCCTGTGGTTTATATCTAGTAGCTATCATTTCTGACATTAATATTACCCCCTACTTTGGTCTTCGGATAGGTTGTAGCCATCTCCAGTGATAAAGTTTGTGATACCTGATACAGCACTGTCAAACGCATTGGCTATAGAGCCTGCAACAGTAGTCTGATTCTCGTTAGTCATTCCATCAATAGAGCCCTCTACTACAACCCTTACAACCATTTCATTTGCTTTACCTTTCTTGTCCTTCTCTCCAGCCTTACCCACTTCTCTATCGTTTCCTGAGGATTCTACGATAGCACGGTATGCTTCCTTCTCAGGATTACGTCCAGATTGTAGTAAGTCTGATAAGGATTTGTCCTGAATGTACAGATTGGTTACATTGAGGGAATCTAAAGTAGAGCCACCTTCAGGAGCAGTAGTAGACCTATCTTCTCCAGCAAGCTTATGTTCGCCCTTTTTCTTAGTATCCTCTTCCTCTAGCTTTTTCTCAGCTTTCTTGTTACCATCTGACTTATCAGCCTTTTCATCTACTTTCTTTTCCTTATCTTCCTTATCCTTCTTTTTCTCATCCTTAATCTGAGAGTCTACACCTATTGCCTTATAGAACGCACCTTGTCTACCCTCTTCATAGGTACCGTGGTCTTTAAATGGATTACTGATTAGACCGCCACTCTTTTTCTCTCCTGCTGAGTGTCCCCAAAACCAGTCTCCAGCACTATCAGCTATATCAGCAGTCATATCTACAGCGGCTAGGGTTCCTAGTGGTCCAAGTAGCTTACTACCCTTCTCAGCTACAGTCTTACCTGCACCTTTAGTCTTCTCCCATACCTTTTTACTAGTACCCTTGATTTTCTCTCCTGTACTAGACTTAGGCTTAGCATTACGCTCACTACGTGTCTGTCTCTCGTCTGCATCTACCCTAGGCTCAGGTTTATCAGGCTTGTTAGTAGGTGGTTTATCAGGGTCAGGAACCTTATTGTTTTTACCACCTATGGTAGGAGTAACTTTCTTGATACCCTTTTGGATAAGCTTTCTACCCATACCAGTCATAGCCATTCCTGTACCAAGTACTCCACCTGCAAATGGTGCCGCTACCTGTAACCAGTCAGGCATCTCATTCCAAAGGGTATTGATACCAGAGCCTATTTCTTCAAAACCATAACTAGCCTTAGTCTTGATGGACTCATTCTCAGCTTCATTACTGTAACGCTCTTTAGCATTGGTTTTGTTATAGTCTTTAGTACGCTTTTTAGTTTCCTTTTTGCCGTACTTCTCCATCTCTTTAGTGATTTCCTCATCAGACAGCTCACCATTAGCAACTTTATCAACAAAACCACTATCCCATAGGGCTTTAGTTTCAGTCTTATTCCAGCCTAAGTTACTGCCTATGATGTCTCTAACTACCGCATCACTATAACCAAACTTCTTAGCGTTACCAAAGATAGTCTTAAGATTCTCAGGGTCAGATACACCTTTCTCCATCTGAATCTGTAGCTTCTCTAGACCTTCTGGACCCTGATACTCTGGGTTAGTACCTCGACCCATTAGGATTTGAAGTGCATTATCTTTACTCTTGATAGCATCATCTGCTCTGCCTAGTAAATCTGCCCCCTTGTCACCTTTAAGAGTCTCATTAGTCTCACCTAGAGTAGCTTGTAGAGCAACTACGTCTTTTACTTGGTCATTACCAAACTCTACTTGCCCTTGAGATGACCTAGCTAATAGGTTAGTGGTAGCGCGAAGCATTTCCTCTTCCCTACCATTCATACCATTCTTAGCTACTGCACCTCCGATAAGGTCAGCAAAGCGTTGCATATCACCATCATTTAGGGCACCTATCTGTTTAAGGTAACTACCTGCTTGAGCCATTTCATTTGGGTCAGTGGTGTATGCTCTAGAGAAATTCTGTACAGCTTCAGTATCAGCCTGTAGCTTCTTGTTGTCACCATCTGTACCACCTGATAGGAGGACAGACTGAGTTTGTAGGGTCTCACTAGCTTTGTACTGGTTTTCTAGACCTGTTTCCCTTGCATCAGTACGTACCTTGGTATCATCACCCTCATAGGTTCCAAGCCTTTGACCAACTACATACCCTTGCTTATCTTGGTCACGTATCTTGTCAACACCATCACCAACGTAGTTAGTAAGCTGACCAATGGAATGAATAATACCTCCAGTAGCCGCAATGTCACCTGCCGTATTCATTACGTCCCTAGCCATTGGATTGACTTGGTGCATATTGTCTATACGGTTTGCGTGCATTTGCCCCCTGTCACGTTCTTCACCCATTTGGTTTACCATTTCACGCATTTGTGCTAGCTGAGCATCAGCCCTAGTAGAATCATCATACTTCTTCTGAGCTTCACCATACTTACGTTCATGGTAATCCATAACAGCAGGGCTAGCTACATCACCCCATCTGTTACCACCTTGGGCATTCTCATAGAGTTTCTGACGTTTCTCTAGTTCCTGCCTAGCTGACTCCCTCTGCTTAGAGTACTCTTTTTCCATTTCCTCTAGCTTTTTGTAGTGGTCTTGATAGTTACGCTCAATCTCTCGAAAAGTAGTACGGTAGTTATATACCTGTTTACGAGAAAGGAAGCCATCCTGCAACCTCTCCCCTTGGTCTGCTAGGTCTCCTAGCTTATCAACCTGTCTTTCTAACTGGGAGATATTACGAACAGCTTCCTTGGTATCCATATTCAGTTTGACATCTTTTTCGTGCTCTGCCATCTTAATCTACCTCCTCCCAATCATTAGGGTTCATCGTAGGCGAATCTTTGGGGGCTAACATTTGCCCTTCTTCATCCTCTTCTCCCTGTTTTTGGGGATTTTCGGCTATGATTCCCTTATCACCAAAATCCTCATCCTCATCCATGTTCCAAGCTGAGTCAAAGTCAGGGTCTTCATAGTGCTCTATATCCTGCATAGGGAGGGTATCTTTATATCTTTCTTTGTCCTCATCAGTAGCGTTCTGATTATAGGAGTCTTCCATTTCACTCTCTAGCTCTTCTTTATCATAGTCAGGGTCACGGAATTTACCGTCATCCTCTAACTTCACCTTAACCTTAGGATTATCGATAAGATAGTGTTCATACATCAAGTCCATTTGCTCCTTAGTTAGGTCTTGAAATCTAGGGTCTGTAGGTAGCACTTGGAAGTTCTTCTGTATCCACCACTCAAACCTCGCTTGGTTTGTTTTCGCTATCTCCTGTAGGTTCGCTTCCTTTAGCTCCGTTGCGAAAGGTAGCAAGGAAGTTCATGTATTGAGCGTATACTTCCTCTGAGATTTCATACTCAACTCTAGGATCGAATACATCAAACCAGTCAGGCTTAGAATCCAATAGTACCTCAAAAGTTGCAGTGATAGTAGCAATATTATGTGTACGAGTATCAACGCTATCGTCTCCACCCTTAAGGAATGCTGTAATTCTACCAATCTCTAAGCGTTCCATCTGTGAAGGCTTGTGTATAACGAAAGTACCTACAAACTCAGGGTCAATATGTGAGAAGTCTACTTTAATAGAGTGCTGAATCTTATTACCTTTATTAACTGCTCCCAACATTCTTTCTCTTAGTTTAACTAATGCACTGTTATCCATATTCTATTCCTCCTATAAAATAATTTCTCCAAATAAAATAGGGGCAGAAGTATTTATACAAATACTCCCACCCCTTGATAGGTCTGATATTTACTTAGCGTACAAGTAAGACCAAGTAGCGTTCTCACCAGCAATAGAGTTAACACGGAATGTTTCTCTATAAGAGTTAGCTGTGCAACCGTGGTATGCACGAACTACCTTGCCAGTGTACTTGTCTACAATCTCAATGGTAATCATGTCTTTCTTCAAGACCTCTTCCCCTAGAGAAGATAGACCAGCAGCCGCTAAGTCTTTATTACGTACGAAGAAGCGTTCTAAGTTAAGCTGACCTTCATATCTATTTTGCACGTGTTCTTGTGGCATCATAGAACCGATTTCATAGACACCCTCAGTACCGAAGGAACGTTCTCCATCGATACCTTGAGCTCTACCGATAATCTGACTACCAACACGGATATTGATGGTATGACCAGTGTGTACGGTCTGTTTTTCAACTGTAGCCATCTACACTCACCTCCGATTATTGTTGTTCAGTATTTGTATTAAGAGAAGCCGCTGGAATAAAGTGAGAAGTTACTAGGATGAAGTTAATAGGTTCAATTGGAGCCACTTCATAGCTCACTACTACAATTGTACCTTGGAATACCACTTGGATATTCTGATAGCCTGCAATCTCCTTATCTTTAACCGCTTGCTCTAATACAGTGATTGCTACTGTCTGTACTGCTGATGGAGTAGCTGGCATCTTCTGACCTACGAATGTTTTCTCCATCGTCTGTCTCATAGTGCTAGAGATGTTATCTGCTCCACGTCTTACAGAAATCTCTCTGTATAGAGAGTTATTAGAACCTAGGTAAGTTGTAACACCCTGTACTAGACGGATACCACCATTACCTGTACGTTCTAACGTAGCAATACCAGAAGTGATTAAATCATCAATATCTGGGTCACCTGCTACTAAGTCGTTCTCTAATGAGATAAGGTTGAAGTAGTCACCTGTGATAGGTTCAGCAGGGTCTACACCAGCCACACGACCAGCAATCATAGCTCCAGTCATATATGCAGGTAAAGCAACTTTACCATCATTGTAAGCTTTGTGGAAACATGCTGGGTAACCTAGTACAGCACGAGAGCTGTTAAGTTGCATAGCACGTTGTTTAACCTGAGCTACTGTCTCACCAGTAGCACCACCAGTGAACAACATTTGCTTTTGGTTACGGTTTTCCATCTGAGCTACGTGAGCCATAGCTTCTGCATGGATACCTGGGTCACTAGATAGAACCACTAGCATGTCTGAGAAATTCTTTTTGATAGTATCAAAATACTGAACCCAGCTAGATGGAGCAGTACCTTTAGTACCAGCAGTTAATGAAGTTGTTGGAGAGTTAGATACAGTTCCTGATACAGAAACAGTTACTAACTGAGACAACTTATTAATTTGGTGTACAATGTCTGCCTTTACAGAAAGGACAGTCTTTGCAGTACCCTTGATACTAGTAGATGTTAAGTTATCTACAGCGGTTAAAGCTAAGTCTAGGTTATTGTAGTTAGAAAGTGATATTTCATAGTCTGAAATACCTCCAAGGTAACTAACAACATCATTTACTGTAGCATATTGACCGCTAGTTAAGTTAACACTCAAGTCTGTTGTCGCTGAACCAGCGTCTGCACCAACCTTAGTAGTCAGTACCCCGTTAGTTACATCAACATTGGCATATGCAGAAGAACCTACATACTTGATGCTGAATAGTGCACCTAAGTTAGCGTATACTTCCATTGCTTCTAAATCCCAACGTTGTACAGTGATTAGCTTAGCTCCTGTAACAGAACCATCTTCAATCTTCACAGTAGTACGGTTACCGCCATCTCCAGCCTTTTGAGCTGTAAATACGACTCCACCTGCTGTCACTGTAGCTTTCTTAGCATCGTTGGCAACAATAACACCAATCATAGTAGCACCGCCACCACCCTGAGGGCTAGGAGAGAACATAAGTTCCAATGCAGTTACTAATTCACCGCCACCTAAGTACTCACGAGCTACCTCAATGCTTGTAAACCATTTAAGCACACCCTTCTCACCTGAGTCGGCAGTACCAACTACGATAGGTAAGTCTAGGCTTCCGTCTGATACGGCAGTTAAACCGTTAGACTCTATAGCATCATAGGCACCAGGATGTACAATCCTACGACCATTAAATACAACACCATAATCACTTCTAGCCATGTGCTAAACACCTCTTTCTCTTATTTGTCAGTTCCTTTATATTCAGCTAGGACTTCATCCCACTGACTTCTACGCATCATGGTTTTACCTGCACGTACTGTCAGCCCTGCAATCTCCTCTAGGGATAACTCAGGATGAGAAGCTCTATACTCGTTAATGTGGATACGCTCTTCCACAGGCTCTGCTACTTTTTCCTCTTTCTTCTTAGCCATGTTCGTCACCACCCTCTATGTCAAAACCTATCTGCTCATTTACAACTACGTCAGAGACATAACCAATCTCTTCCACAGGTACAGATGAGTCAGCTTGACACCAAAAATTAAGACCTCTCCTATAAGCAAATTCAGGAGACAAATTGTTATCAGGCTGTAGGTCAGCGCCACTTAGTCTCTGCCTATATAACCCACACTGTGTTACGAGGTCATTTCTACCTGATAGTATAGCCCACTTGGTCAAAGCGTATAGCTGAGACACTATGTCAGCATTATTGCTCCACACTTCTATACGGAAGTTGTGCTCGAACATTGTATCCAAACTAACCTCTGAAGTATGTCTGTAACTATAAGTTACGGTTACCTCATCGTCACCTTCTATCAATCCTGATAGGAAGCCTACTAGAGATAGTCTAGGATTATCAATGTAATACTGATTCTCAGGTATTACCTGTCCCACAGAATTAGAGAACACTTGCTGTACAGCTACTACAGGTTTATATGTTAACTGCACATAAGGCACAGCTAAATGTCCACCCACAGAGTCTACAACTTTCAGTGTCTCAGTATGAGTTCTGATATCTGCATCTTCATCCTCTGAATAGTCACCTAAACCCCCTTGCTCCTCGTTCTCGTTACCTAATAGGATTGCGATACAGGGAAGTTGGTTAGGTTTAATAGGGAATCCCTTAAGGACTTCTATTGGTTGCCTTGAGATGTATGTCTGTAGAGACTTCATCTTATTAGGACTTAAGGTTATTATATCCTCAATAAAGCTAGGATTTTTCTGCAAATACTTAAACTTGCTTTGTATTAAATCACTTAAATAATCGTCAATTACAGGTATCACCTATTATCACCACCTATAACAGCTTAAAACCTACCCCATTTAGGCATGTTGCTAGGAGCAGGTTTCTTCTGAGGTATTTTTGTAGGCTCTTTCTTCTTAGGATATACTGGATTTAAGTACTCCTGTCCTCCCCAGTCTACTGCCGTAGGTAGTGGGGCTTTCACATATTCTCTTGGCTTTAGTTGGTTTTCCCTTTTCTCAGGGGTTTGCTTAGGAGTTTGCTTAGAAGGTTTATAGGAATTTTGGTACTTTCTTTGCTCCTCATCCACAACTTCATCAATAATACTGCGTAGCCAATCATCATTGTTTATTGAAGAAGGTGTCATCTAAAAAGTCCTCCCTCTTAATCTGATACTGCTGAGATAGGTACTCAAAACGTTCTTGACCGCCTGACTTAAATAGTGTAGCTGTACCACGCAGGTCATGTAGTGGACCCATAGCAATATAGGTAGGTGGAGTATAATAAAGTACAGAGTATCTGTCACCCTCGAATATCTCTTCCTTTAGCCACTGTATGTGCCAACCATCCTTGGATATATCAAAATCTATGCCCCTTTTGTAAATCTTATCTAATGTACGCAAGCAAATCATACCATTACACTGATACCTTAGGGCATCTAATTCACCTGCTTCACCTCTATCTACAAGTTCTGAGTACTTAACAGTAAAGTCTAAGAACGTGAATCTATCCCTATACCCAATTCTGTCTGTACTCAGTGCTGTAAGGTAAGCTGTACCTAAGTCATCCAAACCAATATGTGTCTGCATCTTTTGACTGTTAATACTAGTCACTACAGCCCTAGTTTCTTTACCTTCCAAGTAGTGATATCCGTTACCCCAACAAACAGGACAAACAGGGTCAGGCTGTCCAGAACGCTTATCCACACATGGACAAAACATACCTTGCTCCCACCAAACCCTGTATCCTTTTTGCCTTATTGCTGTATCGAATTGTTGTACTTGGAGGTCTGCCCTAGGAGCCATGTGAGATTGTTGATACTCAGCCATGTCTCCACCTCCTTTAGATGATACCCATGTTGATACCTAAGTAGGTATCCTTGAGTGCTCTTTCAAGCTCTTTCATATCATCCATGTAGTTCTTGATACGGGCACCTGCACCTGAGAACTCAGGAGACTGAGTAGTACCGATAGACTGAGATAAACCATCAATACTGATAGTTTGGTTGGCGATACCAGCACCAATAATTAAGTCTCCCCATACTTGAAGGATACCAACAGAGGCACGTTTCATGATATACTCAACCATATCCTCAGGAATATCCTCTAACCCAGCTCTATAAGAAAGTCTCCATATAGAAGGTGCATTAGAATACTGACCTGTAAGGAAAGGCATGAAAGAACCATTTTGAGTAAGGATTAAGCTACCTGAGGAGCCTGACACAGGAAAAAGCTGTATCTGTCCTGAAATACCGTGATTCCTTACCCAGTCTTTAGGAATGTCAAATATCTTACGGTCACCAAACTGCATGGACAGTGATGTTACTTCTATAACAGGACGTTTATGAAGTTGCATGAATCCCCAACTTGTATAGTCACCGTTATAGTAGTCATGAACTTCATCTACAACTTCTGTAGGTTCAATGACTATCTGCAACATACGCTGAGTGTGCTGTACAGCAGACCTAATGTAATGGTCTAACATTCCCTCTTTCATCTTGTTTCCATACATATCTTCAAGTGGTACCCCGAACAAATAGTTCTCTCGTAGAAATTCACTATTTACCTCACTGAATTTCATGTGACCACTCCTTAGTTATTTTCAGCTAGGAAAGCATTGATAGCAGCAGCCTTAACCGCCTTAGTACCGCTCTTAGGATAATCTTCCTCAGGGATTTCTAATTCTTTTGCTTTTTCATCTAACTCTTTTTCTTTGTAGTCATCAGGGTCAATAGTCGGAGCTTTAGGTTTCTTAGGCTCTTCCTTCTCCTCTGTTTCTTCCTCTTCAGTAGCTTCTTTCTTAGGCTCTTCTTTAGGTACTGTTTCACCCTCTTCATTAACTGCATAGAAGTTAGGAATCTGTAGTACTTCTTGGTATAACTCATCAGGCTCTACCTCAGCAATACCCTTTTCATCGAAGTGTACCTCTCCACTAGAAAACGTAACCTTTGTGTTCGCTAAAAATTCATTCTTAAGTTTACCCATATTATTACCTCCTAGGAGTGCTTAGTTTTATAGTCCTACTGTTTTTTATAATCGTTCCTGCCCCTAAAATACAAAAAGGGATGAACCGAAGTTCACCCCTATATTTTCTCACGTAGGTATACCATTAAGTGCTTTGGCTCCATGTGTATCGCATTCATATACAGATAGTATAGATGTTCTACAAACTCTGCTTCTACATCCCTATGGTCTTTACTACAAAGAGTCACTAGATTATCAAGGCTGTCAGCACTAGCTTTGTCCCTAAACAATCTCCTAGGAACTAGATGATGCACCCCATATTTAGTACCACTACCTACATCACACCCACATCTCTGACACTTACCTTTGTCTCGTTCATAGGCTTTTTGCTTCTGAGACTTTCCATAGGAGTAGGTGCCATCTGTATAGTTGGGATTAAGATGAGTAGTATACCCTTTATGGTGAAGACCCACCTCAGGATTATCTAAAGCGTTACATTTACTGGAGCAGTATTTGTTACCCTTATTCAGAGTATTTCCACACCCTTTTCTAGCACAAAACCTAATGGGCTTTCTTTGACCTCTTCTCTCTAGTCTTTTCTGTATCTCTTCTGTCTTGACAGGGGAATTAGGGAAATCTATCCTGTACTCAGCTAGAGTGTACCCATGTTTAGCAAGGTGAGTATTTTGTATCCATTTCATCTGCTTACCGCATAATTGGCATGTTACCATATAGAACCTCCACACTTTGTTTGCTTAAACAAAGCAAATGGATGGGAATTTTCTCCCCATCCATTTTTACGTTCTATATTAGATTTGTACGAATCCAGGTACGTCTGCTTTAATGTTAGTGTATCTCATCCACTTCTTAGGGGCATATATCACAGGTACCCCGTACATAAGAATCATCCAACGGATTACTGGTCCTAGGGTTGCTAGATCCATCTTCATCATAGGTGCTAATTGCTTGAAGGCGATAATATCAGGAGACATTTCACCCATGAACGCTGTGTAAGTGTTCGCAATTGTAGTACCTTTATCTACGTAAGTCATTTTAGCACCTGAGCTTGCTGTTTGTACAGCGAACTTAGCTACTTCGTAGAATTGGTTTTGGTCTTTCTCTGTTCTGTACAAGCGAATGTACTCGATAGGGAAAGCTGTAGAAGCTGGGTTAGTGATGTCTAGGTTAACACCTTTAGATACATCAGAACCTGCTAAAGTAACTGCAACTTCATTAGATGGGATAGACTCACCATGAGAGTTGTTGAATGTTACTTTATATTTATATACTCCAGCACCTTGTTTAGCGAAGTCGCCATCAGTACCGATAAGTGGAGTAGAGTTAGCCGCTAATGTACCTACAGCAGGAGCTTTAAAGCTTGATGCGTTAGGTTGTAGCGCACGTGTTTTGTTTAAGAAGATGTTAGGCTCAAAGTTAACTTCTCCACCGTGAGTCATGAACTTGTTAACAACTACACCAGCTTGGTAGCCAGCGTTTGTTGGCATAATAACACGCTCTTTAGGGAAGAATTCATTAGAGAACTGCGCTTGTACTTCAAATGGTAAGAAGATATCAGTTGGAGTACCGTAGTTCTGAATAATCATTTGAGCTCCCCAGTTGATATGTTTCTCTTCTAGGTAAGTTCCTTTAAGGTCAATAGTGTTATCTTTATCAATCATTTTGTTGATACCGTCAAACTCTAGACCTTCTTCACCACCAGGAGCTAGTTTACTATCTCCCCAGAATAGTGATTGCTCAATTTGCTTAAGCATCCATAGGATACCGTCTTGGTTTTGGCGAGCTACAACGTTACCGAATGCACTATTTACTAATGTCATTGGGTGTGTAACTTCACGAGTAGTACCTAGGAACTTAACGAACGCTGCCTTACGAGCGTAAGTAGAGTCGTTAGTATCAGGTAACTGACCTTCACCTACGAAAGCCCCTTGACCACGACCGTAGTCAATTAACTGTCCGTATTGTTCTACTGTAGAGAACGCTTTTTGTTTAGGAATTTTCTTCCAAAACTTAATGTGTTGGTCACCGTAAGTAAGAACTTTTAAGCTGTTCTCTAGTGATTCAACACGGAAAGCGCCACCGCCTTCTAGGTTAAGAGGGTTAACCTCATAGCCTGCTTCTAACGCTTTATTTAACTGTTCAACCTGTGAAGCTTCAGCAATACCAAAGCCTTGGTTGTTTTCATTAAGATTAGTAAACATTCGTGTCCACCTCCGTGATATATAAAAAAATTATTGTGTTAATCCTAAGAATGTCTTAGCTTCAGCTGATAGGGAATTAAAGTTCCCTGAACCTTCTAATGCTAGAACATCGTTCATTAAAGAAGAATTACCTTTCATTACTTCCTCTGATAGACGCTGAACAGCTACGCCCTTGCTTAATGTGCTGTTAGTTGTATTACCTGAGTTTTGTGCTCCAGTACTAGCAGGGAAAGATTTCTCAATTGCTTTAGCATTAGGTACTGATTTGCGTACTAAAGGTTGAGCTTCTACAGCTTCAAGTCTCTCAGTTAAAGCGTGAATGGACTTCTGAAGTTTACCAGTGATACCGATAACAGCCTTCTGTGATTTCACGATACCTTCAAAAGATTTAGCTAGCAATGCTTGAGATTGCTCATTAGACGCTAAAGATTTATTCAAAGTAACGCTTTGGTTACCGATTACAGTAGAGATACCTTTTACAAGCTCATCTAAGAACTCAGATACTTCTAATGCTTTGCGTACACCCTCATTACCCTTCATAGTGTCTTCTAAAGACTTCTCTACTTCATCGTCCTCTTGCTCGTTCTCTTCTGCTTCTGTGTCAGTATCTACGTCAGCATCATCCCCTGCACCCTCTTGAGTAGGAGCTTGGTCTTGTTCAGCACCTTCTTCTGCTGGTGGAGTATCTTGTGATACCTCATCAGGTGTAGCGTCATCCTGTGGTAATGCCTTAGAAATCTGCTCTTCCTCAGCCTTTTCCATGCCTTTTACCAACTCATCAATCTCTTCTAGAGACTTGTTAATAAGTTCATCATGGTTTTGCACATTAGTATTTTCTGCACCCATGTTGGCACCTCCTATATATTAATGTTAGATTTTCTTAATGAAGTCTTGGGCTTCTTGTCTTGACCAACCCTTAGTAAGCTGTAAGTACAAAGTTAGTTCTCGGTTAGTCATTGACTTATTTGCCAATTTCTCTTTAAGAATTTTCTTATTTGCATCACTGTCTATCACATATGAGAGGTTCGTTAAGTCTTTCTCTAGGCTTTCCTTACGGAAGACATCTCCACCTTCCATTTGTCTAGGGTCAGTCTCATAGCCAGCTTCTAATGCTTTACTAACATTATCGAATCTAATAGGCTCTTCCTTTACCCCTGCAAATGACTTAACTACTGCATCCCATGTACATGTCGTATTAACTGGGTTTGTTGTGATAGCCACGTTATAAATCTTGGCTTTAGTCACCTTATCACCATCACGCTCAATGACCTTACCTTCTACAGAGAAGCCTACTTTTCTAGGCGCATTAGACTTCTTAAGTGCTAAAGATAGGTGCCACATGCGTTCAGCTTCAGGTATACCTTTCAGTAACTCACCCTCTACCCAGAAACCGTTATCGTCTACCTTACAGGCATCCGTTGGGTAACCAAGTATAATGGAGTTATTGTGGTCATAGTTAAAAAATCCATGGTTAACGAAGTCGCTAAAATCTAGTCCCTTCTGTACTAGTGACTCGCCTTGTCTATCCTGTGCATCAGTAGACGCATATCCACGAATCATCCAACGGTCTTCACCATCTTCTGACTTAGCGATATCCATAGGCATCATGAAATTAAACTTATCATTCATGTCACTCACCTCCATATCTAATATTCAATATCAAAATAACCCTACAAGACTAAAATCTTGTAGAGTCATTATTCGACATACTTTATTGACTATACTGCTCGTCTATACCTTGTGATATATCTGCATCTTCCTGCTGTTGGTTAGCTTCCTCAGGGTCTTGCTCTTCATTAGGGTCAGCATTAGGGTCTCCACCAGCACTAGGGTCTTGTTGCATTTGGTCTGCTTGTTCCATCTGTTGTTTCTGTAAGAGATAGTTAGTGAACGTAGGGTCAAGTATAATGTCCCCTCCCTCAATAGGCGGGTCATCATTTTCTTTACGAATCTCGTTGATAGTCTTACGAGTACGTACTAACTTCTCATTCAGTTCTGCTCTCTCCTGCTCTGTTTCTTGGTCTAAACCAACAAAGTTAAAGGAGTATTCAGAGCCAAATCGTCTTACAATGTGCTTATTGATGACAGATTCTAGGAATCGTAGTAAAGGACGTAAACCTTTATCTTTAGAGTTCTTTAATCTAGACTCCATACCGCCTTCCATGATAGAAGCTCCACCACCACCGCCACTACCACCACGGTTAGGGAAGTTTATCTCTGAAGGGTCAATTTGGTACACTGCACAACAGATATTGATTAAGTAGTTCATCCACATCTCGTATTCCATCTCACGGTTAGACTGAGCTACGTTAATGTACTCTAAGCCCTCTACTGATACTACTGGAGTCTTCCATGCACCTGTAACACCTGATAACTGTGCTTGCCACTGTCTACGGAAAGCATCAAGTTGTGGCTTACTGATATTCTGACCTTTAAGGTTCATTACCCCTTTAGTAGTACCACCTTGAGAGAAGTATCTAGAGTTGTATTCCTCTGCATATAAGTGTGAAGTTACTTGGTGTATAAGAATTTCTAACTCAGAGAATCCATAAGGTTGAACATTAATATCCGTTCTAGGGTTACGTACACAGAAGGCTAACTCTGTATTATTGAACTCTGAAACTACAGTACCTTGTATAAGCTGTACAAAGTGGTTTTCCTGCTCTGTAGTGTTGGTTACAAACTCATCTTCTCCTAGTGACTCTACATCAACCTCTGCCGCACGTATAGTAGAAGCATCTACTGCATACAACTCAGCAGGTCTACCCATTCTATCAGGAACAATCTCGAAAGTAAGTTGGTCATATACTAAAGAGTCCCATAGAACTTTACGCAGAAAAGTATCAAAGCTATCCCTAGAAGGATTATAGTCATACCCACAGTTCTCTAGAAAAGATTCTATAGCCAGCATCATTCTCTTCTGTACCTCTGTGCCTTTAGCCTTAGGATCTCTTAGTTTCACCTCAAACCCTATGCCGTCCTTTGTAAACCTAGCAGGCTGAGAGAAAGTAGATATCTGATTAATCCTAGTAAAGATAATAGATGATATAACTGAGTTTCTAATTGCCATCCTCTTTAGTGTATCATATGATAAAGAATAGGGTTTGTCCTTGTACCCCATACTCTGAACTATAGCCATTGGGTCTTCTACTATCGCCTTAGACTCTTGGGCACGCTCTGACTTAGCGATAGTGTCATTTTGGGTTTCATCCATTCCGCTACTCATAGCAAAAGGAGCTTCACCTAACTTAACAGTGTCAGCTAGGTTCCCAAAGAATTGTTTAATTCCCATGTAAAGCACCTCCCTATAATTACTACAAACTGTTGCTTCTCTCACATAAAATCTAAAAAGAAAGAAAAATAGCATACACCAATGTGTATGCTACTATTGCTGGTTCGTGTTGTCCTTCTTAGCCTTCTTACCCTTACCCTTATCCTTCTTCTTCACTTTGTTAGCTTCGATAATAAGTTTGTGGCTTTCCTTCTTATCTACTTTCTTGTTACGAGAACTATGACCACGCTTACCCTCATCTTTAGCCTGTCTGTTCTTCTCTTTCTTATAGGCTCTAACATCAGCATTCTTAGCCTTCTCGTTAATATCATCTATCTTCTTCTGCCTTGACCTAGCTTCACGCTCTTTTTGGTTGAACTCTACCTGTTTCTTTTCTTCCTCATTCTTCTTAGCGTGATCAGCAAAGGTACTACGTACCCACTGCTTACGTGTTACTGTATGACCATCACGTACATATGTTACAATCTGTTGTATAAGACCATCACGGTCTGACTTACCTTTTTCTAAGTCAATAGTAAGCAAAGGCTCTTCCTGTACGTCAGGATGTGACTCGTATAGAGCCATAACCTTGTCAGGGTCATTAGGGTTATAGCCCATACTCTTTGCTACTAACTGGCATTCATACCAAATCTTAGCGTTCATATTTATACCTCCCACCAGTTTACAATAGAAAATTCCACATCCCCTAGGGCAGACTTGTACAGGTCTTCCTCCTCAGATTTACTTAGACCATCTAAGAATTCCTTAACCTTCTCCATAGGAACTGTGTGCTCATTCCAGTCTGTACCATCCCTACCAGTGTCTACGATTGATAGAATAGGATTACCATTCTCATCCGTATCCTTCCTAGCAAAAGATGATTTATCAGCACCAAATGACCACTCTACCCCTGACTCTTCTTGTCTAGCATCTCCTACACCCTTTAAACCTACAACTTCACGTAGGAACTTCTGCATCTTCTTGTTAGGAATCTTAAGGTCATGTAGCTTTTCCTTATCTGCATCAGCCTTGTGTTTATCCATTTCCTTAGGATTCTCTTCAAAGTGCTTACGTAGGGCAGTTACCCCATGCATATAGTCAATATTCTCATTGTCATGGCGTTTACGGTCTCTGATATGTGGGATGTGAGCGTATTCGTCAATCAATCTCTTCTTGTGCTCCTTGCTCAACCCTCCTAGGAAAGTTTTTACATCATGTACATTCTTTTGCTCGTCATTCATGCTTTCAACACGTTTGACCTCTGACTCATGTTTCTCACCGTTTTCGCCTATATTCAGGATAGAAGGGTCTTGCTCAATCTTCTTCCTTAAAGCCACCATATTCTTCATATGCATAATAGCGGCTTTCTGCTTCTCTGCACCCTCTTTACCTTCTCGTGGGTCTGAGTCAGCTATACCATGTTGCTTCATTAAGTCATAGTGCTCTTTAGGACTCATGTTCTTAAGTATGCCCTTTATGTCATTTCCACCTTGCTGTGCTCTAGATGGGGCTGGACTAGTAGGTTTACTAGCCTGTGGAATCTCCGTGTGCTCCATAATATGAGGGTTCTCTTTTAAATGAGCCTTCATCTTTGTTACATTCTTCATATGTTCAATGGCTGATTTCTGCTTTTCGTCACCCTCTTTACCTACACGTGGGTCTGAATCTGCAATACCATGCTCTTTCATAAGTTGGTAGTACTTTTCAGGATGTTTAGACATATGCTTATGGAAAGCATCTACCTGCTCCTTGACACCTTGGTTATGAGGTGCTACATCCTCATCATGCTCATGTAGATGGTCTGCTCCAATAATATGAGGATTCTTATACAAGTGCTCCTTAATGGCTCTTGTCATATGCATGTTATGAATCTGAGGGTGCTCGCTAGTTTTGTGCTCTATTCCATGCTTTTCCACATAGGCTTGCTTATCCTCAGGGGACATATCATGCTTAACATGGCTGTCTACTGCATCCTTTTGGCTAACTGGTTGACCTGTCTTAGGGTCTACCCACTGCATACGTGTAAACATCTGTCCATTCTTACCATGTACCTGAACAGGCTTCTTCACTAGTTTAGCGGTATCAACCCTACCCTTTTCAAGGTCAATATATAGACCTCCTAAGGATTTCTCAACGTTCATTGACTTAATAGCACGGTTTGTTTTCTTCTCGTACTCGTCATTCATTATATCTTCATGTAACCATAAGTCTCCTTTAGGAGAAAGACCTTCCTTGCCTTTTGACTTATACTCAACACTACGTTGTAGCTGTTCTGCCATATCATTGACCTCCTTTGTGCTTCTCATGTATATCATGTACCTTTTCATGTACTGAGTCATCGTTAAGGGTCTTCTTACCTTCCCAAGGCTCCATACCGCCTATCATGAAGGCTTTACCAAAGTGACCCTCACCTTTAAGCTCTCCTTTATACATATCGGGTGCAACACTATTGAGGTCATACTTCTTACCGTTGTCTAGGGTAGCAAAGTCCCAAGTATGTTTCAGGTCATCTATCGACTTATGACCGCTATGCTCCAAGACTTCATTAACGTCTATCTTATTCTTCTTACAGAAAGCCTTCAATTCTGACTTAGCCTGAGATAATCCATCAGGAGTTTTAAAATCAAAGCCCTTCTTAGCCCAAGCGTAGACACCTACACTAATGTTAGCTTCAAGATTGACTGATACAGGCTTACCATTAGATAGGTGTCTCCAAAACTGGTCTGACCGTCCATATATACTGTTAGCTAGGCTTTTGCCTTGAGCATTACCATTTAGTTCCAAGAACTCATTCTTGATATACATAGAGCCATCTTGCTTTCTGCCTACTGCCCTAGTAATGGTTCCTACTGAACCCTTCTCTCCTGACAGCTCAAATCCTACCTCACATAGACCCACCATCTCCCCATCTACCTCATCAGAGTACATCATAACGTCAGTTAGTTTGGCGCTGTAGTCTCCATTAGGGTGTGAGAATACTGATTCTAAACCTTCCTTGGTTGTACCTCTCATAGTATCATCCCATACCTGCTCAGGACGTTTACCAAAGTCGTACTCCATGGAGTGTTTAGCTTGTCTAAAGGCATGTTTAAATTCATTAACTGACCATACTGCTTTGCCCTGTGTGAGGGATTTTGTGTCTAACTCCCCTACCTCACCGTGTCGTTTCTTTACCTCTTCCTCAGGTAATCCATGGTCAGTATGCTTAAGTCCAAGAGGGGTACCTCCAGCTTTAGGCTGTTCCTGCTCTGCATAGTCAACCATGTGCTGTTTCAGGTGTGCTGGTACATGGGGCTTAATTCTGCTTATTGGCATCTTGTCTAGGTGTTGTGCAATGTGGTCTCTCATCTTCCCTTGGTCTAATATGCCTTCTCCCCTAGCACCTTTATATCCAGTTGCGTCAAGAAATTGGTTTGTGTGTGCTTTATGCTCCTTTTCGTTTACGAGCTTTTGAGCTACACCAAGCTTATCAAATCTGTCCATCTTATTGTGTACTAAGTCGTGGTGGGCATCTTCCTTACCCCCATGCTCTTCATGTACAGGCTGTCCAGTTCTAGGGTCAACCCACTGCATACGTGTAAACATCTTACCCATCTTTCCGTGTACCTGTACCGGTTTCTTGACTAGTTGAGCAGTGTTCATACCTTTGCTTAGGTCTATATATAATTCCATAAGGACACCTCCATTCTTCTCTAAATAAAAATAGCCCTAACAATTGTTAGGGCTAATTCTAGTTCAACGCATATGGTAGTAGCTTTTTCCTTAACTCTCTTACATCTTCGATGGCTTTATCCCTATCCTCTGTGTGAGGGGTGTGGTGTAACTTACCATCAACTCTTACTTGACCGTACCATTTCCCACTTCTTTTGTCCTGACGTAAACCTCTTTCTCCATTCTTCGTAAGGGTTTTCCTATTCTGTTGATTCTGCTTTATAGTAAGTACCCTTAGATTACTGGAGCGCCTGTTATCAAGTGTATCATGATTTTCATGGTCAATGGTAAGACCCTTAGGCTCACCACACAGGAATCTATGAAGAGGTATCTTCTTCACCTTGCCATCCCTAGATATTCCAGCTTTCACATAGTAGGTGCTACTGCCTTTGTCCCAGTTAGCATACCATGTTCCCCTAATACTCTGAGCCAACGGAAGGTCTGCGGTATCTATCAGAGTCTCAAGGATAGTGCCATCCTTCTTCTTAAGAAAGATAACAGTATCCTCTCCTCTGATTTCATATTCATTCTTCATTAAAACGCAATTTCCTCTAAGTCTTGTACAGTTTCCTCTCCAAAATCACTCCAGTTAGCCATTTCAGGTTGGCTAGCAAGGTCTACTTTGGTGAATACAAGGTCTTGAGTCCTACCAGGGGTAAACATACTCTGCTCCCCTGTATCGTTATTCCTTACAACAAAACGTGCTCCATCTCCGTAATTCCCATTCCATTTAAGGAATGTGTATCCTGAATTGTTAGTTTCTGCCATTGTGATTCCTCCTATTTACGTAGGTCAAAGTCCCCCATACGCTTTTGTAGTGTATTTGGTTGCTGTTGCTTACGCATGCGTTCTTCCTCTGTTAAGGACTTCTTCTTATGCTCATCGCTAAAGCTTTGGGTCTGTGGATACCAGTTACCTTTATCTGTCTCCCTCATCGTAGAAACACCCCCAATACATAAGCCCATCCTACCAAGCTCACAAGGTATAGGACTACTATTTTTTGACTGCTTAAATTATAATTATCTCCGTTTCTTCCTTTCAATAAAAGGTTTACCACTAGGACTATTGTAGCAGGTAGTGTAATACCAAAAGCTATAATTAAGAAAAATATACTAAATGACATATTATCTCCTCCTCCAATAAAATAGGAGGTACCAAAGGCACCTCCCTTATCTTACTTAGTAGGGCAGGCTCCACCTGCACACTCTGCGTCTAGTAAATCATCATCGTTCTCAGTACGTACAGGAAGTTCCATTTTCATATACATTTCTTCAGGAGTAGCTACCATTTGTGCAACTCGTTTTTCGTACTCTTCTTTAGTAATCGGCTCCCAAGGAGCTTGCACATATCCGTGACCACTATAAGGTAAAAGGGAAGTGGACTTAATACGGTTGTTATATGCTTTTAGTAGTGGTTCAATCTTCTCAGTCTCTTCAAACTTGAATGTTAGTGTAGCTGATACGGCATTATCAGCCCAAGCGTATGCAAACAAGTATTGGTTAGCAAACTGTTCTTCTAATGAAACGTCACCTGAGCTACGGAAGTTAGGGTTATCTGCTCCAACGTTCTTAACAGGGAACTCAACTACTACAGCATTAGGCTCTTTCATAGCTTTCTCTACTGGTAATCCACAAGCTCTCATAACTTCTACGTTAGGGTCAGTCTCATGGAATCTGATACGTTGAATCATATAAGGTGCATAGTTCCAATGGATACCACTAGATACTCCAGGCATCTTAGCTACTGTACCAGAAGGCTTAACTGTTGTAGTCTTCTTAGAAGGGTTAGCTCCCATTAGTTCAGCGTGCTTAATGTTAGTTTCCTGTACAATTGTATACCATCCATCTAACTCATCTACGATTTCTTGGTGGAAGATAGGCTCTGTGATATCTCCATCCTTGAACTCTTTAAGAGCGTAGTGACCATATTCCTCTAGGTAGTAATCCTGAACACCAGTGATTGATACACCAATACGTCTGTTCTTAGCAATTACTCTAGCTGTTTCCTTCCAAATATACTTAGCAAACGTGATACGATAAGTATATTCAGTAGCAATTCGTAGAGCTGTTCTGAAGTTTAAGCCAAAACGTTTACACATTAGAGGAACGAACTCAACTAGGTTACAAGGCTCACAGTTCTCTAGCGTAATCTCTGCACATGGGTTTAAGCCCTCTGCATCTGCATCAATAGCTTCCTTAAAGCCATCCATGATTCGTCCATAATTCTTCATTAACCATTCATTACCTATTCCCGGTTCACCATTAGCAATAATACCAGCGGCAATAAAGTGATGGTCTTTAAACATCTCATTTGTGTATACTGAGTTGTTAGAAGCCCAACGGTGATTGTCTTGTTTGAAGTGCATATCGTACATATGGTCTACATAACTTTCAATACGTTGCTGTAGTCCAGTGCGCTCCTCTTCATCCATCTCTTCTTTACTAGTAACCATAACATGCTCTTGCTCAAACCACTTAGCCCATTCTTCTTCAATAACCTGTTCACGTGGTTTAAGTTTCTGTGTCTTACGACCCCACTCATTAGTATACCAACCCCACTCACCATACTCAATGTCAACGATTGGAGCTACCAACATGTAGTTTTTAGCTTCTGTGTAATCTTTATCGTCTGCATCACCTAAAGCTATAAGAGCAGTACGTCTAACGTTACCTGCAACTACACAACGTCCTAATAAGTTCATCATGTCTAAAGCATCTACACTCTTGATACGCTTACCTAAACGTTCATTAAGAATGTTGTTAACATCTACTAAAGCTGAGATAAGAGGTAGTGGACCACTAGCTGTACCACCAAATCCCTTAATCAGTGCATCATAAGGACGGATACGAGACAGGTCAATAACCAAATCTACTTCTCCGTGTGTTACTCCTTCTTTAAAGTGAGCATCAATAGTTTCACGTACTGAGATGTTCCAGCCTTCACGGTCATCAGTAGCAAAGTAATATGTTCCGTTCTCTTTTGCTTTCTCAGCATAGTCCTTAATAGTAGTGACGTAAGGTTCAATACGGCTCCACTCTTCGCTACTTACAATACGATTCCAGTCGGGATGACTATGATGTAAGAAGATTTTCAGGTTAACTTTGCTAGAAACCTTAGGAATTTGGCGGATATTCTTACGGTTTGCACCAAAGCCAACCCCTCCACCTAGCATTGCTCTATCAAACATAAACACAAATGGGTATGAAGGCATTTTCTTCTCAGGGTGTGAATAGATGTATGGTTGGTTAGCAAACATCTCAATATTCTCATAGCTCTGTGGTCTAACAGAAGTATACCAGCAGTTATTAAGGGCATCTCCACCACGGTTAGCGGCATATTCTGTACCCATCATCCAGTATCCACGTCCAGGAGGCATAACTCCCATATGGAAAAAGTATTCAAGAGCCTCTAAAGCCCATTCTTCTGTAGCAGTTGGGTCATTATTCTCAATACCTAGATTCACGTTACCCTCAATAACACGTGAAATAGTATCCACCCAGTCCTCACGTCTTACTACACCGTTCTTATCAATAACACGTGAGTATGTTCTTTTATACGTTGGTGCTCCAATAATTCCAAAGGGAGCTACCTTTTCTTTATATGGTTGTAGTTGTTCTTCTGTAAACTTGAATGACATTGACCCATTCCTCCTAAATGTAATCCTATGGTTGTACACTGGTTGGAACCATTGCACTTTAAATAAACCGAAGGGACAAAAATTGTCTCCTGAGTATAGATAGGAATACCATCTAACCCAGCAGACATTCGTAATTTATAAATTCAGTTTATTCTCCCTGCAACCCAAATCCCTATGTGTCTCCTATTGTTTAGGTAGGGTCAACTTGGTCAGCATAAATGTACTCAATTGCATGTACTGCAATCACAATTCGGACAGCCATAGTAGTGTCCGTATATCCGTAGATAGTGCCACCCTTCTGACCACCTTGCAAATAAGTACGAACTTCACCTACAGGCAATTCTGTGTATGCGTTTCCTGTAATAAGTTGTAATTTTGTTAGCTTTTGTGCCATATTATCTCCTCCTTATAACATTAACAAAGGTGGAGCCATAGACCCCACCTTTTAGAACCTCTGTTAGATGACCCATTCCTTAGGGTCTTCCCCATGCTTCTTAAACAATCTGCGCACAATGTCTTTAGTCTCGTGGCTACGCACGATATGTTCTAAAGACTGCATCTCAATATACTGAAAGTATGGGGCACCTTGTAATAGGTCTATTAAATCACGTAGACCATTCTTCTTAGGCGTATTACCAACTCGGTCAATTTGGAAGGGACTTGTATCCCCTAAAAAGAATATTCGAGAATTGTTAGCTTTTCTAGTAGCTAGGGAAATAAGCTCGCTAGTATTCTGACACTCATCTGCCACTATGTCCATGTTCTCCACGTCCATACCACGTATGAAGCCTAAAGGCATAACGTCGATATATCCGTTTAGTTTTAGTAAATCATACCCAGCAGGGTGCCATCTGTTAAAGTACTGTATGAAGTTCTCTAAGGTAGGGTCAAGCTTTTGGTCAATATCCCCTGGTAGGAATCCGTATTCCTCACCTGAAGCATTTACATAAGGTTTAGCAATCAGGACTTTACGTTTAGCTGTACCCTCTTTATTATGTTTCTTCTCACCATCTACAGGCATCTTAAACGTTCTAGGTCTTTCCGCTCTGCTATGGCTTGGTTCATCAGGACTAGACCTATCAATCTTTACATCCTTTAGGTTTTCCTCAATAAGATGTTTGATAATGGTACTTGTCTTACCTGAGCCCATCAGCCCATCTATTGCTAACATAGTAATGTCTGGGTTATTTATAGCATCAAGATATAGTCTTAAGTCTCTATTAGGAGCTGATTTATTAGTTAACGGTCTGATAGAACGTAGCTTCTCAACGTATACCCCTTCTAACTGCTTGTAACCTATAGCTTGAATAAGAACTGCTGTGTTAGCAGGAAGGCTAGCTTGTGTAGTAATAGATATACCGTGGTCAAGAAATTTCTTATAGTCTAGTACGTGTACTTCCTCAACGTGTTCCCAATGTCTAACTGTCATGTAGCAATCATCCTCCCTTTGAATGAAAAAATCCCAAAGTCCAAAGTTTTCTGCTACATTGTATGGAGACTGAGTACTGGGGTAGGAGTTCCTATGGCGGATTTCCCTTTAAATAGTACGAAGTACTATTTAAATACTAAAAAGAGTATTAAAAAGTAATTAATTTATTTTTAAAGGAGAAAAGTTTTTAAAGAATACTTTTTTAATAAATTATTTTTAAATTTTTTATTGGCGAAGCCATACGCAGGAGAGAAAGTTTGTGGGGAGAAATAGGAAATGAGGTAGCCCAAAGACCACCTCACTACAGTTATTTACGTTCAGATAGGACTTTCAATAGAGACATACCTGCATCCAATCTATGTATCAGTGTATGGCAGTTAGAACAAAGTACGGATAAGTTCGTAGAGCTGTTGTCTTTCTCTAAATCATGACCATCCCAATACTGAAAACCCAGTTTTTTAGCATTATCTATTAGCTGATCGATAGGCTCACCTTTCTTAATAGCCTTCCTAATTCTATCCTCTTCTTGTTGGTGCAACTTATAGTTGATATGGTGAACCTCTACCATACTATGACCGCAGATTTCACATTTATCACCATAAGTAGCCAAACCAAGTTCTCTGTATTCAGACATATTATCACCTCCTATTAATAATATATAGAAAGTGAGAGCTCCATGATACTCTGAGAAAATTATCCCTGAACATTCAGACCAAACAAGGATTTTGGCTACACGACTTCCATGCAGTTTGCTTCCAAAGTTTCCTTCAAAGGTGAAAATCTTTGAAGCCTTGGAAATCCCTCTGAGGAGGTTTTAAGGGGTCTGATATTTCATTAGTTCAAATCCATAAAAAGAAGCCTAGTGTATGGGGAACACTAGGCTTTTCCAGAGAGAACTAAATTGGTGGTGGGGTTACAACACCCCATGATAAAAAGGGGCTTTTGCCCCTCCCCATTAATTTTTGTAGTACCATCCCTTGTTATCAAGGAAATGTCTTACTAATACTAGTTGAAGACCTGCTACTGTTAGGGTTGCACTAGGATTACCCTCAGCATGTACGTTGAGGTCAGTATCAATACCAGCATCCTTAAGGAATGCTCTGAACTCAGCTTCCATATCCTTGCTTAGCCCTCCAGTAGTGATAGTTACTGGTAATGGTGTAACTTCGTTACGTTTAACGAATCCACCGCCACCTACTGCATATGCAGAAGTTGTGTAACCGTACACAGAGAATACTGTATCTTTAGAGATAACACGGTTCTTCTTAGATAAGTCAGCATAAGTATATACTCCAGTATCAACGTTAGCTTTCACTTGGAATGAATACTTATCTCCTAAAGAAGTTACAGGGGGTAGGTTTGCTGGCTTCTCTGCTTCAATAACCTTGTCTGCTAGTAAAGCAAGGGTCTTTTCACCTGCAATACCATCAGAAGTAAGCTTATTGTCAGCTTGGAACTTTTTAACAGCTTCTACAGTTTCATCACCGTATCCACCATCTGCTCCGTACTTAGGAAGTTTATAGCCGACTTTCATCAAGTCTTGCTGTAATTCCTTAACACCTAAACCACTATCACCCTTGCGAAAAGATGAAGGAGGGTTAGCATCTGCTACGTAAGAAACACCTGTGTCAATTAGCTTAAAGAAATCAGCACTCATAGCATTAACATCAACATTTCCCTTAATACCCTTGACAGAACCCTTGTCTGAGTATTGGAACATAGACCATTTAGACCAAATACTAGAGTTCCCTGGGTTAGCCTTGTCATAGTATCTAGCAATCCAAAGGGGGTAATTTGCTAGTTCTTTGCTAGAGAAGTTAGGGAAGAATCCGTACATGGTATAGAGCATAGGTGTGATACCTGTCTTTTGTTTCATGTACTTAAGCCACTCTAAAGCGAATGAATTGATTCTAGCCTTACTTTGACCCTTACCATCCTCTAAGTCAAGAACGTGTGGCAGGTCAGCTTTCATCTCACCTAACTTCTTTAAAAAGAAATCTACTTCTTTCTTAGGGTCATTAGTAACGTGAGAAAAGCAGTAAAAACCTACACGCAAACCAGCATTCTTAGCACCAAAGTAGTTCTGATAAGCCCTTTTGTCTAGGAAAGTCTGACCTTCAGTAAGCTTAAGATATACAAATTTAACACCGCTCTTAGCTACATCCACCCAATTAATATCACCTTGGTGATTAGAAACATCAATACCAAAAACGTCAGTATTACTACGGTTTTGCATGGTATCATCTCCTGTATTCTATTTTCTCCCTAAAAAGCATAAGGAAACGCCCCTACTAAGACTCGAACTCAGACTAACAGGATAGAAGCCTGTTGTGCTATCCGTTACACCATAGGGGCATTGTTGGTGGAGCCTACAGAACTCGAATCTGTATAAACCCTGTTATGAGCAGGGGGCTTTACCAATTAAGCTAAAGCTCCAATATAGGTGGGGTATTTATTACCAGATACCCCTTAACTGGATTGAGTAAATATTATATTTTGGTGTTCCGTGCAGGAATCGAACCTACTCTACCAGCCTTCAACCCGACAAGAATACGACCAAGCACAGTCCTATAAAAGCGGTTAATATTGGGCAAAGTGTGCACCACTTACACTAACGGAACAAGCACCCCTACTAGGGTTCGAACCTAGCCTGACAGTTTTGGAGACTGTAGTGCTACCGCTACACTATAGGGATAAAGGAGAGTATGGGATTCGAACCCATGCACGCTATAAAGCGCCTAACAAGGTAGCAACCTGTCCTCTTAAGCCGCTTGAGTAACTCTCCATATGGCTGTCCATACTGGGCTCGAACCAGTGACATCTTGATTAACAGTCAAGCGCTCTACCAACTGAGCTAATGGACAAGGAGTGCTGGATAGGTGAAAGGTCTATCCAGCTGAAGACAATATATGAATTTATTAGACGTGGAGCATCTCACATACTCCAAACTAGGCACAAAGAGTTCATTCCCTAAGGTACGCTGTAACCTCTTCATACTTAGTTTGCAATATATCAGAATATAGAGGGTTCCCAAGCCCTCTACCGCTCCGTATAGATGCTTTCCACGACATCTATACCACATCTCTTCGGGACGAAGATACCTTACAACACAATACAAGGTGTATTATCCGTACACCTAGAACATTACTGCTCCATACAACTTTCATTAAAAGCTCTATGCAATAGTAGTGGTGGGAGAAGTAGGACTCGAACCTACACAGAGTTATTTAGACCTAGGAATTATTACCCCTTCCCATCGTGGGTGCGTCTACCAAATTCCGCCACTCTCCCATATTGTAAGGGGTGATTTCCTCCCAAAGGAGGAGGGATACGTATCCCTAAATATGTACCTACACACCCCAAGAGGTACCTTCATGTATTGTATAACAGTGACGGTTGGAACAGGAGACTCCCTGAACTGGATATCACTTGGTATGTTTTTATCGTCCCCCAAGCGGGATAAAGAGCACCGTCCTACTCTGTGGTAGTTTTGATAGTTACTGTCAACTATCCAAGTCTTAAGATATATTTCGGGGCTATATCCTGCCCTGACCAACAACTACCCAAGGTGATAATATTTGAAGTAGTAATCTACTCCATACTGAGACCCCTCCAAGGATAGGAGAAGTTAGCTAGACCCTCCGCAGGAATCGAACCTACGGTCTCAGGGATGCTACCCATAGTTGCCATAACTGCTTTCACCAAAGAGAGCTACTCCTAAGCGAAGCCCCTGACTCGAACAGGTATGGGGCAGAGCCTCAGTACGGAGTAGAGATAAACTCTACTCGTCAGCGGTGTGTCTCAACCGCTCTGTGCTTTAATTAAAACTCAAAATCAAGAATTTTCTCCCTTATACATATATAGACCGTAACTGATGTTGATTATATTATCAGGATACCTTTGAGTAGCATAAAGTATAGGAGAGGATGGATTATTCCATTTCTTACCATATTTTTCCTCTGCTATCTTAGATATCTCATTTACAGTAAGCTCCTTGCCAGCTTCTTGCAATACAGAAAGTATAATCTCACTGTTCTTAAGTTTAGTTCTAGCCTTGATAGGCTTGTCCTTTTTGGGGCGTTTAATGGGCTGTTTTTCTGTTTTCTCAAGCAAACCTTCCATAACACCTTGAACCTGCTTTTCAGCGGAAACCTGCATAGAACTTGCTAGAAATTCCTGTATGCCTTGGGTTGCTCCTTCAAGCATTTCAATAAGTTTCTGTTCAATTATTCTTTCAATCATAGGCTCTAGATTAGATAATGCTTTCTGAACACTAGCTTCTGTAGAGTTGGCAAACATAGTAGCAAAGGCATTCATACCTTCGTGTGAGAATACTACTGCCGCTTCCTTGATACCACCAGCTTTCATAAGTTCTTTAGCTCCAGTAGTACCAAAACGCTTGTGCTCCTCCTGCTCCCTCTTAGCTTCCTCTTGTCTAATAACTTGACTATCCACATATTGCTTCTTGGACTTCTCCACCTAGTCATCGTCCTCTCCTTCATAATGTGTTCTTCCGAACAATCCAAATTATTACATGAAAGGAGAATTCTGTCAAGCCCCATTTCTAGGCACAAAAATAAGTAGGAGCCTTAGCCCCTACTTCATCTCTACTCCCTTAGCGGAGAGTCGTTCTGTTAACCCCTTTATCTTACTGTTAAGATGGTGTAGGGTGCTTACCTTCTCAGCCCAATGATGACCACCATTTGCATCTAGATGAGCATATGCTTGTTGCAGGTATTCAGTATGGTGCCTACCCATACCAGTTGTATCCTTCTCTTTAAGACGTTGCATAGCTCCTCTTACATGAGGAATCATGGTCTTCTTATGAGTTTCTCTAATTTGGGTATACTGTTGGTGCATTTGCTTTAATGTTTGTACGTCTGCATCATCAGTATGGAAGGGCTGATTAGCAGATAAGTGTTTGTCTAAGGCATTACTAAACCTCATCCAGTTAACACCCTCATGACCATTCTCTTCCCAACGTACCCCATTCTTAGTGCCTTGGTCTAACAGATGGGTACGACTGAACGCACTTGTTAATACTTTATAGTGATGGCTAGTCATTTTATCCCTCCTTACATATAAAAACACTCCTAGATTTAATATCCAGGAGTGTTATGAGTAATATTATACTGTCTTGAAGGTTGCCCCTAGAGTAGAAAGCCCAATGACTTCACCCTCGTCAGGGTTAGCTAACACCCCAATGAATCCTACAGTGTATACATCAACTTTGTCACTGTCGTTACTCAGCTTAGTTTTATACTTGTGAATGCGGTCATCTGCTTTAATCAGTTTAATAGCAAACAGAGCATTTGGGTATTGCTTAACTAGGTTAATTAGCTTAGGTTGGTTCTCAAAGATTACTACATAATCTTCCTCTGACTGTACCTCAAAGATATTGTAGCTACCTCTAGTAGAAACAAAGTCTAACGTTGTAATAATGTGGTTGTCATCTGTTCTGTGTGCATACGTTGCACTAGCATAATCTAAAAAATTCATATTGTCTTCTCCACCTTCTCATAGTATAGTCTGCCCATGACTACAGAGGGTCTATGTAATTCTAGGTGATTTCTTACTCTCGTCAATCACAGGCAGTTCACTTTAAATAAAGCCTTGGGCTTCTAATTTTTTCCTCCAACGTGATACAGTACTTTCAGCTACGTTACAGGTTCTTGCAATGCTAGCCATAGTATGTTTACCTGCTTTTAGCATTTCAATAGCCTTTTCTTTCTCAGGAGTACCTTCTTTAGAGTCCCTAGACCATTTAGTGTTTTGTTTAATGTTAAAGCCATCGTTGTACTTACTGGCTAGTCTCTCTATTTTAGTTAGGATTCTACTAACCTGCACCTGAGACATGCCAATGATATCACCAATATCGTATTGAGTATATCTGCCAGTCAAGTACATGTCTAGTATCCTTCTGTCTCTCTCAGTTAGATTGGACTTAAAGTCGTCTAGGATTACAGACCTGTCAACATCCTCTATTCTAGTGTCTTCCAGCATATCTTCAAGAGTTAGGGTCTTGCTGTCTTCACTTTTAAACATAGGAGACCCTATATTTATGCACTTTCTGTACTCTAGATACACCAAGGATGATTTTACATCTTTGATATCCTTTTCTAGCTCCTCAGCAATCCATTCAGGGGCAACGTCCATTAAGTCCAAGTCCTTAGAAGCTAGAAGCTTCAGTATGGAAGCACCTATCTCTTTACATATTCTAGGAAACTTAGCTCCTGGGTCAAAGTCTCTTACAGTTCTTTGGAACTCTCCCATTATCTTAGGAACTGCATATGTGGAAAACTTAACTCCATAGCTAGGGTCGAAGTTTTCATAAGCCTTGTCAAGACCTATGTAACCTATAGAGAAAAGGTCTCCCTCTTCTATAAATGTATTATTTATAAACCATTGGTATCGTTTCATTGCATGATATATTAAACGTATGCTGTTCATCATAAATTCTTCTTTTGTAGAGTTCTCGATGGTTAGGTCTGGATTATATGGTGGTGCTTTCAAAACATTACTCACACTGACCGTCTCCCCTCATCGTCTTCTTGACATAAAAAAAGGAGGGAAGCCCGAAAGCTTCACCCCCTATAGAATAGAGCTATTAAACTGAATGCTACCATCACTGTTCATACTGAAGTTAGGGATGTTCTGTTTCAGCTCATTTCCGTCCCTAAACTCAGGTGGGTTCATTACCTTACGAAAACCCCACTTTGCTGTAGCTCCTGATAAGGTGGTTTGGAGGGGCTGACCCTCCGTAAACCCATCCTTACCACTTCTCAAGTATAACTTACCGTTCTTTTCATATATTGCCTTAGCTGAGAATATGTCAGCTGTAGGCTTGATTGCTAGTACCTTCATCCTAATCCTCCTTATTCATACTTAATTGGAATGTTGTGCATGTTAGCAAATTCAGTAATCTTACTGTGCTTATCTGCATGCTCCTTATTCTTCCACTCTTGAGGTATAGTGATGTTCTCCACGTCCTTAGCAAAGTCAATAGTACCGTGTACTTGAGATTCAAAGTAACGCTTATCATCTTTGTAAGGAGTTCCATTGATAACAGACTCGATAGCACGTTTACGCTGTGCATCAGGCTTGTTAGGAGTTTTCCAACGACTATGCCATCTCTGTACTAGAAGGTGGTGAGGGTCTTCCATAGAGTAGACCTGCTTACCTTCCTGACCATAGGGAATGCTATTAGAATCTAAGTGTGTCGCTGTTGTTCTCTTTCTTACATCATCTTTAAGAGTGATAGCCGCATCACCATATGGAGAAGAATTGATTCCATGATTAAATAAATCCGCAACCCCATAAACCGCTCTCTCACTATCAGTCTTAGGATTATAGTCATCACCGTAGAGGTCTGCTTCGATAGACTCTTTATGCTCTTGGTCATGCCCTCTATCAAGGTCAAAGTCATTCTTCATAACTCCATCTGATAGCATTTGGTCTATCATACTAGTACCGCCTTTGAGCTGTTCTAGTGGGTCAAAGTGAACCATTACCTTGGTACCTCTAGCCTTTTCCATGAAGTCCTTGTACATTTCTTCAGCCTTACCTTCTTCTACACCAAAGTCCACCATAAAGGCTCTCTTAGCCCATTTACTAGCCTGTGCTTCAAAGTTCTTACTGTTAGCCTTAGCAATGTCCAATGCAACTTCAGAAGACTTAGAAACCTTACCATCACCATAGTTTCCTAGAGTTGCAGTGATACCATCTGCATTAGGGTCTTCACCTTTCATATGGAACTGATTACCCTGAGCTATATACTTTTGTAGAGCTGTAGAAGCTCTCATCCAAAGTATAGGAGAGTTCTGAGGTAATGCTTCACCCTTCTTGTTAGTGTTTTCATAAGAGATACCTAGCTCCATCATACGTTCCATGATGTCTGCACGGTCATGCTTCTTACCAATGTTCTTAACCATTGCTTTAACACTATCACTGACCACAAGGTTAGCTTCAGCCATATCAGCTTTGTTACGAGTTCGTACTCCATCTAGCATCCTACCTTTAGCTAATTCCTTCTTAATAGCAGTAGCCGCATACATCCAGTTAATAGCTGGGTCACTCTTTTGTCTCCAAACTACACCGTTGCTATCAGCCCACTCCATTAATTTACCACGGTCATTACCGTGCTTAGCAAGAAGGTCTTGGAATGCTACATCAACATTACCCTTGCCTAGCTCTTTGGCTCTTTGCTTCATTAATTTGCGGTCTTCCTTAAGCTCGAAAGTACCACCTGTAGTAATATGTTTCTTGATAGCTGACATTGCACGCATCCACTGAATAGGTGCTGGAGCTTCTTTACCAGTGTCTGTATCAGATTTCCACCCAATACCTTGTCGTTTGGCTTCATCCATTACGTGCTGTCTAGGGAAGCGCTTAACCATAGACTCAAACTCTTTAAGTTGAGTTGCATATTCAGTATTTCTGTCGTATGCATATGGTGAGAAGTGACCATTTCCTTGCTTACCAAGTACCTCTTTTTCACCAGTTTCCTTATCGTGATAAGTAACCTTGTCTTTTAGCTTCTCCTCTAGCTCCTTCTTCATGCTAGGGTTACCAAAGACCATTACAGGTACATGAGACAATTTATGCTTCTTAGCAAGGTCTACTAGGTGGTGGTTGTCAATGATTTCACCTTTATGGTTAATCTTGACAGGAGCTAAGTGCTTACCAGCCTTATAATCCTTCTCTGCCTGAGCTAGTTTGTCCTTATCAACACGGTAGTTATGGTTAGTGTTCTTAAGGTCTTCTGTCTTATGGTGGCGCACAGGAAACTTATTACTCTGACGTCTTTCTATTTCCTTTACCTCTTTCTCATGGTGTAAGAAAGTAGAGTGGTTACCTTCCTCAGGTGCCTTAGTCTTTGCCATAGCTTCCTTGTCATGTGGGTCTACCCATTGCATACGAGTAAATACCTGACCGTTCTTACCTTTAACCTGAACAGCACGCTTCACTAGTTTAGCTGTGTTAATCTGACCTTTAGTGATGTCAATTACTAGAGGGATAGACTTCTCAATACCTAAATCTCTTAAAAACTGCTTAAGAGCATGTTCTGAGTTAGCCTTATTTTTCTTTTCTACCTCTTCTGCTGGGTCTACTGAGAAGTCATTACGGTTACTTAAACTTTTAGCAATTGCTACATCTCTGCACATCATTGCTTCAGCGTAAGTAGACTTCCAAATAGCTCTATAGTTCAGTTTAGCTTCAGCTAGTTTCTTAGGGTCAGTTCCTTTTACCTTACAAGGAACGTGGGTATGCCCCTCACCCATAGCCGCATGCCATCTATGGTGACCATCATGTACATCATAGTTGTACCCAATTTCCACAGGCTCCAACGGAATACCTTGACGCATTTTCATGCGGTTTTCACTAATCTTCTTAGGGTTTAAGGCTCCATCAGTCTGATAAACCTGCTTCAAGCGGTTGACAGGGATGTAAATGACACCGTGCTCACTAGGAACTTTATAGGCAAAACGCTCCGCTCCTTGTGGCAAATGAACTTTTCCAGCCTTTTCCAAGTCAATCACTAATTCGTCTGATTTGCTTACAACTTGCTGTACAATGAGGTCTTGCTTAAAGTTCTGTAGGCTCATTTGTTCAGCTAGATTGTCTAGCTTAGACTTACGTTCGGGTTGTTTGTCTACACGTCCAGTAGACTTTCTTCCCTTTTCTAAGTCAATAGTAAGCTCCTGAGACTTAGCAAAATCATGACCTTTGTATAACTTAGGCTTCTTAAGCTTCTTGTAGCTACTGCCCTTGGTCACTAGGGAACTCAGTACTTTATGACCTCCCCATTTTGTATGTCTTGTAATACCATGTCTTCTTTTAACTAAAGCATAGTGATGTCCTCTTTTGAGGATTACATGAGTGCGCTCACTATTAACTGCTACTATGTGTGTCTTAGTCATTTTTTGTCCTCCTCTTCTAGGTCATCAAATAAGGTATCCCAATCTGCGAAGTCATCATCCTCTAGGTCACCTAGACCATCATCTATAGGAGAATCAGCTTCTTCTAACTGATCAAATAGGTCGTCACTGTCATCATAGTCTTCAAAGTCACCTAACTCCTCTAAGTCATCGTCTGATAAGGAGAAGTCGTCATCGTCAAATAAGTCTGATATGTCTCCTAATCCATCCTCTATGTCCTCTCCTGCAAAATCATCATCTACACTTCCTAAGCCGTAGTTAGCTATTTCCATTAGGTGCGGTTCAATCATAGGATGGTGGTACTGAAGCTCTATTGGAATAGACTGAGCTGTTGTACCTATCAGGGCATCCTCTGCATTACCCATAGTCCACTCCCCTGCTAGGTTACCTTTGCCTATTTGTTTTAGAAGGAACGCATCTTTTAGGTGATCCATACTATGAATGCTAGGAATGTTACGAGTGTCAAAGAAGCTGTCACCATAAGTAGCTGTACAGTGCTTCAAGATAGAGTCATCTACCTTTATAACACCACTACCAAAGTGCTCTGCTCCCCCTTCCTTGTGACCTCCTGCATTGTAGGCTACATATGTTGGCTTGTTGTCCTCTGCTTCTAGCCCAATAGAGTCGTATTCCGCATGCATACGGTCTATAACGTCACTCCAGTCATACTCAGTATCATCTTCCATGGCTTCAATAATCTCAGGAGTAGTCTTTTCCGCTAACCAATCATTCATTTGTGACCACGCTTCATCACCCATAGTCTTCTGTATATACCCCTCCATAGTGGAAGCCTTGTATCCCTCTTTCATGATGGGCTTCAATGCCCTGTGGTCAGCATTGATGGTGAGGTTAGAGGTTGCTAGTGCACCCCTATAACCATTGGCTTTGTCCACATCTCCTACTATAGAGTTTACAGCTTCATGAGCTAAATGAGGATGTACTCCTGCTAGGATGGCACCTTCATGCTTAGTAGTTCTCTTAAGTGCCGCTAGCTTAGTGAACTTAATTACTGAATCCGTATCAGGGTCTGCATTAATCTCCTCCTTAAGAGCACCACTAACCTTATCCCAGTGCTCTAGAATGTGGCTATTTACAGCCCCTAATAGAACCTCATGCTTAGTTTCTGGAGAGTATTCTTCGTAGTCAGGGTCAGCCTTAGCTCCAGCTATAGCATCATTGAATCCCTTAGCAACTTCATGGATATGTGGGTGAAGACCATGCTTCACCAACATTTTATGCACAGCAGGGTCGTCATGTTGATTACCCTTACCCCCATGAGGAGTATGATTTATCAAGCCCTCTGTCTTAGCATGCTTGGCACTCTCCTCAGTCTCAGGTAAATGAAAGCTGGGGTGTTTATCCCAATCGTGGTGCTCCATCTTAACACCTTGGTCAGCCATAGCTTTAACAGCATGAGGGTGTTTCATGATACCATGCTCTTTAGCAATCTGGAAGTCTAGTTTGCTTTGTATGTGACGTGTACCATTACCAGTACTGGCATCGTTAGGGTCAACCCATTGCATCCTAGTGAACATTTGACCGTTTTTCCCTTTTACCTGTACTGCTCTCTTAACAAGCTTCGCTGTGTTCAGCTCTGCTTTGATTAAATCAATATAAAGTTCCAAAATCCTCACCTCCATATTACATTCGTTCGTAGTCTCCAAGTAAATCAGTGTTCTGAGGTAGGTGTAGACCTAGTATTCTGTCAAGAGCAATGTATCCATAAGTAAGGGCACAGGCTAAATGGTCATCACCAATACGTGTTACACGCTCATAGATTTCACCTTCATCTTCTTCTACGATGGTACGAACGTTCTTTAAATGCTTTATAAGCATTTTAAGCTTTTCAGAACCTTCACCGTTTATGTTGAACACTCCAAGTGCTCTACCTTTGATATTATAAAGGGTACGTTTCATCTTAGTAGTTTTGTCTACACGAACACGTTGGGAGCCATCACTCCACGCATCTACTAATGGAATATTGTTCTTAGGAGTATCCCAATCACATGCAAAGACTTTAGCAGGGAACTGCTGTAGTAAGTAAGAGTTTCTATCAGCACCGAAACCATTATCTGCTACTATAACGTCAGGGTCATAAGGCTTTAATAAGGCAACAAACTGGTTCACCGATTCAAGGGGTTTATGTGGGTTGTCTTCAGCCCAATGCAAATCCAATAGGTCAACCCTATCATCTTCTGTAAGCCCAAGCACAACCATCCAGTTGAAATGTCCCCAGTCAACCCCAGCTACGATTCTCTTATACTTAGAATAGTCCCTGTGTCCAATTGGGTCTTGGTGTTTAATACAGTTATATACATCTTGGTCTGTGATAATCAAACCCTCAGAAGCATAAGGTATTCCAATAACGTAGTTATAGAATAGCTGTTTTGACTTGTACTCAAATTGGTTACGCATTACTTCATCTGCACTAATCCATACAGCATCTAGCTGAGAAATGTGATAACCACGGATGTCCTTACGAGTTGGGTAGTGAGCTACATATTCCCCCTGATTCCAGCGGTTAAGCTCCCTATGGCATCTCTTACACTGGAACTGGTATGCTCCGTTATCAATAATTTCATTAATCATGTCTACCTTTTTGTCATCAATACACACGATGCTATCAGGGTCTAGGAATTGCCAATGACCACATTTATCACACTTATGGTAGTAGAAACGCTGGTCAGACTTTTGAAATAAGAAGTCAACGCCACGTCCAGGTATAGTAGGAGTAGACCATCTGCGCATGAAGCCGTAGTGAGAGGATTTTAGGGACTCTTGGAAGGCTACCTCTACATTATCTTTCATACGGTCATACTCATCCAGACCTAGGATGTCGATATCGGCACCCTCCCCTAAACCCGAACCCCATGCAGAACGTAGGAAGAGTACACTATCTCTAATCTTTTTAAGACGAACGTTGTTCATTTTCTTATCAAGAGTGGTCATTAAGTATTCAGATTCCTCAAAGATAGGAGCAATACGAGTGTTACTAAAATCCTCCATTTGCTCTTTACGTGGGAACGTGTACATTGCTTTGGTGTTATTATGTGTATCTAAGAACCATATGAACTCTGTAATTGCCATTTCTGATAGTCCTAACTGACGTGACTTACGTACAGTTTTGTTAGGGTGTTGGTCACGCAGTATGTCAATCTGCCACGGTCTATGCTTCAGTGCAGTTTTATTACTAAAAAAGGTCATTGGGTTTCCTTTAATGAATCTATGCTTAAGCGCCCATAATGCAGGGTCTTTCTTTTCCAGTACAGCTTGTAGCTCTCTACTACTGATGTTGTCCATAGCTAAAACCTCCTATAAAAAGAGGATAAGGTGGTAACCTTATCCTTCCTCTTCTTCCTCGTTTTCTATTGTCTCCCCTAAAGCTTGCTTACGAATCATATCATGTAAGTCTTGTTTCTCTTGGTCTAGCTGATCCATAGGGTTCTCGACTTCCTTACGCTCAATCTTAATCTCAGCGTCATCATTTACACCGTTGATAGCTTTCAGAGCATTGTCCATAAGCTTTTTAACATCAGGGTCATTAGCACTAACAACCTGTGATAGTTTGGTCATCTTAACTTCATCAAGGGTACTTTCAGTACGCTCAGTGGCTTCACCAAGTAAAAGCATATCCAGTTTGATAAGGTCAGCAAGCTGTTTAGCATTCTGTATACCTTCAGCCTTGCCTTTATTAACATCTTCCAAGTATTTATCCATCAAACTCTTAATATTCGTTCTATGTTCGTGCTTAGCTTCTTCTACATCAGTCGTTAGGTTAGCAGCCTTAGAGAACTTCATAGCAAAGCTACTAACAACCGCCTTTTTCTCCTTTTTATCACTCATATACATTACCTCCTTGTCTTCTTTGAGAAAAATAAAAAAGAGCATATATCTAATGATATATACCCTTCAAGGTAACAGACACGTTATAGCCTTCCTTTTCAAACTGTTCTGTTAGATTCCGTACAGCAAAGCGTAAGTCTGACTTCTCCAATATCTTCTGTATAGTTGGATGCTCTGAAGCCTTCTCTATGGCATGCTCATCGCTCTTGCCTAGTACTACCCCAGCCTTATCCTCATGCCCTATAGGTACAACTAGGAAGATATAACGCTCTAGACCACTCATTCTACAGCCACTACCAAGTAGTCTAGCGTGTTGTCTACTTTCAAGCTAATCATTACATCAGACACCATTATCTTACCTATCGGTCCATTAGCTAAGTCAATCTGACACTCCTCAGCTATCTCTTCCATCATTTGCTTGTTGACATATACAGTGTTCACTGTGTGACCATTACTTAAAGCATCAAACACACACTCTATAACCTGACGTAGAACGTTTGTCTCTCCTGCTGGAATCATAGTAACATGATTGCGGATACCGTGTGGCTTATTGTCAATTGTATTCTTGACAGCATTCAGTACCTCTTTTGTTAGGTCACTGGCACTCTGCTTTACGCTTGTTCCTTTATCAAGTACATGTTCAGACATATAGTCCTCACAATCTTCTT
>Ga0209463_1000101_pt1 | contig 76550 bp, 82 predicted proteins | sample AgamicMgSfrz_FD_187169 | JGI IMG/M metagenome (GOLD analysis project Ga0209463, IMG submission 187169) | Agave microbial communities from Guanajuato, Mexico - Mg.Sf.rz (SPAdes) (version 2) | ecosystem: Host-associated > Plants > Phyllosphere > Phylloplane/Leaf | place: Guanajuato, Mexico... | reverse complement strand
GGGCTTGATACCTTTGCCCCTGAAGTGTCACACTCTCTGTGACAAGCTCATACATGGTGCCGCTTCTGATGGCAAAAAGCTCGATCAATGCCAGCCCCCCTATTGTGGTATTTTTAACCTTTGTCCAGGGAAAATCCAGTGCCCCGGCTGCTTAATATTGCGTCTGCTACGTTTAATTATCGCTGCTTTATTGGCATTCCAAATACGCCGCCATTTTGTACTGTCGCCATAAAACCTGCCAGAAATGGCCCATAGCGTATCCCCTTTTTTGACGGTGTACATTTTTGGTGGTGTTTTTGAAGGCCGTTTCTTTTTCGTTTGTTTTGCTTTTTTCTTACGTTTTATTTTCCTAGGAGATGCAGTTTTGTTTTCCTTTAACTCGATCGTAAATTCACGATCTCCAATATCATATGACCCTTCCTTGTGGGTGAAGCTTTCAATGCTGCACGTCATATTGATTTTTGTCCCAGTTACAATCAATCGAACGGATTTCTTTGAACGCATCATTCGTTCAATTTTCGCGATTGCATTCTCTGGTGATGGAATGCTTTTATATTCAGCAATCGGCGAATATTTCTTAGGAAATAATGAGGTGAATGATACTTGTTTCGCCGATGGTACGTCAATAAAGGTCAGTTCTCCAAAAGAGGAAACCTTCACTGTTTCATTTTGTACGTTGTTTGTGATTTCGAGTTCGGATGGAAGGACAGGGAATCGCAACTTGTCCTTTCCTTGGGAAATCCACAATTGATACACAGATTTACCCATCAATTACGACCCCCTTCGTTCCTGTATGAAGCTCTACTTCTAGTTCATCTACAAGCATTTGTTTAATTTTTTCGACTAGCGATTGCTGGTCTTGTCCATTATGGAAATGCTGATCTCCATTGAACTGAATCGTAATCTGTTTATTACCTGACGATGTTCTACTGCCAGTAGTCTGAGCTGAGGTGACTTGCTGCATCTGTGCTTCCGGTAAAGGAGCAGATGCATTTGATGGATCATATACTTGCATCCCAAGTGCCTTGGCTGCCTGCGTCAATAAATACCTTCCGCGAATGCCTCTTTCCTCTGGAATGATCCATTCGCGTTTATTTCCTTCACCGACTCTAGCCACCTGCTCTTGAGTAATCAATCCGCCATTTGCGTAGCCTTTATAAGGTCCGCCTCTTCTCATACTTCGTAATCCCGGCGTGTTGAAGACTGTTCCATATCTGCCCTTAATGTAGTTAATGGCTGCGACGGCATTATGGATTGGGTTCCAAATGTCATTCATGCCCTTACCTTTATTGGCGTTAAACGTTGGTCCAATGGTTTGCATTAAGCCTTTAGAAGGTGTTCCCTTTTTGGCGTTGGAATCCCATAAGTTGATCGCTCTCGGATTTCCACGTGACTCATGCTGCGCGATGGTCATCAGACCTGGAAGCCAACTCATTGATGTACCAGTTGCCATGATAGCCGCCATGAGCCATTGTTTAATATTAAGCCCTGAAGCTCCCATACCGCTGAAGGCACCGATTAATGAACCAGCCTGATTTTCAGCAAATTTTTTCACATCAACTGAGTCGAGCCCTTTGACGACACCGATCGATGCAAATTTCCCAAGACTCATCATGACGCGTGAAGGGGAATGAATGTCTAATTCCTCTCTAAACGCCTGCTCTACTTTCTTCGCCATTTCTTTGGCCGCTTGCGTGACTTCGCTTCCTTTGGAACGCATGCCGCTGTTAAAGGCGTCAATCATTCCAGAACCCCAGCCTGGTGATTCTTGTTTTGCTTGCAGGAATGGTTGTTTGATGTGTTGATCTACGTATTGGCTCGTGCCAATTGATGTGGCATTTTGGCCTGCTGCAAAACCACTAACCGTTCCAGAACCCCAAGTGGGTGATGCTGTCATCACTTGTTGGTAGGGTGCTTTTACACGACTTTGTAAAAAGCTATCTGTTCCAGTTGGTGTCATCTGCTGACCGTTTGCAAAGGCAGAAACCGTTTGCTGACCATACTTTCCTGAGTCTGATGTCAATTGCCCAAAAGGCTGCTGAATATTCTTTTGTTTCCATTGATCAAGAGAGATGACTTTACGATTTAATCCTTGTTCAAAATCGTTATTAAATTGCTCGCCAATGCTAGAGGCTTGAATGTTCGCATTCATCGAGACTGATCCGTCTATTGAACCGACAGAAGATGAGGCAGCTACAGCTGTAGGAGCTGGAGAGCTTGATACTTGATTTCCAGCTGCTCCGCTTGACATAACAGACATTCCAAGTTGAGAAGCAGCCTGAGCAAGCAGCATTTTTCCGCGTCCTCGGTTATTTTGAGTTGGAATGACAAATTCGTTACCAGCTTCACCGACCCATGATAAGGTTGGCTGGGTGATATAGCCGCCTGTGGCGTTATTATCGGGTTTTTTCTTCCCAACGATCCAATTTATTACTACATCTACAATACCGCCTGCTTTGTCAAAAATCTTTTTTACCCACCCAAATGCTGCAGAAAACCCCTTACTAATGGATTCTGCTACTTTTACAATTGGCGTCTGAATGTTGTCCTCAAACCATTTGGATAATCCATCCCATATATCTGTCACGACTTTATACGCTTCTTCAAACTTTTTACCGAAACTGTCTTTAATGGTTCCTACCGTATCTACAAGTGGATTCCACACATTTTCCATAAACCATGTCGATACCACTCCAAAGATTGATTGTATCTTTTTCCATGCATTTGATAATGCTGCCCAAATTCCTGTAGCGACTGTAACAACTGTGCTGCTTAGTGGCGTCCAGACGTTCTCGATAAACCAGCCTGCGACTGTACTGAATGTTTCTTGGATCCATGTCCAGGCGTTGACTAGGCTTGACCAGATGGTCGTGGCTACCGTAACGACTGTACCGCTTAACGGTGTCCAGACGTTTTCGATAAACCAGCCTGCAACTGTACTGAATGTTTCTTGGATCCATGTCCAGGCATTGACTAGGCTTGACCAGATGGATGATGCTACTGTGACAACCGTACTGCTTAATGGTGTCCAGACATTTTCTGTGAACCAAGTCGCAACTGTTGACCAAACTTCAACAATTTGGTCTTTGATTTCAATGACTTTTTGGCCAATCTTTTCAAATCCGCCGCCATCAAACCATTTTCCGATCGTTTCACCGATAGATTCGCCGCCCATACTTCCAGCGATGCCGCCTACTAGACCACCGATGGCTGTACCTACTCCTGGAACTACGCTTCCAATAGCTGCACCTGCCATCCCGCCGGCAATACCGCCTCCAGTCGTACCGATCTTTTCACCAGCATTCTCTTTTTTCATACCGATTAAATTTGTTGCGCTAAGTAAACCACCTAGAATAGGTACTTTCTTTAATAATTTACCGCTCCCTTTACCGATATTTTTCACCGCATCTCCTAGTCCACTTAACCCCTTGCCACCTTTCATTAGACCCATAAGTCCGCCAACTGAAGCTGCGATACCCGCACCTTTCTTTAGACCACTAGAGATTTTTCCAAATAATTTACCTGCATTTGATTTCAGTTTCCCTAATTTACTTGGAGGCCTTCTATTCATTTCGGTTCTTGATGTGGCATTTGGATTTGTTGATCGTCTCGGTGAACGGCCATTTTTCGCTTTAGTAGATCCTCGGCTGCTTATACCTCTTGCACAACAAGGGCAACAACTACTGCGAAACAAACCTTTTCCACCTCGCGGCTTAGGCTGCGTTTTAGGAGCCGAATTAGATGGTGTTGATATTGGTGCAGTTGTCGGTGCTGTTGTTGGTGCCGGAGTGGTACTGTTGTTTTCACTTGATGGATCACTTGTACCAAAGAGGCGATCTAATCCAGTCTTCACCAATTGATCTAGTTTTTCTTCAGGATTAAATTTAATCTTCTCTTTAATTCTTCCGATCACATCTTGTTTGTACTCTTCCATTTTATTTTCAACCCAAGGAAGTGCTTTTTCATCCCAAAACTTTCTAGGACTCAATTTTTCCTTCACTTTGTCTGCAACGTCACCTGCATATTTTTGAATTTCATTTAATCCTTTATTGGCAAAGTTTTGGAGCCAACTCTGTTTAGGTTCATCCGTTTTAACTGACGGACTAGCAGTCTCAGGATCTTTTTTTATGGTTTTTTCTTTCACAACAGACTCTGCCTGATCTCGTTTTTTCAGCTTACTTTTTGCATTGTCTTGAACAGACACTCTGATTTCGTGTTTGGACATCGTCAAGCTTTTGAGTGTCTTTTTGATTCGTTGAATTGCAGCGGTGGCTTGGTCAACCATGTTTAATCTCATATAGTACGTTCTGTTGATGAGCTGAAGGATTGATTTTTTGATCGATGACATTTTCGCTGACAATTGATCGTTTAGTTTAAACGTCAGCATAATGGGACTTGTCCCCATTTGTTTTAAACGATCTATGCTGGTTTTAATGACATCCAGCCCCTTCGCTTGAAAGGATATGACCAGATAATTCGGTATCAGATTTAACTGATTTTTTAATGATTTTAGATCACGATAGATTCCTTGATCCAGCCTCATAGAAAATACTGAAACTTTCCGCAATGATAACGTGAGGTTTCTTAATTTCTTTTCATCCATTTCCAGACTTATTTTCACTGGTTTTCTGAATGGTTTGAGCTGCTTCTCAAACGTTTGAAATCGTTTTTGAATGCGTAATAACTTCTTCGACACTCGGTCTTCTAATTCAAATCGCGCTGTAAGTTTCGCCATTTATTTACCTCCTTTCTTTGCTTCTTTTTCTAGCATGTCTAGCTTGTAGCTGATGAGTCCGAAAAGGAATGCTTTGAACGGTCTTGGTGATTCGTATAATTCTAGGAGTTCAGATGGGGAGTAGTGAAGTTCGTGCATCGCGTAATATAAAAACACCGCTTCTTTATCCCCATCTTTTATTAGTTTTTTGCTGCTTCTTCTAAATCTTCAATTTCATCTTCGAATCCGTTGATTTCGATCGCTTTGTTTAACCAGTTCGCATATTCACCGCCGACTGACAGAACACGTTTTGCTACTTCAACTGGATCTTGTGTGCTGTAGGCTTCTCTTAATTCCTTTGATCGAAAATCTGGGTAAATCGTCGATTCAATCGCGATACGTGCGTAGAAGCGCTGGCTGTCTAAGTCTTTCACACGTCCTCTGCCTTTGACATTTTTGAAGGTTGTGTTTTCTTTTTCCAATTCATCAATACGTTCAGTTGTAATGGCTTTAAAGACAAAAGGAATGACATTCCCTTTTTTATCAACAAAACGCTTAGAAATTGGTACTTTGACTTCTTCCGCTTCTACTGTTTGTCCTGGCATAAAAAATGAAAGATCAAATGTTTGTTTTTCACTCATGTTTAAAACTCCCTTTGTTATGTTTTTTTGAATGCAAAAAAGCACATCCATTTTTTGAATGTGCTTTCCAATCTTTTCATGTATCATTTAAATTGTACAATTGAACGGCTTGCTCAAGGGCGTCTGGCTCATCCCCAATAGGAAGGGGGTGATGCATATGTCAACATTTGAAGCGATTTCCTTTATGCTTTTATTCGGGATGTTTATCATTACTTTGTTGACGTATATAGACAAAAAACAGACTCCCCTTGAACTGTGGAAGGTTAAAGGGAAGTCTACCTAAAGAACCTATTCGACAAGCCAGCCCCTTGAAGGGCCTCATTGTACATTGCCTGGATGTTAGAGCATCCTGACTTCTTTTTATTTTATGCAAATCGCTTTGCATGTAAACATTTTTTAATGAATCGAATACAAGACGTTACCAGACGAAATTAAAACGGCTTCAAGACGGTTGTATTACAACTGCATTATAGCATATTCAGTTATTATTTCGCTAATTAATTAGCTAATTCCCTCCACTTTTCTTAGAAAGTATTCTTTAACTTCTCAGGAAGATCAAAGTCTTCAAACGTGAAAGGAACTTCTTCTTCAAGCGCCTCTGAATCAACATCCAATCCAGCGATTTTAGCAGAATCAAAGTTGACATCAAATAATGTCACACGCTCAGTGCCACGGCCTGATGATTTATCGTCAATGACAGCTTGAAGAGTGAAATATGGATCTTCTCCTTTTTTCACATAATTGAGCATTAATTGAACGAAACGGGACGTAACTTTATAGAATGTTGCCGTTCCTGTTCCGTTTGCTCCCGTTGTTTTATGTCCAGTCATTCGGCGGCCCATGACGTTGACTTCTGATTTGTTTTTCTCCACGTTTGCTTCGAAGGTTTTGATAAATGCAAGCTCCTCACCTTCTAAAAAAAGACGACCTTCTTTACCTGAAATTGTATTTTGCGCTTTAAAAGCCATCTTACTTCACCTCCACATTGAAATAGAATTTTTCTGCTGCATCTACTGGTTGAACCGCTAAATCGATGATAAATCCATCACGATCTTCATTGAGCCCGATTACGATATCTGTTTCTGAATTAAAGCCTGTAATGCCGCTGCCATCTTGAAGCTGTGTGAGATACTGGGTAATCAGTGTTTTCACAAGCTGTACTCCATCATCTGATGCTGGAATGTCATTGCCATTGGCTTTACGTAACTTAATCAGATTTTTTAATTCGAATGTTAAATCATTGTTGATCGCATCAAGCACACGAATGATTTTGTTTTTCGCCATCTGCTGGTTCTTTTCAGCTGTGAAGCTTGTCAAGGAGTTAATATCTTTTTCAACACTCACGGTACGATCTCTCGCATCAAAGGTGAAAAGGAACTCCCCTTGCGATAATCGGTATTCTACTTGATCATTGTCAAGGCGTTCTAATGTATCGACCGCTCCTTCGTATTCAACAAAGGTCAGTGACTGATTGAAATTTGCTCCGGCACTTGCACCTGCGACCCATGCTGTTGTTTGAGCAGGTGTTAGTTCGGTTCCATCTTCGAGTACAACTCCGCTTGTCACATTGATGATTCCTTCTTGGTCAGCTGCATAATTCGCCACAACCCCTTGCACCTTACGTCCTTGCTTATCACGTAGACGCTCGATAAATGAAGCGAAGGTTGCTTTTAATTGCTCACTATTATCGATTGGAAGAGCAATGACATCGAAGTATTCTGTTTCTGCTGCTTCTAGGAAAGCTGTATAATCTGCGACACTTGCCACGCCGTTTTTCCCGCCGCTTAGTGCCACACCTGCTGTGATGACGGCTTCACCTTCACCAGAAAATTGAACGTATTTGTTTTTCACAAGGTCTTTGACATCAGTGACAACCTGTTTATCCACAATATCCGTTCCAAGATAAGTGATCACATCGCGTTTTGTGCTATCAAGTACATTTTCTGCCACTTGTACTGTGATTTCATTTCCTTTTAGGCCGCCATAATTTGCTGTGACGACAAAATTTTCAGCAATTTCGGCTTTGGCCGGCTCTCCTTCATTTAGGCGGTAAAGCAAGACCGTTTGCGCTTTTTTCTTTGCTTCACGGAAAAGAAGAAGTGACTTATCGTCAATGTTGAGTCCAACCTTTTTGTTTAAATCTTCCATATTTGAAACAGAAATAAAGGTTTTGGGTTCTCCCCAGCTCATCACAAGGGGAAGTGCTACCGTACCTCGATCGCCTAAAGTAATTCGCTGCTCTGCTGTTGTTTTAAAATTAAAGTAAATGCCAGGACGCTTTTTCTCTGTACCTGGTGTAAAAGTGCCTCCGTTCATCCTTTAAACCTCCTTGGACAAAAAAGCATCAATGTGCTTTTTCGCTTCTGTTTTTGTAATTGGTTGATGTTTGATATAAAAAAGAGCACCTTCAAGGATTTCTGGTTTGACCCCAAAAAGATCCTTACTGTGCTCCTTTAAGGCTTCAAATGAAAAGCCAAATTCTTTTTCTTCGCCGGCTGTTTGAGCGAGCTGTGTTTTTTTAGTCTTGCTCACGTTTGATCACCCCATCTGAAAAGTTGATATCTTCAAGGCTTGCCTGTTTGTCACGGTTGTACCAATAGCTGCTATCCCACGTCAGGACAATCGCTGCTACGCCTTGATCTATCATTCTTGTTTCCACTCTTTTTATGCGGACATAATCATCAAGCACCTTTCCGTCTTCACTCATCATCTGAATGATTTGACGATCAGCAAGCAATGCATCAACGATTGTTTCTGCCGCATCATGTGCTTTTTCTGTATCAATATGAAAGACTTTCACTTGCAGCGAATAAGATTTCATAAAGGTAGAGACCGTATCTGGACCACTGATCACTGTCACAGGCGGCACGTAAACGGATGGCACTTGAAAGCGTTCTGGCAAAAGACGATCATACATTGTCACAGGAAAGTGTGTGTAGATATAATGCATGATTGCCCCGACTTCTTGATTCATTCCATCACCTCCCAAAATGTCGATCGAACCAGCTTTGCAGCTTTCGATCCAGCGACTGTTCAAACATTTGCTCATAGAGCATGACAGCATGATCCCAGTAGCCATTTCCAGCAATCCATTGAGAGGCAAGCATCATTCCTGTACTTGCATTCGGATCATATTCAAAGCGGCTGCCAGTCCATCTGCCAGGCACCCATCTTCGCTCTCCACTTGAAGAAGTGGCATGTCCGTCATTGACATAGGAGGCATATTCAAGCTGCGTTCCCACTTCAAGTGTGAGACCGCCTTTTGAAATGAGAAAATGATTCTCCTTGCCGCCTTGTGTAAAGGATCTAAGAAGCCGGCCTGTATCAACAGCATTCTCCTTGATTAATTCATCCTGAATGATGTCTAAAAACTGCAGGCCCATGTCCTCCAGCCAATCTTGATATTCTGCCTTTAAGCCGCCATCACACGCTGTCTGCAGCTGCGAAATCAGCCGGTCAAGTCCATCTATTTTCATAGATTTTCCTTCCTGACTGCTATCACTTCAATGTGATGATTTTTTACTTTTTTAGGCTGATGTAATTTGAGTGACACGCCATTCCACACCATTTTGTCATGCAAGCGAATATCACTTGCTAAAGGAAAATGGACTAGATAGGATTGATAAATGACTGTATTCGGCTCTTCTTGCACAAGTGACTGATTCTTTTCTATGACATAACAAGCTAGATCGGTCATGCTGGGAGCATCGGGATAGGAAAGTGTCTGTTGGAAATCATCAGCTGGAATTCCAAATTTCCCGCGGGCGGACTCCTTCTGTTCAAGGTGGAAAAGATCACAGCGATCTGTTAATAGAGATTGATAGCTCATAATGATCTCACCTTTAACTTGGCACTGCCGCCAGTCAATGTTGGTTCAATGTAATCCACAAGCAGGGCATATACATAGGGGCTGCCTTTCACTTGATCAGCTGCCTTCGCATATGAATAATCGCCCATTTTCTCTGATGTAAAGCCTTTCATCATAGATTCATCATCATTCAGCATGGCAAAATATTGGGCCATTTTTAATAATGCGATTCTTACTTTTTCAGGGAGAGGCTGATATTTTTCGCTTGAGAAATCGTGACCTACGATCTGAAATACAGCAGCTTCTGCTTCGATAATATCTGCTGTCAGTCTTTCTACAGATCGATTTTTCACACGATCAAATACAGAATAGGCTTGCAGTTCTTCAGCAGAAATGATCATGGCCTGCCGTCACCTACTCTTTCACTTTCATCACTTTTGCTACAGCATCCTCTTCCTCAAATTTGCTGTCTAGCTTCGCTGTGAGGACAATAATAAATTTACGGCTGCGAATATCTTTTTCTACTTCAATTCGAATATTACGAGAGAAGCCTACGATAATATTTTTAGGGTGTGTCAGCAAAATATCTGATACGTCTGTTCCTGCTTCGTCATATGGCTTCATATTGGCAAGACCTTTGACTGGCACACCGAATGCAGAAGAAAGTCCGCCTTGAATGGCTGCATCTCCAAGGCCTGTCTGACGGTTTGCTACTTGATCCTTCCATTCAACTTCTAAGCTTGGGGATGTGTAGAAACGGAAATCCTGAGGTACACGTAAATATTTTGACGGCATCGCTTTATAAGCTTGCTTAAACATTTGGCGGCTAATTTCCGCTCCATTTGCATCTACGATATGAGATACCGCTTGTTTTCTCACGCCATCCATTTGAGCTAAAAATGGATCTGCTGAAGTCGTATCGCCATTGACGATGAGCTCTTCAATGTCAACGGCTGCTCGTTCAGCAAGCATTTGCATAATCGTCTGCTGAATGCCGTCTTTCTCAATATTGTTTTCAATGCTGTCATAGGTCATATGAATCTCTGCGATGACCTCTTTCGCATTTAGCTGGACAGTGCTTATCGCTGGGACAACACGGTCTTTCGCATCAAGTGCTTTGCCTTCTTCTGCTGGGCGCAAAATACGCTGGCCAAAGCCGATTTTTTCGATTTTTTGTGAATCACTTTCCATTGGAATGATACGTGCATCATTTAAAACGGTTGGTGTATTTTGCATCATTCTAATGAATGTGTTGGATTGGGTTGCGTTCATGAGACCGCCGGTTTTTAAGCTGGCAAGTGTCATTTCGGCCTTGCGAATCAACTCTTGATTTCTCACACTATTTCCTCCTTATTTAGGCTTATAGTAAGCCATCCCATATGGGCTTTGTACTGTCATTTTGTGTATCGTGGATTGTTTGTTTTGACATACCGCGCGCTTTTTCAAGCATGTGAATCCGCTCTGAAATAGGCAAAAGCTGCTGCTGAAGCACTTGCTCAAGCGCTGCTTTTTCTCTGCTGGCTGATTTCTCTAAGGAAGAAAGCTGATGACGAATTGGTGCAACGACTTGCTCAAGCACCTTTTGGACAGGTTCTTCCTCTGTTTGATCTGTTTCTTGCTGTTCAGCCTGCTGTAAGACGTTTTCGATGGCCATTTTTGCTTTTTCAAGCTCTTGTACTTGCTCCGTTGTCAAAGCGGCATCTTGTTTTTGTACGGAGGCTGGCCTTTCACCAATCGTTTGAAGCACATCCTCTGTCTGCAAAATGTCCTGCACGATTGGCAGCAATTGCTCAAGCGCTGCTCTTACACCCGCCTCATCACCATCACTTGATTGTAAGGCTCCCAGCAGATGGTCTAAAACGCTCCAAAATTGTTGTGACATGTTTGCACCTTCCTCTTTCAAAAAGAAATTTTTCAGCAAAGAAAAAAGCCCTCTCTCATTCGTGCTTTGAGATAGGAGCTGATCTTGTTCTTCTATGGCTACGATGTCCGCCGTTCCAGCCATTGAATACCCTGTAATGTGGCCTTTCTGAATTTGATCCCAAATCTCTTGGGAAGCCTTTGTTACAAGTACCCAAGATCCTTTTCGAATCAGCTCACCGCCTACCTCAAAATCAGCAGGGGCAATGTATGATTCAACAACCTCGCCCACACCATGTTGAAAATCATGCTGCTTGTCAATATGGCGAGCATCCTTCATAAAACCATGTGCCGCTCTTTCAATTTCTTTGGCAGACATAAAGTCTTGGTGTGCATCAGGTGTATTCGGTTCATACACGACACCATATACAAGGCGATGAGCATCTTCTGCCTTTGTCAGCACACTAACCTCCTTTTGAAAGTCAGGCTGGCTTTTCTTTGCCTTCATCAAAAAGAATTTCTTTTTGTTTGCGGCTCTGTCCACATAGGAAACATGCGTAATTTTTGCGTTTTTTAATTCTCTTGGCATATGTTCACCCCCTTTCAAAAAAGCGCATGCGCTTCGGTTTATTTCTTCAGTTGATTCGCCTCTCGTTGAGGCTGTTGTTCGGCTGATGTCATGCTGCTTTCTAAAGGTCTGTGATAGAGATCCTCCGGCCATTCCTCTAACGTTTTCCCAAGGATACGTCCCGCTAGATCTCGCAAATCGTTTGGTGACACTGCCCCAGCCTGAATAAACGGTGTCAGAACCTTGGCAATCTCTAATGGATCTCTAAAGTCAGGACCATTTAATAGGAAACGAACGTGCCAAATATCAAGATCCGGCAGGAAAAGGGTATTGAGTTTTCCTGTGATGAGATGCCGTTCAGGCTGAAATACCTGTTCTTCTGTTGTTTTCCGCGCCGTATCGGCTGTCGCTTTGTTATAGTCTTGAGACTCACCTGTGTAAATAGGCGGCAGGCGAAAAGCAGAGCGGATTTTGTTTCTTGTTTTTTCATCGTATTCTAAAAAGAGTGCATCTTCTTGCAAGATCTCTGCTAAGGATTTAAAGTTCACTTTGACATTTGAGACATCTTCTTCTCCAGTTAACCCTTTTTCCGTCGGGAGACCTTCGACTTCAAGCAAGAGAAACTTATGTGCATGATCAGAGCCTTCAATATCGTCCATATAATCCTGAAGCTGCTGATAGGAAGACTCAGACAGCATTCCATTTTCGACAATGATGGCACCAGGTACATGCCGCCCTTGTTTAAAATAAAGATAGTTCAACTCTTCTGCCTTGCGTGCCCCATACATATTGACGATGTTGCCAATCCAGCGGGGAATCCCATACGTTCCACTGCCGATTTTAAAATGAATCACTTCTGTTGCGCGCAGCGGCTCTGGGGTGGTGTCATCGTATTTGCCTGTTTCACAATGTAAAATGCGCGGATCACCATACTCCTTGAAGAAGACTTTCTTTTCATTGATCACCTGCACATATTTACGGAATCGTTTCTTTCGATTCATTGTTTTCAATTCGCCGTTTTCTGTATACCGGAATTCAACGTCAACTGGCTCACTCAGCTTGCAAATACGGATATGGAGCGCATCTAAATACTCGATTCCTGCCGGCTTTCCCTGACCATCTCGGAGAACCTCAAAAAAACCATTCCCCGTTTTCTCCCGGTCTTCGATGACATAGCCAAGAACCACATCAGCGGACTCATCATAGTTCATGTATTTCGTAAACTCTTCAAGTCTTGTCCATTCCTTCTCTGCTGCCTTCTTTTTTGCCGGTTTCACACCTTCTGCATTAAAGTCAAAGGCATATTCTACACCAAAACCAAAGCCTAAAATATTGGTCTTATACGCATCAATACATTGCTGAAGAATGGTTGAATATTCTGCCATGCTTTTTAATTCATTGATATTGTAAGGCGGGGGAACAATGTCATCTTTTTCGTAGGAAAATTCATCTGCATATATTTGTTTTGTATGATCAGACATGTTTGCCTTCATAATGGTTGCTTTCAATTGTTTCATTGTATGGACCTCCTCTCTCTGTTTGGACGGACACGCTCTGAGGCGGTCTGTTTCAAATCTGTCACTTCATAATCATCCAGCGCATACCAGATGGCTGATAATGTGTGCGGATCGATTTGAAATTCATCTTCCTCTAGACGTCCATCCTTATCTGCCTTATAGGTTAGTGATTGAAGTTCATAGATGGTATATGGACAAGCATCAGAACAAATAATTTTCTTAAATCGTTTGATTTTTTTTGTATACTGCAAACGTGAGCCTTGGAACTTATGTGCCGCTACCATTTGAAAGCCGCGCTGCCGAAAATAATGAATGGTTTTAGGTTCGGCTGCGTCGGCTTTAATCAGTTCCTTTGATTCAATGAACTCTTTCAAGTCAAGGGCTGTTTCATCATCTGTCTTCCCGCGGTCGTAATATTCCCAATAAATATATAAGTACTTTTTTTCATGATCGACAGCTAACCGAATGAGCGCATTGTATGATTCAACAAATCCAAAATCCATGCCTGCTCGTTTCAGCGGTCTGTCAATCTGCTGAATGGCTTCTAATACATCAGAATGGCTTCTCACCTCAAATTGAGGAAAAACCTTTGTGCCATTAATGCCGAAATACCCCTTCCTCGCAATACGATAGAGGTCTGGGTCATACTCTTTCAGCTCATCCAGCTGCTTCACGTAGCTTTTAGGAAGGAATAGGTTATCTTCCGCCGTGGAGTGATGGTAATACGTATCCTTGATGACAACAGTTCGCTTTTTGTATAATGTTTCGTCATCTAAAACAAATCGCTTCAGCTGTTCATCTCGAAAAAAATGTCTGTACGTCCAATTATCCTGGCCAACAGGGTTGGTCGATAACATCATATAAAGCGGTAAGGATGGATGCCTCAGCCTTCCAAGCAGCTCTTTAAAGCCTTCATAAGAAACCTCTGAACATTCCTCAATCCAAATGATCGAGATATTGTTGATCGATTTCAATTTTTCAGGCTTGTCCAGTCCTTTAAATAAAATGCTGCTGCCGTTTCGAAACGTTAGTGCAAGCGGCGAACTTCGGCACTTCACCACATGGTCGATGCCGAGGTCGCTGACGATTTCTTGTAATAAAGAAAAGGTGGATTCGCGGTGCGTATCATACACCTCTCGAATGACAAGTGCTGTCCGCTTTTCTTCCAGCAGCTTTAAGACGAGCTTTAAAGCAATGTGATAGCTCTTTGAGGAGCCATAGCCTCCTACTAAAAATTGAAACTTTTGATTCCAATCGAATAGAAAGTGTTCAAAGTGAGGATTGACTTCTTTTTCAATTAATGGCGTCATGAGTCGTCCTCTTTTCGCTTGATCATGATTTGAAGATCTTCCTCTTTTTCTTCACGCACTGCTTTTTTTGTTTTTTCGATTGTCAATTCTATTTGCTTCAGCCTTAATCTTCGTTCATCCTTCGCATGGGCGAGCTCTTCAAACTGTTTGATTAAACGCCTGAGTTCACCCATTGCACGGGATTGTGCATTTAAAAATGTGGCATGCCGATCCCATGAAAATTGAAACGAGTATTCTTCTGAGGTGATGTCTAGTTCTGGCTGACTGCCTTCTCCTGTTTCATCTAATGAAGAAGGCATGTATGCCGCCTTTTTCAGCTCTTTGATCATGTCCTCTTGATCTGCTACATACATGATTCGCTGCGCTCGAATAATGGCTGCATATTGAATTTGAATTTGGTCCCAGATTAAATCAAGCGATGTGCGTCCATCCATTTTCTCCATGATTTCAATCGTTTCATCTGAAAGAAATTGATTGAAAATCGAGTGTGCTTGCTTTGACGAAGTTTTTTGTCTTTGCCATCCGTATCGCCTTTTCCACGATTTGACGGTATGGATCGAGACATTGTAATGATCAGCAATTTGCTGGTACGTCATCCCCTTCATATAATCCTGCTTGGCCTCTATCCGTTTATCTTTCATTTACATTCACCTGCCGCCTCCTTTTAATTCGAATGATTCCCTCTGAAGGAATCATTTGTGTAGGGCTAGCAAACATTCGTTTGGTCTTTCTAACTATAGGTGGCAACTGTAAGACAAGTTTTAACTGATTTATTTTCGGATAGAAAAAACGCCTATTCAGCAGCTCTGAATAGGCGTTCTTGTACTTTTTTTGACATCTTCGTCCGCGCTCTTTCCATATGTTTTTGGACAGTTCCTTTTTTGACATCCAGCATGACCGCAATCTCGCTAAACGATAACCCTTGTGTTGTGTGCATAAAGAATACGTCCTTTTCTCGATCTGTTAAAACAGACAAAGCATCATCAATTCGTTTTTTGTCTCTCTCACTGACTTCTCTTTCTTTCTCTTGAATAAGGGAATATTCATGTGATAAAGCCTCTAACACTTCTGGATTTGCGAGAATCGTACGCTGATAGACTGAACGTCTGTCTAATCCTCTGCGCGCACCTGGCTCTCTTCCGATTTGGAGCCATTCTACTACGTATTCCAGATCGCTTACCATACTGGCGATCATTTTTTTATCATGCTTGTCTTGAACGGACAGCTGATGTTCTTCTTTTTCTTTAAATGGTTCATATTGTTTTCTAGCATTCTTTAATGCTCTTTTATATTCAATGAGTAAATCTTGCATATTGGCTCTCTCCCTTTTTTAAGAAAATAAAAAACGGACACCAATCAAATCCCCTTTTAGCAGGGTCTTGATCAGTGTCCGCAGGCTTTCCGTCTTGGACAAATTGTGCTTTGATGTGTTGGTCAGTTAACCGATTTTAAAACCAATCTCGTGATCTACTCTTGCAAAATGACCTTTTGCCGTTTGAATAATGGTTTTTCCATGTTCAGGTACATCCATTTTATAAGCCGCTCCTACATTCCCATCTAACACGATGACTTGAATTTTTCCTTTTTCCATCTCACCGACAAATGTTTGGTTTTCTTGAATGAATAGTTGTTTTGGCTCGTTCATCTGCTTGTCTCCTTTTTTGGTGTTGGCCTCGTGCCACCACCTACCGTATTGATAATGATTTCAACTCTTGGACACATACCATAAAACTGGGAAACTCTTAAATCGACCATCTGCAGAGGGACTTCATCAGCTATTGAATGAAGTGCTTCTTGAATATGCTGTAGATTTGGCTGAAAGATGCTGACGTGTACAGGGCGTATCAGCCCTTTTTCTGCGTATGTACGCTTTTTTTGGCAGTCAGCTATGTCAAACGGCATGTGATCAAATAAACGAATTTCAAGTGATAGTGCGCCTTTTAATTTTTGCGGGCATTGCCCTTTTGCAGCTGATCGTATTCTTTTCATCAATGTCTCTTTTGTTAACAAATGCTCATGTTCAATGATTAAATGGATGACCATGTTATGATCTCCCGTCATCCTTTGCCCACTGGCGGATGTCTTGTTCGTTTTTACTCGCTTTGAGCAAGCATTTCAAAAATGTCATGATTTGCTTCCATCGTTTCACGTTGCCCTGATTCCTCCTTTTTTGTATCATCAACTTTAGCTTCCAGGAGGGTCATATATGTTTCTTTCTCTTCTGCTGTGGCAAAAACAAACATCGGTTTCTGATGATGAAAGGCGATCCAACCGCCAGCTTGGTCTAAACAATGCTGCGCTTCTTTTCTAGCATCAAACGTCAGCTGATGTCTCATCTTCTTCAGCTCCCTCCAAGCTGTCCTCAATGTCTGTTTGGTATCCATATCGTTTCATGTCATATAACCAATAGCTTTTTGGATAACCAAAGTCACTCATCTGAGTCACCATTGGATGTTCAATATTCATTCTGCTCGTCTCCCCTTTTCTAAGAACCGATCTTCTCTTAGATAATTACTCTTTACGTGTAACTTTTGACCAAAAAAAAGCTCTTGAACTCCGGTATTCAGCAGATCTGCAATATGCTTTGCTATTTCTAAGCTAGGCATCGTTCTGCCCATTTCGATATTCGCATAGCCGCTTGTGTACTTATATCCCAATTTTTTCGCCATATAGGTTTGTGTTTTTCCTTGCAGTATGCGCTCTTCTCGTAAATTTTCAAGTTTCATCTTTCCACCTCTTACTCAATATGTGTAAGTTATATTCATTATGATAATATACACGAAAAGAGTAAGTCAATCATATTTTTATTCTTTTTGTGTATTTATTTATCTTTTCCGTGTAATTCATGATAAAATTTACTCATAACATGAAAAAAGGTGTTTCTGATGGATAATTTGACTGGGAAGATTCTAACTGAATTAAGAGAGAAGCATGGATGGAGCAAGTCAACAGTTGCTAAAAAACTCGGATTAAAGGCAATGTCCACTTATGCAAACTGGGAATACGGCTTGAGAAAACCCGACGGTGAAATGATTGTGAAAATTGCCGAGTTATATGGGGTCTCAACCGATTATCTTCTCACAGGTAAGGACAAAGGCAGGCCCGATGACGATCTTGCAGACGATCCTGATTTGCAAATTGCGTTTAAAGCAGCCTCAGATTTTTCCGAAGAAGCACGAAGACAAACCATCGATTTTATTAACTACATTAGAGAGAAAGAGAAGCAAAAAGGTCGTCAGCCAAAAAAGCGAGACGACCATTGATCATCTCTTTTCATCTGCTTTACGCTGGGACGAACCCAGCTTTTTTTTATACCTCTTTTTCCCTTAAAAAAGAAATAGCATATGAATAAAAAATCATGTCTTTTCCAACAAATATGTAACAATTTTCGCCATAATTACTCTTTTTCCATATATTTCAATTGACAAATAATTCTATTATTAATATATGTATATACTAAAAAAAGGAGTGTTACCGATGAAAAATTCATGAAAGCTTGTATATTGTCTTTAGCTGCTGTTGGTGCTCTTACGTTCTTCCAAACTGAAGGTGCCCATGCAGCTGCACAACCTAAAGAACCAGTTATAGAAAAAGCTCCTATTATGAATAAAGTAATTACGATCGACCGTAAAGTTAAGGTAGGATGGTCTGGTGCTTTTTCAATTCCAATCAGTAAAATAACTTTGTCCGGTAGGTAGTACAGATGCTGTTGAACTGAAACAAACTGCTCCAAATTTCACTTGGATTTACTTTTTAAAACCTGGCTTTGTTAAAGTATCTTATCTAAATTCAGATGGTGAACTTGTGATTAACAACTATACAATTACCTACTAAAACTCTTTTAAATTTATTAAGCTTAAGGCGATGACATCATATCATCGCCTTTAATAATGTGACAATTCTCTAAAACGAGCTAGACATTCAATTCTTGCTATAGACCAACCAATATGTTAACTTTCATTATAATAAGTTGACATATTAAGGGGCTGATGATGATAAAACAACATATCTTTGTCTTGGGAAGCGATAGCAGAGAAAGCGCTGAAAAATGAACGGATCACGCTGCAAGAAGGTTTAGACATTCTTGCAGCTGACGATAGAGAATTGTTACGTATTATGCATGCATCCTATCAAGTACGATTTCATTTTTTTCAAAAAAAGGTGAAATTAAATATGATTTTTAACGCAAAAAGTGGATATTGTTCACAGTCGATGATTTCAAAAGCACCGGTTGAAAGATATACAATGCTTGATCAAAAGACCATTGTAGCTGGTGCGCGTGAGGCTCTCAAAAGAAAAGCCGGGACTTTTTGTATTGTGGCAAGCGGGAGAGCGCCTTCTCATAGGGAATTAGATGAAGTCACAGCAGCAGTCAAGGAGATCACTGAAACGATGCCTTTGAAAGTGTGTGCCTGTCTTGGGTTATTAAATGAAGAAAAAGCGAAGCGGGTGAAGGAAGCGGGTGTTCATCGGTATAATCACAATATCAATGCACATCATGATCACATTACGACAACTCATACATAAGATGACCGCGTGTCGACCATTGAGCAGGTCAAACAATCTGGCATGTCACCTTGCTCAGGGGTCATTATTGGAATGGGTGAAACCAATCAGCAAATCGTTGAAATGGCTTTTGCGCTAAGAGCACTTGATGCGGATTCAATTCCAGTCAACTTTCTTCATGCCATCGAAGGAACACCGCTTGAGCATCAAAAACGGACACACCCGATCAAAGCATTGAAAGTGCTGGCAATGATGAGATTTGTCAATCCAACTAAGGAAATTCGGGTATCCGGAGGCAGAGAGCTTAATTTACGGACACTCCAGCCGCTCGCACTTTATGCAGTGCAGCAAATTCCATTTTTGTTGGTGATTATTTAACAACAAAAGGCCAGCAAGTCCAAACGGATCATCACATCATTGAAGATTTAGGGTTTGAAATACAAGAATGTGCGTTATAAAAAAAGTCTGCCGATTCACCGGCAGACTTTTAAGATTAGAATCTTTTATGAAAATCGACAGTTCCGCTTCCATCTTCTCGGTCAAAGCTGCCAACAAACGTCCAGTTAATATATCCACCGTCACCATTGTTGACAAATGTACCATCTTCAAATACCCAAATACCAAACGTAATACCATCATATTCAACACTATCATAGTAGACAACATTGTTCAGACCGCTAAAGTCGTGGTCTTGGCTTAAGTTTTGGACAACTACGTTGTAGTTTTGACCTGCTTCATAGAACGCACTGTATGCCGCATTTTTTACGAATCCATCACGATTTTGAGATGACTTTACTGCTTGTTCAATTTTGTCGGCTATGGCTACTGGATCAATTGAGACACTTCCATCAACCCCTGTTGTTGTAGCAGCTTCAGCCGTTTGACCAAAAGTCGTAAGAGATAGAGGGGCAGCAATCATTGACGTAGCGATGACAGAACCAGCAAACATTTTGCTCGTTTTCCTCATTATTTCTAACTCCTCCTTTAATTGGTATGTTTGTGTACTACCCCTTTATCTGTCTCTTAAACACTAATTTATGAAAAAATTCTTATTCTACCAATTAAGAGGGTGTTTTTACTGTTTAATTAGGCGAAATAACAAAAAAACTACTCTTATAAAAGAGTAGTTTACAGTATTACATGAACAGGATAAATAAAATCACACCTAAGATAATTCGGTATATCGCAAAAGGCACCAGTTTGATTTTATTGATCAGTTTTAGGAAGAATCGAACAACAAAGAGAGCCACAACAAACGCACTCACAAAGCCGACGATAAAGAATGGCAGCATGTCTGTTGTTAAATATTCGGCATTTTTCACAAGGGTTAACAAGCTTGCTCCCGCCATAATCGGCATCGCCATGATAAATGTAAAGTCTGCCGCAGCACGGTGATTCAAACCAAGAATAACCCCCCCTGCGATCGTCGAACCTGAGCGCGAGAAGCCTGGCCATAATGCCAAACATTGAAACAGTCCAATATAAAGCGCTTGTCTGTACGTCATGTTATCGACAGAGCTTGTTTCTGTTTTCCGTTTATTGATCCAGTCAGCGACAAGCATCAGCACTGCCCCTAAAATCAAACCGACAGCGACCGTTCTGACGTCAAATAAGTATTTATCAATATAATCTTCAAATAAGAATCCTAAAATGACGGCTGGAACAAGTCCAACAGCAATTTGGGCGATGGTCAGTTTATGCCCGCTGCGCTTTTGTTCTTCGGTGATATTTTTCTTTAAGCCCAATAAGTTTAAAATACGATCTTTAAACACGATCATAACAGCTAAAATTGAACCTAACTGAATCACGACTTTAAATGTGTTGGCCGCTTCTGGCGTAATAATTTCCTTTGATTTTAACCAAAGATCATCGACAATGATCATGTGACCTGTAGATGAAACAGGTGCGTACTCTGTTAATCCTTCGACAATTCCTAAAACCAGTGCCACGAATAAATCCCATAGATTCATGATTTTCTTTCCTTTCAATTCTGATCTTTTGAACACGCCAAACATCTATGTCCACATAAAGACAAGCTTCCTACATCGAAAGCTCGTCTTTATGATACTATATTTTTTTCAAAAAAAGATTATGACATCAAACCTTTTCTTCTTTATACAAATTGGACCGCATTTTGAACCAATCAAATAAGTGAGTCGTGATGACCTTCAGAACGGCATACGTCGGAATAGCGACAATGATGCCGATGACGCTGAACAATTTACCAGCCGTTAATAGAACAAAAATAATCGTAATTGGGTGAATATGAAGGTTTTTCCCCATCACCTGTGGAGAAATGAATTTCCCTTCAATGAGCTGAACCACTGTCCAGACAATAATGAGTTTTAACAGCATCACTGGTGACGTCACAAGTGCAATCACAATCGCTGGTGTAATCGCAATTGTTGGACCAAGGTAAGGCACTACGCTTGTACATGCAGCAATGATAGCGAGCAGCAGCGCATAGTCAAGTCCAATGATCATATAACCGATTAACAGAAGAACACCGATACAGAAACTGACAATGATCTGTCCCCGAATATACGAGCTCAGACGGTGGTTCATTTCGTGAAGCACGATATGTGTATGTTCTCTCATCTTATTTGGAATGAATTTCAAGAAATAGTCAGGCAGCTTTTTGCCGTCTTTTAATAGATAGAACAGAATGAATGGCACAGTCACGATCGAGATGATGACTTCTGTGAGCGCCCCTAAGAATGTTCCTACACCGGTAAAGGTGCTTTCCAAAATCTTCGTCGCTTGACTGGATGCTTTACTTACCAATTCAGACACGTTAAAGTTCATCGTGTTTTGCACTTGATTAATAAAGTTACTTCCTGTTAATTGTCTAATTTGGTCTTCTACCGTATCGACGTATTTCGGAAGATTATGAAATAGACTCATGGTTTGAGCTTGTAAAAAAGGAATAATAGACACGATGGTCACTGTAATAATCCCAATAATGACAATATATAAAAGCAAAATGGAATAGATCCGCTTAATTCTTGCTTTCTCTAACAAGTTGACAATTGGATTTAATAAATAATACACGACTCCCGTTAAAATAATCGGTAAGGCAATGGTTTTGACGAGTACAATGAGCGGAGTGAAAATAAATGATGTTTTCATGAAAACAAGGATATTCAATCCAATTAATAACAGGACGAGTAAAAAGAGAACAAACTTGTTATCAAGAAAAAATTTTCTAAAGCGACTGCTCCACATTTGCATAGAATTCATATCGTTCCTCCAAACACGGGTATTTTATGAGTAAATTGTACACTACTTGATCATGATATGGTAATCATTGTTTCAGCTTTTTTCCCATTTTGCAATAGACATCGCCCATACAATGAAAATCGGCTGTCCAATAAGCCTTATCCATAGCAAGGCATGTTCTGTATTTTCTTGATATTCCCTCACGAGCAGCAAATAAGTTTGCAGGGAAAATGAGTACAAGATAGACAGCAATGGATTTGCCGCTGCGATCCTGACATTCGGCAAAATCAGCAGCACAGTCAGCAGCCAATCAAGACATGCAGTTGCATAGACCATGACATATGGAAATGGCCAGCCGGGCATCATGCGGGCAAAGCCGCTCGGCTCTATTACATGAAAAATACCAGCCGCTACTGCCTATATGCAGGACGCGCTTCATGTTTCCTCCTCTCCCTTCTATCCTGAGTATTACCCGAAGAAGGAAGAAACTACCCACTTTTCGTACATTTATATCCTTAATGTAAGACGCATCAGCCTATATAAAGGTTTCATCCGCTTTTCAATAAAAAGAATATTCTTTCATACAAACGCTTTCAAAGCATGTATAATCAGAGAAAAGCAGAAGGAGGGAATGACATGATTCGATTTGCTGTCATCGGAACGAACTGGATTACAGATCGGTTCTTACAAGCTGGTGAAGAACTAGCTGATTTTACATGTACAGCCGGCTATTCACGGTCCGCTGAAAAAGGACAGGCCTTTGCCGCAAAATATGGGATTGATACGGTTTTTACGAACTTACAACAAATGGCGGAAAGTGATACGTTTGATGCCGTGTATATTGCGAGTCCAAATGCCCTTCATAAAGAGCAAGCCATGTTGATGATGGGGCATCAAAAGCATGTTTTATGCGAAAAACCATTCGCCTCTCATCGAAAAGAAGTGGAAGAAATGATTGCCGCAGCGAAAAAACATCAAGTTTGTTTGATGGAAGCGATGAAAACAACATTTCTGCCTAATTTCCTTCAAATCAAACAGCATCTTAATCGGCTTGGACCTATCAGAGAAGTGGTCGCGCATTACTGTAAATATTCCTCAAGATACGATGCCTATCGAAGCGGCGAGCTTCCAAATGCCTTTAAGCCTGAGCTATCCAATGGTTCTTTAATGGATATCGGGGTGTACCTCGTTTACCCAGCCATATACTTATTTGGTCTGCCGAACCAAATCACCGCGAAAGGCTATAAACTTTCTTCTGGTGTGGATGGGAACGGTTCAGTCCTTTTACAGTATGACGGGCATCAAGCACTTCTTTTTCATTCTAAAATTTCTACGTCACATTTATCGGCTGAAATTCAAGGGGAGGATGCCACCATGGTGATTGATCAATTCCACCGTCCTTCACGAATTACGATACATGACCGTGACGGACATCAAACTGACGTCTCTCTCAAAGATGATCAGCCAGCTATGTCTTATGAAATCAATCATTTTATTGAGTGTATTCAGCAAGGAATGGGGCAGTCTCCCGTCAATACATTTGCCCTATCTGTTCAAACCATGTCCGTCATGGACGAAGCGAGAAGACAAATGGGCGTGATGTATCCTGCTGACACCCAAAATGTATAGGGCATGAAATGATGAACAAAGGGCGAATGATTTTTTTGTTCGCCCTTTGTTTTTTACGTTTCGTGTCAGTCGCTTATTTTGCCGCTAACACATCCGCAAATGCTTTCACATACGGCGGAAGGTCCGGCGGGCGTCTGCTGGAGATGAGGTGGCCATCTGTGACGACTGCTTCATCGAACCAGTCCGCACCAGCATTTGTCATATCATCTTTAATACCAGGTGTACTTGTCACTTGTCTGCCTTTCAGGATTCCTGCTGAAATCAGCACCCAGCCGGCATGGCAAATCTGCCCGATTGGTTTCGCCTTCGCATCAAATGTACGGACGATGTCTAATACTTCTGGATAACGGCGCAGTTTATCAGGCGCCCATCCGCCAGGGACAAGCACAGCATCATAATCATCAGCCTGAATGGAATAAAAATCTGCATCGGATACCGCCGGCACACCATACTTCCCGATGTACTCATGATTTGCTTTTTCACCTATAAGATGGACAGTTGCTCCTTCTTCTCTTAAACGCAGAACCGGATACCACAGCTCTAAATCTTCAAAATCATCGCTGACAAACGCAATGACCTTCTTATCTGATAAACGCATACGATCTCTCCTCTTCTTTCTATTTCCTCTATTGTACGAGATGTCCTCTTAAAAAGAAAAGCGGTTCCCCTTGAGGAGAACCACTTAACCTTATTCACTGATCTTGAATTTTTTAATTAAATCACGTAATTCTTCCGCCATTTGGGAAAGAGTCGTGGATGAAGAACTAATCTCTTCCATAGAAGCAAGCTGCTGTTCAGCAGATGCTGCGATATCTTGGATGCTTGCTGAACTCTCTCTTGATACATCTGCAATTTCATTCACCGCTTTAGAAATTTGCTCAGATCCTTTCGACAGCTCGCGCACTGTTGTATTCATTTCATTCATTCTTGCTGCGATTTCCGCTGTTTGTTCATTTATTTGTGAGAAGCTTTCTTTCGTTTGATCTGTAATTGTAAGACCATTCTTCACTTCTTCATTCACTGCTTTGAACATATTTTGAGATGTTTCAATTTCAGCGACGATTTCATTCACAAGCTTTTCAATCTCTTTTGCTGAATCCGATGATTGAACCGCTAGTTTACGCACTTCTTCGGCAACAACAGAGAAGCCTCTGCCTGACTCGCCTGCGCGTGCTGCTTCAATGGCAGCATTTAGTGCAAGTAAATTCGTTTGATCCGCAATGCCGTTAATCACGCCTAGGATGTTTGTGATATCTTTTGATTTATGCTCTAGTCCGTTGATCACGCCTTCAGCTTCTTTCACTGAATAGTCAATCGTCTTCATTTGCCCAACAGTCTGCTCCACAAGCTGTCCGCCTGTTTCCGCGACTGTTTTTGATTGAACAGATGACGCTGTGATGACATCAGATGTTTCGGCAACTTCGTTCAGTCCTTCATTCATTTGTTTTAAATGAGCCGCGCTTTGCTCCACCATTTCACTTTGATTTTCGTTACCGTTTGAGAATGTTTCAATAGATGATGTAATATGTTCGGTTGCTTTTGTTGTTTGACCTGCGCTTGCCGTCAGTTCTTCAGATGATGAAGCGACATTCTCAACAGATGTTTGTACAGCTTGAATGACATCTCTTAGGGACTCACTCATTTCATTAAAGCTTGTCCCAAGCTGTCCAATTTCATCTTTTGAGCGGACATCAATTTTCTCTGTCAAATCTCCCTGACTGATCTTCTTCGAAGAAGCGACAAGAATGGAAAGTGGTTTTGTAATGGAACGGATGATAAAGAAGATCAGGATTCCGCCAATGATAAGCGCACCGGCTAAAATGATGGCGGCCATGTTAAAGACTGGCTGTGCAGCTTCTTCTACTTCACTGACAAACATCGTCCCGACAATCTTCCAGCCAGTCGCCTTGTTTGTGGTGAACTCCATTTGCTTTTCTTTACCTTCAAACATATAACTCATAGATCCGTTATCTTTTGAATACAGCTTTTCTAACCATTCACTAGATATTTTTGTTCCCGCTTTTTTCTCTGGATGTGCCACATATGTACGATCTGGACTTCCGATAAAGGCATAGCCTTGTTTCCCAATGTTAATGCTATTGGACTCTTTAACTAGATTCGCAATGTCTAGGTTCATCGCGATGACACCTGATCCATCCTCTAGTTTTTTAGAGATGGTCACCACAAGTGTACCGGTTGATGCCGTTGCATATGGTGCTGAAACAGACAGCTCACCGTTTTTCGCCCAGCCGTCTTTATACCAATCCCGCTCAGTTGCAACATAATCGGCAGGCATTTTTTGATTAGGATATCTTGAAAACACTTTGCCGTCACTTGAAGCGACAAAAATGCCTTCTGTGTCCTCATTCATACTCATGAACTGCTCAAAGCGTCCTTGAATATCGGTCGTTCCTTTTTGCTTGAGCTTTTTCTCCGTGATCCATTTGCTAAAGAAATCGGCTGCGTCTGTTTTCACTTTTACAACCTTCGTAATATTTTTATCTAGCTGCTCTACGTTTTCCTTTGCACTTTTCATAATTTGATCATTTAAGGAGGTGCTTGCCGTATGATATGAAGAGAATGCCAATACGATGATTGGGCACAAAAGAATAAATAAGAAAGAGAATACGAGCTTTTTTGAGATAGCTGGCTTTCTGAAATACTGTATGAATTTCATAAAAAAGAAAACTCCTTTTAGCAAGATAGTATATATATCGGAAGCACTACTAGGTTGTTGACTTTTTTAACTTATTAAAGTCTAAATAAGTCCAAATCACCTAATTCATATGCATCAAATGGAAAAACACCTGACGTTTTGGTGTCAGGTGCTTAAGATTGTTGACAAATGGCTAAAATGTTCTTGATTTTAGCCATTTGTCTTCTTTTTCAGTGTGATAGAAAACCTTTGCAGTCTAGGAAGAACGAGTACCGGAGCGGAGCGAATAAAAGATTCGTGAGCACCGGAGCGCAGACCTGTTACCGAATGCGAGGGTTTGTCTACACGCTGAAACACCTGACGTTTTGGTGTCAGGTGCTTCGCTACTCTCTTACATTTTAAATTGTTTAATGAGTTCCCTTAGTTCTTCTGCCATCTGAGATAAAGTGGCAGAGGACGAACTGATCTCTTCCATAGATGCCAGCTGTTCTTCTGCTGATGCCGCGATATCTTGGAAGCCTGCTGAGCTTTCTCTTGAGAGCTCTTTAATTTGATTCACCGCATGAGAAATATCATTTGAGCCATGCGATAGCTCTTTGGCTGATCCGTTCATTTGTTTCATTTGTTCTGTCATTTCTGATGTTTTATCAGTGATTTTCTCAAAGCTCACTTTCGTTTCATCTGTAATGTTTAAACCAGATTGTACTTCACCTGCTACTTGTTTAAACATTTTCTGCGATTTTTCTATTTCCTCCACAATTTCGTTCGTCAGGCTTTCAATTTCTTTTGAAGAGCTTCCTGACTGCTCTGCCAGCTTGCGGACTTCTTCTGCGACAACAGAGAAGCCTCTGCCTGCTTCACCTGCTCGTGCGGCTTCGATCGCAGCATTTAAAGCAAGGAGATTCGTTTGATCAGCAATACCGTTGATGACCCCCAGAATGTTTGTAATATCTTTTGATTTCTGCTCTAAGCCTGCAATGACAAGCTCTGCTTCTTTTACTGCCTGCTCTATGGTTTGCATTTGACCTGCTGTTTTTTGAACGAGTTCTCCTCCAGCCTGAGCGGTTTTGTTCGATTCGAACGACGATTCCATCATATGAGAGGTTGTGTCGACCATATGTGATAAGCTCCGATCCATTTCGTTTAACTGGACTGAGCTTTTTTCGATCATCTCATTTTGATGTTCAGTGCTGTTTGAGAACTGTTCAATAGATGATGTGATGTGCTCGGTCGCTTGAGCTGTCTGTCCTGCACTTGCCGTTAACTCTTCAGACGAAGCAGCCACATTTTCAATGGAATTTTGGACAGCTTGAATGACTTGTTTCAACTTTGCTGACATGTCGTTAAAGCTTTGCGCAAGTTTACCAATTTCATCATGCGTACGAACTTCAATATGTTGGGTCAAATCACCTTGACTGATTTTCTCAGCCGATTCAGAGAGCTCTATCAGTGGCTTTCGAATCGATTTAATAATAAAATAAATAGCGATTCCGCCAATGACAATCGAAGCCGCAAGGATGATCATTGTTAAGTCGAGCACTGGCTGTGCAGCTTCTTTTACTTCATTCACATACATCGTTCCAGCAAGCTTCCAGCCTGTTGCTTCATTTGTGTCAAAAAACATTTGCTTTGGCTGGCCATTGTATTCATATTCAAAGCTCCCTTCTTTTTTATCATACAGTTTTGAGATGAAGTCACCAGTCAGCTTTGTCCCAGCCTTATCGGTTTTATGGGCCACATAACGCTGATCTGATGTGGCGACAAACGCATAGCCTTCTTGGCCAATTTTGATGCTGTTTGTATCTTTTACAACCGTATTTAATCGTACATTCACCCCAATCACACCAGATCCATCTGCTAACTGTTCTGATATTGTAATGAGCAGGTCATCTGATGACTCGTCGGCAAAAGGATCTGAAATGATGAGTTTCTTCTCTCCCATCGATTGCTGAAACCAAGGTTCATTTTTTACGCTCTTTGCATTATCTTTATGAATCTCGGAATATTTAGTTAGTCTACCATTTTGATCTGCAACAAATACTTCGACTACATCGTCATCTGTTTCCGATAATTGCTCTAATTTCACTTTGAGTAAATCTTTGTTTTTAGCAGTCAATTCTTCCTTTTTGACCGATTTGGATAAGTATGAAACAATGTCAATTTTAGGCTGTATATCTTTACTAATGAGTTCGTTTAATTGTTGAACACCATTTGCAGCACTAGACATAATCTCATCATTGAGAGACTTTGATGCCACTTCATAGGAAAATGCAGCCAATACGAGAATTGGCACTAGGAGAATCACTAAGAATGCAGTAATTAATTTCTTCGACATCGTAAAGTGCTTAAAAAAGTTGATTTTTTTCATGACTCTACTCCTTTTGATTTATGATTTGTACTCTTCCTCTCCTATTCTTAGGTAATATGAATTATTTTTCAAGGAGTAATGTTCAAAAAAACCAAAAAATAAGCATAATTACCCATTTCTTTTGATTTACCCAATAAAAAAGAGCCTCTAGCTGGAGGCTCTTTTCTTCATGTCTATTCAACCTTAAATTTGCTAATTAAATCGCGTAATTCTTCTGCCATCGAAGAGAGTGTGGCAGAGGACGAGCTGATTTCTTCCATTGATGCCAGCTGTTCTTCTGCTGAAGCAGCAATGTCTTGAATATTTGCCGAGCTTTCACGTGATACGTCTGCGATCTCACGAACAGCCTCTGACACATGTGCAGAGCCTTTTGAAAGCTGGACAACGGTTTGATTCATTGTTTGAAGCTGATCAGAAATTTCTTTTGTCATTTCAAAAATATTGTGGAAGCTTACTTTCGTTTGTTCAGTGAAGCTTAGGCCTGATTGAACTTCTCGATTCACCGCATTGAATACTTCCTGTGATACGTCGATGTCTTGCACGATTTCTTTGATCAAATTCTCAATTTCTTTTGCCGAATTGGCAGATTGAACAGCCAGTTTTCTTACTTCTTCTGCTACAACGGAGAAACCTCTGCCTGCTTCACCAGCTCTAGCTGCCTCAATTGCTGCATTTAGTGCAAGTAAATTCGTTTGATCAGCAATTCCATTGATGACACCGAGAATTTGGGTAATGTCTTTAGATTTACTTTCAAGTGCACTGATGACATTCTCTGCTTTTTTCACGGACTGATCAATGACATTCATTTGAGAAGCGGTTTTTTCAACAAGCTGTCCGCCTTCCCCTGCGATATCTGTTGATTTGATCGATGAAGCAGTAATAGATTCAGCCGATTCATTCATATTCTGAAGACCACGATTCATTTCCTCTAACTCTTCTGAGCTCAATTCCACTTTATCATTTTGGCTTTCATTTCCGCTGGAGAATTGTTCAATGGCTAGTGTAATATGCTCTGTTGCTTTACTTGTTTGTCCTGCGCTGGCAGTCAGTTCTTCTGATGAAGATGCGACATTTTCAACTGAAGTTTGAACGGCTCCAATGAGGGATCTCAATGAATCAATCATCGTATTAAAGCCTTTACCAACTTGTCCAATTTCATCATCTGACTGGATCTGAAGCTTATCACGTAAATCACCTTCGCTGACTTTTTTCGAGAAGCGGGCAAGATTGGATAATCTTTTTGAAACAGAGCGGACAATAAAGAAAATGAGGGTTCCTGCTACAATGAGTGTGACACTGAATACGATAATGGCTGTATTGAAAACGGGCTTTGCCGCCTCTTCTACTTCAGATACGAGCATCGTTCCACCAATTTTCCAGCCGGTTAATTCATTGGTGACATATGCAACCTTTTTATCTGTTCCTTTGAGGGTATAGCTGCCGCTTCCTTCTTTATTTTTAAAAATAATATTGGCCAGATTTTCATTGACCTGACTTCCTGGCTTTTGGGTTGGATCTGCTAATACCGTTTTATCTTTCTCCATGATGAAAGCATAGCCTTTTTGCCCAATTTTGATTTCTTTTAGTTTTTGGAGGAGGTTGTCAATTTCCATATCAAGACCAATGACACCTGAACCATCTTTCATTTTTTGAGCAATTGTAATAACCATTTTGCCTGTGGATGCTGCTACATATGGTTTTGTGATGATTTGTTTGCCGTTTTCTGCTTTCAATGCCTCTTGATACCATGGACGTTCTCTTGGATCGTAGCCATCAGGCATCTTTTGAACGGGGTATTGCATAAACAATCCCTTTTCAGAGCCTGCATAGATCGCGGATACATCTTTTTCATTAATTTTTCCAAATTGCTGTAATTCTTTAATGGTCGCATTTCTATTTTTTTCTTGAAGGCTAGACGCTTTGAGCGAGTCTGTAAACAGTGTCACAGCATCTGATTTGTTGCCAATATTCTCATTGATTAAGGTATCAAATGCATTGACTTGACTCATCGCACTGCCCATAATCTGTTTGTCTAGCGCTGTCTTTGATGTAAAAAACGCACTAATTGTCAGTGCCACAGTTGGCAGAATAAGGACGACCAAAAAGGCAATGATTAATTTTTTTGAAATGGATGGTTTTTTGAACCATTGGATCATTTTTCCCATTTTAACTTTCCCCCTTTACTTCTCTAAAGTTATTATCGGATGAAAGGTTTATTTTTAGAGACTGGAAATGACGTTTAAAAATAAAAAAATACCCAGACAATTCTGGATATTTTTTCATCATTATTTAATTAATTTTAAATTGATTTGTGAGCTCTTTTAATTCCTCTGCCATGTTGGCAAGTGTCACAGAAGAAGACGTGATTTCTTCCATAGATGCTAGCTGCTCTTCTGCGGAAGCCGCAATGTCCTGAATGTTTGCGGCGCTTTCTCTAGAGACTTGGCGTATCTCCTGCATCGCTTGTGAAACGAGCTTTGAACCGCTCGATAGGTCAATGGCTGTATCGTTTAATTGCGACAGTTTTTTCGACATTCCTTCCGTCGCCTCATAAATGTGCCGGAAGCTTTCTTTTGCTTCTTCTGTCATACCGAGTCCTGCGTTTACTTCTCGATTGACTGCTTTGAACATATCTTGAGATTTAGCAATTTCTAACACAATTTCTTGGATGAGCTTCTCAATTTCTTTCGCTGAATCTGCGGATTGGACAGCTAGTTTTCTCACTTCTTCTGCAACGACGGAGAAGCCGCGTCCTGATTCACCTGCTCTTGCTGCTTCAATTGCTGCATTAAGCGCAAGTAAGTTTGTTTGATCCGCGATGCCGTTAATGACATTTAAAATACTCGTAATATCTTTAGACTTGTATTCTAATTCTTTCATGACCTGTTCTGCTTCTTGTACAGATGTATCAATATGTTTCATTTGGCTCGCTGTGCTTTCAACAATTCGCCCGCCTTGACCAGCTGCCTCTGTTGATTGAAGTGAGACAGCAGCTACTTCAGATGAAGTTTGTGACATATCTTGTAATCCTTCGTTCATTGCCACAAGCTGATTCGTACTAGATTCGACTTTCTCGTTTTGTGCTTCATTTCCATTTGAAAATTGTTCAATCGACATCGTGATATGCTCTGTTGCTTGACTCGTTTGACTGGCACTTGCCGTCAGCTCCTCTGAAGCCGAAGCCACGTTGTCGACAGATTGCTGTACAGCGCGAATGACGTCACGAAGAGATTCACTCATCTTGCTGAAACTTCTTGTGAGATCTCCTATTTCATCCTTCGATTTGGTTTCGAGGGTTTCTGTTAAATCCCCTTCACTCACCTTTTCTGAGAAATTAACAAGCCTTCTTAGTCCAATGGTGATTGAGCGAATGATGAAGAAAATAGCGATACCGCCAAGGATAAATGAAGAAATTAAAAGAATAATGGCAGAATTCCAAACTGGCTGTGCTGCTTCTTCTGTTTCTGATACGAACATCGTTCCAGCAATTTTCCAACCTGTTAAATCATTCGTGACAAAAACGAGATTCTTCTGCTGTCCTTTATTCTCATAAGTTGATTTTCCTTCTTTGCTGCTGTAAAGGATAGATGAAATATTCCCTGTGACTGGAGAACCTGACTTTTCTTCTGGATGGGCTACAATTTGTTTGTTTTTATTTGTGATAATTGGATAGCCTTCTCGTCCAATTTTAATGTCTTTAATTTTATCGACAATATCCTGAACATCAATATCGATCCCGATTACTCCCGAGTTGTCCTTCAGACGCTGGGCAATCGTGACAACCATGCCGTTTGTTGTAGCGGAGATGTATGGATTGGTGACAATAAGATCACCTTTTTCGTCCTGCATCGCTTCTTGATACCAATCTCGTGTCGTTGGGTCAAATCCTTTTGGCATGTCTACATTAGGAAACTGAATGAAATCACCCTTTTTACTTGCTGCATAAAATCCGACCACATCATCTTTATTGATTTTGCTGTATATCTCAAAATCCTCGTAAAGTTCATGCTGATTTTTCTTCTTAAAATCGGAAGCAGTGGACGTTTCGGTAAACAGTTTCACTGCGTTTTCTTTGTTCAAAAGCTTTTGCTCGATCATGTCATTCAGCTCATTGACCCTTGCGCTTGCTCCGTACATGATTTCACGATCTAATTCTTGTTTGGCAATCTGATATGAAATCGTACTTAGTGTAATAATGGGCAAGATGAGAACAAGTAAGAATGAAATAATCAGTCTCTTTGAAATCGATGGTTTTTTTAGCCATTTTATTGCACTTCTCATGTTTTTCCTCCTTTTAAATGTTATGTTTTATATCGGTTATCCTCATAATATTTTCATTTTTTTCAAATAAAAAGGATGCTCTTTTGTTTATTTCCACAAATTGATCCCTTGCCCAAGCATCGTGCATACGCTATTACAAAAGGGGGCGCTTTTCATATGATTATCCTTTCAGGACAGCCAGTGACAAATGAGCAGCTGGCATCGTTTCAGCTAGAGGGACAAAAGCGGATCATTTTGATGCAGTTACAGGCCTCAAATGATACGGTCCGCTATAGGCAAGCATCTGATTTGTTATTTGAGGTCACTTTAAGATCGAACATTATGAATGCTGCAAGAGATTTGAATAAAAGCAGTGCCTCATTTGCCATCTTTCAAAGATCGCGTGCAAATGATGCGTTTTGGCGTGTTTCGGAAGCAGGAGCACTAGAGCTGCGCTATCAAGTGGAGCCATCTAGAGGCATTAAAGACATTTTTGAAAATGGTTCAAAATATGCATTTGAATGTGCAACAGCAATTGTCATTGTGTTTTATATGGGGGTCTTGCAAACAGTAGGAGAGGAGAAGTTTAATCGAAGACTTCGCAGTTTAACACTGTATGATTGGCACTATGATACTTTGTCGATTTATACAGAGCGCGGGAATGATTTTATCTATGGGGATTGTTTATATTTCGAAAATCCAGAGTTTAGCTATCAGCAGTCGCAATGGCGCGGGGAAAATGTGATTTACTTAGGAGAAGATCAATATTACGGTCATGGGCTTGGAATTTTAACAGCGGCAGAAATTATCGACAAACTGAATAAGAGAAGACGGCCAGGTGCGGTTCAATCCGCTTATTTATTACCGCAGACTACCCGGATGGATGTGATTTATCTCAGGCAAATGTTTGGCAGCTAAAAAAAGCCTCTTGTCTATTGGTTATGACAAGGGGCTTTTGTATGCCTTGCGTTTACGATAATTTTGGCGTGTGCCAAGCATCGTGTTCGCAAGGACCTCCCCATTTCTACTAAATCTTTTCTTGTGACCGGCGAGTCGTGCCGGCTCCATTTCACGTATCGAACAAAATAGTAATGACGAATAGGCGTAAGGACAGCAGAAGAATGAGGGAAATCATCAAACCAAAATTCAATCTGGCCTTTTTTCGGTAGGAATGTTTTAAGATGTCCATGCTGTCACACCACCCGTCATGATTTATGTCTGCGTCAGTTCGTGCATGATGTCTTCCACGGTTAAAATCGAGTGAATACGTCCAACACCCTGTCCTGCCCACAGAGCCATTTGTTCAGGGTTACCGCCGGCAGCAGCTGCTTTTCGCATCGGTGTTGTGCATACATGCTGAACTGGATAAGGAAGAACCCTATCTTCATGCAGGCTTTCATCCTCCATCCACTGATTCACAATACCTCTCGCTCTTTTCCCAGAAAAAAGTCTTGTCACCCTTGTTTCACTGCCTTCTGCCTGTAAAATAGCCTTCTTGTATACCTCTGCTGCAGCACTTTCCTGGCTGGCTAAAAACCGTGTGCCGATTTGAACCGCATCCGCTCCAAGCGCTAACGCTGCTTTCATACCAGCTCGGTCCGTAATGCCTCCGGCGGCGATCAATGGCATCTGACAGAGCTGTTTGACGTCAGAGATCAGACTGAGCAGCCCCACCAGGGCGTCTCCTTTTGCACGTAAAAATGTGCCGCGGTGTCCCCCTGCTTCACTTCCTTGCAGAACAATGGCATCCATTCCTTTTTCCTCTAAAAACAGTGCTTCCTCTTTTGTTGTCGCCGTTCCGATTAAAAAGATTCCTTTCTGCTTTAAGCGATGAATCGTTTGTTCATTTGGACAGGCGAATGTAAAAGAAACAATAGGAACGTCTTCTTCCAGCAGAATGTTGATTTTCTGTTCAAAATCATCCCACAATTCTTCTTCGCTTGGCATCCTATCAGCTGCGGGCCATATAGGCAGTCTCTTCTCCCAAAATGCCACATCCTCTTTTTTCACACCTGGAATTGGCTCTGGTACAAACACATTGACCTGAAACAGGCGAGATGTCAGCTGTTTGACCTGCCTAATCTGTTGTTTTAAATGATCAGGCTGCACATATCCACTTGCCAAGCTGCCAAGCCCTCCGTAATTTGAAACAGCGGCTGCCAGCTGCGGTGTCACAGCTCCTCCTGCCATTGGTGCTTGGATGATTTCATATTCGATTTGCAGTAACTTTTTGATATCCCCCATTTATTTCCCCCATCTCTTACTCATTTGACGATACTTTTACATAAAAATGACGATGCCTAGGCCCGTCAAACTCACAGAAATAGATTCCCTGCCACGTGCCGAGTACAAGATCTCCATCATGAATGAGAACATGCTGAGACGCCCCCATATAACTCGCTTTCATATGTGCTGCCGTATTTCCTTCCATATGGCGGTCCTTTGGATGTTCCCACGGAAAGACTTCATCAAGCCGGCGAAGCATATCCCGTTTCACATCTGGATCCGCATTTTCATTAATGGTGATCCCTGCTGTCGTATGTGGACAATAGACGATGACAGTTCCGTTTTGTATGCCTGTTTCTCTGACATATTGGAGAACCTCTTGTGTGACGTCGATCATGTCATCGCGTCTGTCTGTTTGTACATTGATTTTTTTCATATGTGCTGCTCCTTTTTGACGTTTCTATAAAACCATACCCTTTTTATATGAAACAAATCTTCTTATCTAAAGTTTACCAAGCAAAAAAACCTCGTCAAGCAATGCGAGGTTTTTAAGAAAAGTGAACCTTTTTGACTTCAACGGTTCGAATATGGTGGTCTTCAGCATCAATGATCGTAAATTCACAGCCCTCTGCTTCAATCGTATCTCCAATGTCAAAATCAAATTTATGCGTCATCATCCAGCCTGCAATTGTATCAACATCATCATTCTCAATGGCTAAATCCAATAAATCATTTACTTCATCAATTAATGCTTTCCCATCCATCACATAATGAAAATCACCTTTTTTAACGATGTGAGGTGTTTCATCCTGATCGTATTCGTCTCGAATCTCTCCGACAATTTCCTCTAATATGTCCTCCACTGTGACAAGTCCCGCTGTACCTCCGTATTCGTCTACGAGCACTGACATATGAATCCGTTCCTTTTGCATCAAAATGAGCAATTCTTGAACGGGCGTACTTTCAATCACTCGGATCACCGGACGCATTAAGTCTTCAATCGATACATCTTGATTTAGGAAGCTGGCCTTAAATACATCTTTGCTATTAATAACTCCAATCACATGATCTTTGTCTTCTTTAATAACAGGGTAGCGTGTGTACCTTTCGTTCAGCATATAATGGGTCACGTCTTCTAAGGTCTGTTCAATCTCTATAGCTGAAATTTCTGTACGCGGAATCATGATCTCTCTTGCCACTCGGTTATCAAATTCAAAAATTTTATTCACATATTTGTACTCAGATTGGTTAATCTCACCCTTCTCATAGCTTTCAGATAAAATGAGACGCAATTCTTCCTCACTGATCGCCACTTCATGTTCTTTGACAGAATGAAAACCAAATAATTTCACAATGCCTCGTGCAGCCCCATTTAATGCCTTAATAAACGGGTACATGACTTTATAGAAAAAGATGAGTGGTTTTGCTGTCACAAGGCTGACGGCCTCTGCCTTTTGAATGGCAATCGTTTTAGGCGCCAGTTCTCCAACAACAACATGTAAAAATGTAATGATCACAAACGCGATGATAAACGAAAGGATGTCAGTCAATGCAGAATGAAGCCCGATTTTTTCAAAAAGCGGATGCAGAAAATGCTCCACCGTCGGCTCACCCAGCCACCCTAAGCCTAAAGCCGTGATGGTAATGCCAAGTTGGCAGGCGGACAAATATTCGTCGAGATTTGATATCAGCTTTTGAACATGGATGGCTCTCTTATCACCGCTTTCAATCAGCTGATTGATTTTAGAGCCTCTAATTTTCACAATCGCAAATTCAGTGACAACAAAAAATGCTGTCGCAGCAATGAGTAATATGACTAAAAATACGTTTAAAATATACAAAAAAACCCTTACCTAACACTGGTAAGGGCTCACCTCCTCTGGCATCAATTAATCATTACGGCCATTTAGGAAGATCATTACAAAACGAAGCAATTCAAACAGGGAGACAAGGGCTGCTGCTACGTACGTCAGAGCTGCAGCATTTAACACCTTGTTCACGCCTCTTTCTTCACTGCTTCTAATGATTCCTTCTGAAACAATGATATCTTTTGCACGAGAACTTGCATTAAACTCGACAGGCAATGTCACAAGCTGAAAGAATACAGCTGCTGAGAACAAAATGATCCCAAGCCCGATTAAGTTAAGGCTGCTGAGCAAAATTCCACCAAGGAAAAGAAGCGGAGCAACACCAGATGCAAAGTTCACGACAGGAAAGATCTTATGTCTCAAAACAAGCGCACCATAGGATTCCTGATGCTGCAAGGCATGTCCAACCTCGTGTGATGCGACTGAAATGGCCGAAATGGAGTGGCCGTAGTACACAGGTTCAGATAAACGAACCACACGCTGCGTCGGGTCGTAATGATCAGTCAAAGTTCCTCTTACCGGTTCAACGGGCACGTCATATAACCCGTTGCGATCTAAAATATATCGAGCGGTTTCAGCACCTGTTTTCATACTGGATGCTTCCACCTTTGAATACTTTTCAAAATTATTCTTCACTTTAAATTGTGCCCAAAATGATAATCCCAATGCGGCAAATGTTAAAAAATAAAAAAACAGCATGCTCATCAGCTTCCTTTTATTTTATATATTTATTTACAATTTTAATGATTTTTATGTACCATGTACAGCAAAAAGCACTAGGTCTTTTTTAGGGGGATAACCGCACCAATGAAAAAGAAGAACACACCTAAGCAAGCTGTATAAAAGGTCACTGTACCATAAAGGTCATGAAAAAAGTGCAGCCATGAAAAATCATTCATAAAATGATTCACAGCATTTAAATCAAACACGAGTAAGATGACAGCTGATGATAAAAAGTGCACACCAATAAAAAGAAGTACGGTCTTTTGAACAAACGACATTCGAATTCCCTCCTTCTTCTCCCTTATTTTAAGATATGGGCTCTATTTTAATACATGACAAAGATGAAAAAATGTGTTCCCAATCGGGCATACTGACTTTAGCAGTCTCCTGAAAGGAAGAGTCCAATGAAATCAAACCGTATCTTTATCGCTTGGCTAAGGTGGCCGCTTTATCTTCGAATTGCCATTATCATCTGTTTCTTGCTTCTCTTTTTTGGACAATTAATCGTTTTACTTGAACCGAAGCAGTATCATACGATCTTTGATGGGATCTGGTGGGCGCTTATTACAGTCTCTACGGTTGGCTACGGTGATTTTGTGCCGCAAACCATGCCAGGGCAGGTGGCAGGTATGGCGCTCATTTTTATCGGAGCCAGCTTTGTCACCGCTTATTTCGCCACACTTGCCGCCGCTGTGTTCAGCAAACAGCACCATTATGTTGAGGGCAAGGTAGCCTTTAAGGGGAAAGGACACCTCATTATCGTCGGCTGGAATGAGAAAACGAACAAACTGCTTCAGTCCTTTCAAACGATTGATCCAGCTATGCCGATTGTACTGATTGATGACTCCTTGAAAGAGGGGCCTCTTTTAGAGAATGTTCATTTTATTAAAGGACACGGGACCGAAGACGTCACACTGCGCAAAGCCAACATTACCGGTGCAGATGCACTCATGATTACCGCGGATCAGCATGAAAATGAAGTGACAGCCGATATGCAGAGTGTTTTAACCTTACTTGCAGCAAAAGGATTAAATCCTTCGCTATATTGTTTAATTGAAATCTTAACAGATCGTTATGTGAAAAATGCCGAGCGTGCTGGTGCCAACCAAGTCATTCATACCTCTGATGCCGTCAATCATTTAATGGTTGAACATTTTCTGATAAAGGAACAGCTTACGGCGTTTAAGAAAAAACGACATATGACGCTGCATAAACACGTCACCATCATACCTGTACCAGCTTCATTAGCCGGAGAAACCTTCTTAACAGCGCTCCATCACTTTTTAGAGCATCATGTGATCATCGTGGGCGTACAAAAAAAAGAAGGACCCATGCTGAATCCTCCCTTTGATTATGAGCTTCATCCAGAGGATGAACTGATCAGCCTTTAAAGCAGTACGTCTTCTAATTCCTTGACGAGTGAAAAGCCAATCTCAGTATAAGCTTTTGATACATCTCCATCTTTCTCTTTAGGTTCTTGGAATTGGTTAAAGGATGCGCCCACATTTCCAACCATCGCATGATCATCTAACTTGTCTTGATATACATGCTTTAAGAGAAATGGATGCCCCATTTTCACCACAACACCTGGCTGATCCAGCTGGCCTTTCTCGGCTGTAAAAGGAACTCTGAGAAAGGTATACCCATCACGGTTATCAATTTTATAATCAAAATACCCGTGATCATAATCCCAGTTGCCATTAATGACATAACCGAGCGGCTTCATCGTTTCTTCTAAATGGTAAAGTGAAAAGCTCTCACCAGGCAGCCTGGATGGTACATGAATCATACGAATCCCTCCTTTTTGTATAGGGTTCGTTAAAGAGAGGAATTCATACATTTGCCCTTCGTGATTTGTACATTGTTTGTAAACGCGGCATCAAATAGGCTTTGATTGGATGATTGATTCGTCTCGTTATCACTGCCGGAACCTGCTGTTTCCTTCGCAGCACTCATAGAACAAATGCGTCCGACATTGCCAAAGTTAACGATCGCCTGGCCAGAAATATCATGAATATAAATATGATTCGTCCTCATTTTTCACCCTCCTCCATTCATTATTCTATGTACAGAACACAGGAAAGCTTGCACAGGAACCTGAAGAAAACAAAAAAGGCACACCCTTATGAAAGGTGTGCTTTTTCGTTCTTATGATTGTTTTAAACGGCTTTCAAGCTCTGCTTTTTTCTCTTCGAAGCCTGGTTTTCCTAGTAAAGCAAACATATTCACTTTATAAGCTTCTACTCCAGGCTGATCGAATGGATTGACGCCGAGTAAATATCCAGACATCGCACATGCTTTCTCAAAGAAGTACACGAGGTATCCGAATGTATAAGCATCCATCTCAGGAATTGTCACGATGAGATTCGGTACTTTTCCATCTGTATGGGCAAGCATCGTTCCTTCAAATGCTTTTTTATTGACAAAATCAACCGTTTTTCCTGCTAGGTAGTTCAAACCATCTAGGTCTTGTTCTTCTGCTTCAATCACAAGCTCATGTCGAGGCTTGTCAACATTCACGATTGTTTCAAACAAGTCTCTTCTTCCTTCTTGAACATATTGGCCAAGTGAATGAAGATCTGTTGAGAAGTTAGCAGATGAAGGATAGATTCCTTTTTCATCTTTCCCTTCACTTTCACCGAATAATTGCTTCCACCATTCTGCGAAATATTGCAGGCCTGGCTCATAGTTAATCAGCATTTCAATTGTTCTGCCTTTATTGTAAAGGACATTGCGGACGACAGCATATTGGTAAGCCGCATTTTCAGAAAGCTCAGATGAAGCGAAGTCTTCGCTTGCTTTTGCCGCACCTTCCATCATCTGATCAATGTCTGCACCGCTCACAGCGATTGGCAAAAGGCCAACTGCCGTTAATACAGAATAGCGTCCACCAACATCATCAGGGATGATAAATGATTCATAGCCTTCTTCAGTTGCTAATGTTTTCAGTGCACCGCGTGCCTTGTCAGTTGTCGCATAAATACGTTTTTTGGCTTCTTCAGCACCGTATTTTTCAATGAGGAGCTTTTTAAAGATGCGGAACGCAATGGCTGGCTCAGTTGTTGTACCAGATTTTGAAATCACATTAATGGAGAAATCCGCATCTTCCAATAGATCCATCACATCTGTTAAATAAGAAGAACTGATGTTATTTCCAATAAAAATGATTTGCGGTGTCTTGCGCTTGCCTTTTGGCAAAGTGTTATAGAAAGAATGGTTCAAAAACTCAATCGCTGCACGTGCACCTAGATATGATCCGCCGATTCCGACAACGAGCAGGACGTCAGAGTCAGACTTAATTTTATCTGCACTTTTTTTAATGCGGGCAAATTCTTCACGGTCATATTGCTTTGGCAAGTCCACCCAGCCTAAATAGTCACTGCCTGCACCCGTTTGTTCATGAATATTATGATGGGCCACCTTCACAAAATCTTTTAAATATGTAAGCTCATGTTCTTGAAAGAAAGGTAACGCTTTCGAGTAGTCAAATTGAATATGTGTCATCGCTTGTAAGCCCTCCATTACGTTAGTTCTGTCCCTTTCACTTTAGCGGAACTCGCTTTTGAAATCAAGTGATCGTCATTGGCATAGCAAAAAGCCGCTTCTTTGGATGAGAAGCGGCAATCTGGATTATAAAGAAGCTTTCAAAATCGCTAGAATGTCATCACGGTTAAGTTTCATAAAGTTTCCAAAACCACCGTATTCCATTTCTTTTGCTGCAATGTCGGCAATTTTCTCCAGCTGATCTTCACCGATGTCATAATCAGCTAAACGGCTTGGTGCACCAAGGCTTGTCCAGAACGCTGACAGTTTGTCGATTCCTTCTAATGCGATGTCACGATCTGACTTTCCTTCTGTTTCGATGTCAAACATATTCAGCATAAGGTTTTTAAAGCGATCTACATTATGATCGAGCGTGTGGCGCATCCAGTTTGGGAAGAGGATAGCAAGCCCGCCTGCATGCGGAATGTCATAGACAGCCGATACAGCATGCTCAATCGTATGGGACGCCCAGTCGCCAAAGTAGCCCATTTGCAGCGTGCCATTTAAAGCAATCGTTCCTGCATAGAGAATGGTTTCCCGATGCTCATAATTTTGTAAGTCTTCCAGCAGTTTTGGTGCTGTCTCGATGACTGTTTGAAGAACAGCAAAACACATCCGGTCCTGTAAAGGCGTGTTTTTCACATTATGGAAGTATTGCTCAAAAACGTGGCTCATCATATCGACCATACCATACACTGTCTGGTTTTCAGGCACAGAATACGTATGCTCAGGGTCTAGAATTGAAAAAGCAGGGTGAGTGACAGAGCTGCCCCACACATATTTTTCATTCGTTTCCCAGTTTGTGATGACAGAGTCCGGGTTCATTTCTGAACCAGTTGCTGCAAGTGTCAGCACTGTGCCAAACGGCAGTGCTTTTTGAGCGGTTGTTTTCTTTGAAATAATATCCCACACATCACCGTCATACTCTGCTCCGGCTGCAATCGCTTTTGTACAGTCGATCACACTTCCGCCGCCAACGGCTAGTAAGAAATCAATGTTCTCCTTTTGGCAGATATCGATTCCCTTTTTCACTGTTGTGAGGCGCGGGTTTGGTTCAACGCCAGACAGCTCAAACACTTCAGCATCTGCTTCATTTAACGCACTGATGACGTTGTCATAAAGACCATTTTTCTTAATGCTGCCGCCGCCATATACAAGTAACACTCGTTTTCCATAACGAGCGAGTTCGCTTTTGAGTCCCTCTAGCTGTCCTTTTCCAAACATCAATTTTGTTGGATTATAGTAAATAAAATTCTCCATCTGTTGAAACATCTCCTTACAACGAATATATCCAAAAACATGAAAGACTACTGTAACATATGTACACGTTGAACTCAAAAAAGATAACTGCCCGCAAGCAGCTATCCCTTTGTTGTTCAATTATAAAGAAGCGTTCAAAATGGCTAAAACATCTTCTTTGTTTAGCTTTTTAAATTGACCAAATTCACCGCGTGCCATTGCACGGTCTGCAATTAAATCAATTTTCTCATCGTTGATGTCATAATCCGCTAAACGGCTCGGTGCACCAAGACTTGTCCAGAATGCTGACAGCTTGTCGATTCCTTCTAAGCCGACTTCTTCATCTGTTTTACCCGCAGGATCTACATCAAATACTCGTACCGCTAATTGTTTAAAACGGCCTGGGTTTTCTTGAATCACATGTTTCATCCAGTTCGGGAACAAGATCGCAAGTCCGCCTGCATGAGGAATATCATAGACAGCAGATACTGCATGCTCAATGTTATGAGATGCCCAGTCACCACGTGCCCCCATTGAAAGCATGCCATTAAGCGCAATTGTGCCAGTGAATAAGATCGTTTCACGCAACTCGTAGTTCTCTAGGTCGTTGATCAACTTCGGTGCCGTTTCAATGACAGTGCGAAGAAGTCCTTCACACATACGATCTTGGTAAGGTGTATTTTCTGTGTGATGGAAATATTGTTCGAACACATGTGACATCATGTCAACCATGCCATAAATCGTATGGTTTTTAGGCACAGTGAATGTGTTGACTGGATCAAGAATAGAGAATTTTGGGAAAACTGCTGGACTTCCCCAGCCATACTTCTCATTTGTTTCCCAGTTTGTGATAACTGATCCAGAGTTCATTTCAGAGCCTGTTGCAGCAAGTGTTAACACAGTACCGAACGGAATAGCTTCCATTGGGACATGCTTACGTGTCACGATATCCCAAGCATCTCCATCGTACTTCGCACCAGCTGCGATTGCTTTCGTCGCATCAATGACACTGCCGCCGCCAACGGCCAAAATAAAATCAATGCCGTTCTCTTTGCAAAGCTCGACCCCTTTTCTTACTGTTGTTAAGCGCGGGTTTGGCTCTACACCAGCAAGTTCAGTAATTGCAGCTCCTGATTCTTTTAGGATGCTGACAACTTGGTCATAAAGGCCGTTTCGTTTAATACTGCCTCCACCATATACAAGTAATACGTTTTTTCCGTAGTGTTTGAGTTCATCTGAAAGGGCTGATACTTCTCCCTTTCCAAACATTAATTTCGTTGGGTTCCAATAAGTAAATCGATCCATGTGATCTCCTCCTCGCGCTACATTATGCGCCTCATTCATTCCAAAAGTAAAGTAATTTGCTTTCATCCATTTTCTTACGCATAGTTTGGCTAAAAATCTGCAAAATATAAATGTATTGATGCTGTAGCGAAAGGAGGAATCACGATGAGTGCTATTCAGCGTATTGCCCTCGTGCTCACGATTATCGGTGCTATTAACTGGGGACTAATCGGCTTTTTTCAATTTGACTTAGTAGCAGCGATCTTTGGCGGACAAGGTTCTGCATTATCACGTATTATTTATGGTCTTGTTGGAATTGCAGGTCTTGTCAACCTTGGTCTGTTGTTCAAACCAAGCGAAGAAGCTGTTCACCGTGACGAGCCGAACCCAGAAGTTCGGTAAATAAAAGGACATAAAAAAAGGCTGCCTACATGAGGCAGCCGAAGGCACCGTTTGAAGCGGTGCTTTTTTATTATTTCTTGATCAGATCTTTACGGTTTGATTGCTCAATCCACTCTTCAAGTTTATCTTTAAGCGTATTGAAGCCTTGTGGTGCAGCAGCTTCTTCTTTCACTTGCTGTGGTCTTTGTTTCTTTGGTTTGCTTTCTTTTCTTTCAGGTGCAGCTTGTGTCGCACGGATAGAAAGGCTGATTTTACCTGCATTTTCATCAACAGAAAGAACTTTTACTTGTACTTCGTCACCAATTGAAAGGTGCTCGTTGATGTCTTTTACAAAGCCATGTGTTACTTCAGAAATATGCACAAGTCCTTGAGTTTCTTCATCTAATGCAACAAACGCACCATACGCTTGTAATCCTGTTACTTTACCAGTGTAAACACTGCCTACTTCAAACTTTGTCGCCATGATAACAACTCCTAAATAAATGTTTTAATATTCGTTTATACGCAATTAAAAACTATATCACAGAACGGGCAGTTACGCAAAATATTTTTTAAATGGGTTTAGATTAGAACGAAAGGGGGAATACCTGAAAACAAGAATGCTTTCTAGTATTCCCCCCTAATTTGTGAGGCATGAGTCCATTTGGATTGATGCCTTTTTTTATTTTAAGATGGCTGATGCTTCTTCCTTCAATTGTCGAGCCTGCAAAAAGCGCTGAATTCTTGAAAGTGATTCCTGAAGATGATCAAGTGATGAAGCATATGAACAGCGGATATGACCCTCACCGCTCGGTCCGAATACATTCCCAGGAACAACAGCAACTTTTTCACTTAGGAGCAGCTCCTCAGCAAATTGTTCTGATGTCATGCCTGTGCTTTTAATCGATGGGAACGCATAAAACGCTCCGTTTGGCTGATGGCATGTGAGTCCTAGTTCATTGAGGGAGCCGACAAACAAATTACGGCGCCTTCTGTAGCTTTTCTTCATTTTCTCTACATCTTCAAGCCCATTTTTTAATGCTTCTTCTGCCGCATATTGTGCCATCGCAGGCGCGCACATCATAGAATATTGATGTATTTTCAGCATGGCATCGCGCAGTACAGGTGGTGCTGCCACATATCCTAAGCGCCATCCTGTCATAGCAAACCCTTTAGAAAAACCTGAAATCAAGATCGTTCTTTCCTTCATATCTTGAATAGCCGCCACGCTTGTAAAAGCTTCATCGTACGTCAGCTCTGCATAAATCTCATCCGTAATAATGAGCAGGTCATGCTCTTTCGCAAATTGAGCAATATCTTCAAGCTCTTCCTTTGAATAAACAGACCCAGTTGGATTTGATGGCGAGCAAAGTAAAATCGCTTTTGTCTTCGGCGTCAGCTTCGTGCGAAGATCCGCAGAATCTGCTTTGAAATCTTTTTCAGCGGATGTACTTAAATAGACAGGCACCCCGCCTGCAAGTGTCGTAAGTGCCCCGTATGCTACGAAACAAGGCTCTGGAATAATCACTTCATCCCCGGTGTTTAAAATCGCACGAAAGGCCAAATCAAGTGCCTGGCTTCCGCCAACTGTGATAATGAGTTCTTCTTCTGGACTGTAGTCAATGTGAAACCGCTTATATAAATAGTGGCTCAGTTCTTTTCGCAAAGAGATTAAACCTGCATTCGCCGTATAAGAGGTCAGCCCTTGTTCTAATGACATAATACTTGCTTCTCTGACATTCCAAGCTGTCACGAAATCTGGCTCGCCGACACCAAGAGAAATAACCCCTTCCATTGTGGCAGCCAAATCAAAGAATTTCCGAATACCTGACGGCTGAATGCTTTGTACCGTTTCAGATAAATAAGACTTTTTCATTTAAGGTGACACCACGATTCTTTTGTCATCGTCTCCTGTTTCAAACACTTTCCCATCATGTTTATATCTTTTCAAAATAAAGTGGGTAGTTGTTGAAACCACAGAATCAAGTGTCGATAATTTTTCAGATACGAAGCGGGCAATATCAGACATTGATCTTCCGCGGATCACAACGGAAAGATCGTAAACACCTGACATGAGATAGACAGACTCCACTTCCTGAAACCGATAAATCCGTTCAGCAATTTCATCAAATCCGACGCCTCTTTTTGGTGTCACTTTTACATCAATCATTGCTGTAACGCCTTCATGACCATCCACTTTTCGCCAGTCAATCATGGTTGAATAATCAATAATGACTTTTTGATCTTCAAGTTTTTGAATGATGGCTTCGGCTTCTTCTGTTGTCACGCCTGCCATTTTTGCAATTGTATTTAAATCGGCGCGGCTGTTTTCATCTAAAATCTCTAATATTTCAGTTTCTTTTTCTGTTAGTTTCATTTGATTTCACACCTCAGATTATAAAAGCTAGTTTTAAAAAATCTTCTGAACATTATAGCACGTTTTTCCCATTATGCTAAGCAGGGAAAAGATTCCAATAATAGCTTAAAATCCACTTTTTAGGGTACAATACAGTCACCTAAACAGAGAGAGTATCAAGTATCGGAGTGAAGAATGTGGACATTGTTCAGCCAGCTTATATGAAAAGTACATTTGGTTTAGATATCTATTACGAGTACTATCCAAATAAGGGAAAGAAGACATTGATCTTAATTCACGGTCTCTTCTCTTCCACCTTCAGCTATCGAAAGCTCATCCCGCTTCTGAAACAGGACTTCAATTTAATTGCGATTGATCTGCCGCCATTTGGACAGTCCGAGAAGTCGAATACGTTTATTTACAGCTATCGCAACATGGGAAAAATTATTATTGAGCTAGCTGGTTATTTGCAGATTCAGCATGCGATTCTAGTGGGTCATTCAATGGGTGGACAGATCGCCTTATACGCTGCATCTGAACGGCCGGACCTATTTGAAAAGGCGGTTCTTTTGTGCAGCTCTGGATATTTAAATAAGTCAAAAAGATCACTTGTTTACAGCACATATATTCCTTATTTTTATCTCTATCTAAAAAGAAAGCTTCTAAAGCAGGGTATTATGAAAAATTTAACAGCTGTTGTGCATGATCACTCCATCATTGATCAAGAGATGGTTGACGGCTATTTAAAGCCGTTTTCAGATGATCAAATTTTTCGGGGGATATTTCGCTTGATTCGGCACCGGGAAGGCGATTTAACCTCGGACGTTTTAAAGAAAATGGAAACACCCGTGCTGCTCATTTGGGGCGAGGAAGATCGAATCGTTCCCATTCAAATTGGCGAAAGACTACACAAAGATTTGCCAAATTCAACCTTACAAGCATTAAAAAAAACCGGGCACCTCATTCCTGAGGAAAATCCGGTCTTTGTGTCTGATCAAATCGGACATTTCAGCCTGTCTTAGCGTGGACAGGAACTGCTGTCTCGTATGGCAAAAAGCTGATTTGCTGTATGCTGACAGCTCTCTATCGGAAGAAGCTGTTCAAATGAGTGATGGTAAATGGCTTGAATCTCTTTTGCTAAAGATAATGGGTCTTCTGCATCGTATAATGCACTGATGACGTCAGCCGGCTCCGTTTCATAAAAATCCTCTCCATAATGAAAAGGGTCCCATGCCTTAATGAATTGAATCATCTCTTCTACAGATTGACTATCTTTCATCGGTATCACCGCTTATAATAAATTTTGTGATGTTTATTTTAGCACAACCAAGAATGGTTGAAAAACAGCTAGAGGTGGGTTTCATGAATTTCGACGAACAGATCATACGTAAAGGTTCAAAATCAGTGAAATGGGATCAAGCAGAGTCTTTGTTCCTGACAACAGATGCCCTCCCGATGTGGGTGGCCGATATGGACTTTAAAGCACCGCAGGTCGTCCTTGATGCATTGAAAGAGCGATTAGATCATGGTGTATTTGGCTATGCATTTCAAGATCAGGATACGCAGCAGGCAGTAGCTGACTGGCTCAAAAGGAGACATGGATGGACTATTAGGGCAGATGCCGTCACCTTCACACCAGGAATTGTAACGGCACTTAGTTTTGCTGTTCAAGCCTTTACAGCACCGCATGACGAAGTAGTCATACAGTCACCGGTGTATACACCTTTTTATCAAATAATTGAGCGAAATGGACGTACAGTCTCAACCAATCCTTTAAAAATAGAAAACAACCGCTATATGATGGATTTTGATGATTTAGAGAAAAAACTGAGCAGACCACAAGCAAAGCTCATGTTCCTTTGCCATCCGCATAATCCGTCTGGAAGAGCATGGTCAAAAGAGGAATTAAAGCGAGTCGGAGACCTATGTGTGAAGCATGGAGTCACAGTCGTTTCAGATGAGATACACTCGGATTTGATGCTTTACGGGAAGCAGCATGTGCCCTTTGCCAGCCTTTCTGATGACATTGCACATATCACGGTAACGTGTATTGCGCCGAGTAAAACCTTTAATCTAGCGGGACTCCAGGCATCTGCTATTATCATTTCAGATGAAGAAAAAAGAGCCCTTTTCACCAATGAATTGCAAAGAAACGGACTGTCCAAACTGAATGCATTTGCGATTCCAGCGATGGAAGCAGCATACCGCCACGGGGATGAGTGGCTTGATGCCCTTGTTCTTTATCTCGAAGGCAATATGAAGATAGCGATGGACTATATCGACGAAAATCTTCCAAATATGCGTTATATGAAACCAGATGCTTCTTATTTATTGTGGCTAGACATTCGGGATTATCACTTCAGTCAAGCAGATTTGAAACGGAATCTGCTGAAAAAAGGGAAAGTGATCCTAGAGTTTGGCCACGTGTACGGACACGAAGGAGACGGCTTTATTCGGATGAATCTCGGCTGTCCTGCTACAACAGTCAAAGAAGGGCTGAAACGTCTTCATCAAGCGTTCACGCTTTCAGCTGAATAAGACCTATACGATAGAAAGAACATCCTAACGGGTGTTCTTTTTAAAGAAAAAAACCCTCCTTTTATCATATCTACTTTGTACATGAAATGGTATAATGAGAGGAATTACAATTATTTACGAGGAGAGCATTTAAATGGAAATGTTCAAGGATTTTCTGCTCCATGTATCTTTTATTCTATTTCCAATCTTTTTATATCATGCGCTATGGTTAAGCCGGACCCCTGCTCATTTCCCAAAAACGAATAAACTGCTCATCACAGTATTCGCATCCATCTCTTCAGCACTATGTATTATGTATCCAGTTGGTTCGATTTTAGATTTGCAGACTGGGCTTCAATCCATTCCCCTTGTACTTGCTATTTTATACGGAGGATACATGGCGGGGATCGTTGCCATCTTAATAAGCATCATTGTCAAATTTGTGATGTATGGCTCTTTTTTATGGATTGGACTCATCGTTGTCCCAATTTACTTTATCATCCCATTCCTGTTCTACCGAAAATGGCATCAATATTCGAAGCCAAATAAACTGTTTTACGGAGTGCTTATCGGTTTATCCAAAGGATTCTTTATTTACATTGGACTGCTTGCGGTCAGCTTAATGGAATACAGCCCAGCTTTTATTATGCAGCAAAAGCTCCTTGAGTTATTTTTCTCAACTCTTTACTACATATTCTTTCTTGTGCTTAGTATCTATTCCATTGAATTCGTGAAAGAAAATGCGGAAATGAGAACACAGCTTGTCCAGTCAGAAAAACTGACCATTGTAAGTGAACTTGCTGCAAGCGTTGCCCATGAAGTACGCAATCCACTGACAGTTGTGAGAGGCTTTATTCAATTGCTTTTTTCGAGTGATCATACGAAAGATCCGCCTGCCAATAAAGATTATAAAAATCTCGTTCTGTCCGAGTTAGACCGGGCGCAGGACATTATCACGAGCTATCTTGACATTGCAAAACAAAACTATTATCAAATTGAATCTCTCAATCTATCTAAATTACTTGAGGAATGTGCATCACTGATGACATCCTATGCGAATTTCAAATCGGTCACGATTCATCAATCCATTGAACCTGACCTATACATTCAAGGGGATGTAACGAAGATCAAGCAGGTCATGATTAATTTAATCAAAAATGCGATAGAAGCGGCACCTGAACATGAGGGAAAAATTGAACTTATTGCTTCAAAAGAAAATCATAAAGTCTGCCTTTATTTCGTTGATAACGGTGTAGGTATGACAGAAAACCAAATGAAAAAGCTTGGCGAACCTTATTACACCTTGAAAAATAAAGGGACTGGGCTTGGGCTGACAGTGACCTTTTCTATTATTGAGAATCACCATGGAACCATTCGTTTCAAAAGCTCGCTGCAGTCTGGAACAACCGTCACCGTGAAATTTCCTGAAGATACAAGAAGAAAATGATTAATCCATTTTTTTTGTTCTTTTTTCTTCTATCCGCTCCTGCTTCTTAGACGCACGCACGATGAGACGAAAACAAATAAACGCAGCAATAAAGAAAATCACCGTGGTGATGGCCGCCGGGATGTACTCCCTTTTATCTTCAGGAAAATATAGTAGAAAAAGTACGATGAATGACATCATTCGCCATTCCCCCTTTTGCTCGTTTACTTCACTATATTGGCTAAAAGAAATGAAATACCTTCCTATGAGAAGGAAATGGAGGAATTTCACATGACAGACATTCAAATTGGACAAGTTGTGAAAGGTTTTTATAAAACAGGTGTATACGTTGGGGAAGTGACAGCAGTGAAACCATCGACCTATCTCGTTCAAGTAAAAGCCGTTCTGACACATCCCACTCAAGGCGACCTGCATCATCCGAAAGAAGCTGACGTGCCTTTTTTCCAGGAGAGGCGGGCTTTGGCCTATAGAGAACAGACAAACATCCCTCATCATATGGTGAAGCCTTATGATGGCGATATACCTGATTATGAAGAGTCACTGAAAGAAGCTGTAGATAAATTGAAACAAGCACTCCGTGCGGATGATTCTAAATGGGCTGAAAAATCAAGAGCGTGCCTATCTTCTCTTGAGAAAGATTATTTTCCAGAAGACGTCCGCTAATCAGCCGAATCAAAAAAATGTGAGAAATCAATCAGCTCACCAATTTTGGTTGTTTGCGGATTTTCCACATAGGCTCTGTCTTTTTCAAAAAGGGTGAACAGCTGATAAGTCGTCATGGCATCATCGAGTGCTTTATGATGCTTACCAGCTCCTTCACTGCCGTATTCCTTTGCCGCTTTTCGAAGCCCTGTCAGTGTTCGGTCACCAAAAAAGGTTTTATATTCAAAAGCCAGATCCCTCAGCTTCCCCTTAAAAGGAAAGACAATGTGATTGAGCATACAATTTTGCTTCAATACCTTCATATCCATGTTGCCCCATGTAATAATTTCACAATTCTCCCCCCCATCAAGTGACACGAGCTTCTCGATAAATTCCTCAAATGAAATCCCGCTCTCTACATCCTCCTGCGTAATTCCAAGGAAAGATTTACAGCGTTTCGTCAGCTTCGGGAACTTTTTCGGTTTGACGTAGCTAGAGAATGTGTCTATGATCGTTTCATCTGCTGCTTTCACTGCCCCAGCTTCAATAATTTCAGGAAAAAAGTTTTGTGGATGATATTTTCCATCAGGCATCGTAAATTCAAAATCGACCACAAGCACCGTCTTCTGTTCCACCAGTTTCACCTCACTTTTTCGTCAGTTTTTCATTCTCATACCATTATATTAAGACGGACCTTGAAATCACTTCATTTTCGTGAAAATAATGCAGATTCACTATGCCCAACCTATTCATCAGATGAAAGATCGTTTATTTTCCTTTATAATTATTAAGGAACACGAAATAAATAAAGAAGGTGATCTCTATCACAAACAGGAAGAAAAACTTGTACATCATGTGGTTTGTGAACTTTTTTGTATCTGCGAGCATTACAATGATCGTCCCTTTTTTATCACTTTACATAGAATCTCTTGATAGCAGCTATTCAAATGAATTTGTTCAAAGATGGAGCGGCTATGTCTTTGGGGTCACGTTTTTAACAGCCTTCCTGATTTCTCCGATTTGGGGACGGATTGGCGACCGGCATGGCTATAAAAAGATTTTATTAATTAACGGAATTGGCATCGCCACAAGTATTCTATTAATGGGGCTTGTGCACACCGTGTATCAGCTATTTGCACTAAGGCTCTTCATGGGGCTTGTCACAGGCTTTATCTCGACTTCAATGGCACTGATTTCTGCACAGACTGAAAAGGCAACTGCCGGTAAAACCCTTGGAACGATGCAGATGAGTAATGTCGCCGGAGGATTGTTTGGTCCATTAATGGGCGGATTCATGGCAGACAGCGTCGGATTTATTTATACGTTTTTCCTCACAGCGGCTGTCATTTATGTGTCAGCTATTGTGATTATCTTCGGAGTGAAGGAACAGCCGATCCGGTCAAAAGAAGCAAAGCGTGTTTCTTACTCACGGAAGGATGTACTCTTTCACATTTTCAAACAGCCTTTGCTTGTGGTCACAATGCTTTTAACGTTTATTACACAAGTAGGGAACTTTAGCATTCAGCCGCTTTTGGCTTTATACATTCATGATTTACATGGTCCTGTCAATCTCGCTTTTTATGCGGGGCTTGCATTTTCTGCAACGGGACTTGGCAATTTGCTGTTTACGCGAAAATGGGGAGATCTCGGAGATCGAATTGGTCACGACAAGGTGCTGCTTGCCCTTCTCATCCTCTCCTCTATTTTATTCATCCCGCAAGCGATGGCGGATTCGTACGTGATGTTAGTCATTTTCCGTTTTCTATACGGGATGGCACTTGGCGGAATTATTCCGTGTACGACGGCGTATATTCGGATCAAAGCACCTGCTTCTATGCAAGGGGAAGTGCTCGGATACAATGTCAGTTTCCGTTTTCTTGGGAATGTCGTCGGTCCGGTGATCGGCGGCATTGTGGCGAGTCATTACGGGATTCCAGCTGTCTTTTATGTCACTGCCGGCATTTTTCTGTTTGGCGCGTTATTCTTATGGGCGGTGCGCTCGCATACGAAGACAAAGGAAAGGAGTGTCTGATCATCTTCAGATACTCTTTTTTCTTGCGGAAAAGCCTTATTCACTAGACTTCACGCCCATTCTTTTCTAAAAATAACCTTCTCGTATTCGCAAAAGAATGGTACGATATGGCTAGAAAATTGAAGAAAGTGAGTGACCTCATGTTTCGTGCAATTATTGGTTGGTTATTACTTGCTGCCCTCATCCCATTATTTGTTCTGACTTTTTATCTATCAAAGGAAGAAGCTGCAAGTGTAAAGCCTGTTAACGAAGTGCTTGATCAAAAAATCAAGCTGGAAAAAATAGATTTTTCCCAAAACAGTTATATGTATGACCGGGATGGTTCTCTTATCTCCGAGATCGTCTCAAACGATGAGAACCGGGTGTTCGTGAAATACGATAACATTCCTGAACCTGTGAAGGAACTGTTCCTTCGTTCAGAGGACCGCAACTTTTATGACCATAAGGGAATTGACTTTATGGGGGTTGTTCGTGCCCTTGCTGCAAATGTCAAAAACCACGGCATCAGCCAAGGAGCGAGTACGATCACACAGCAACTGTCCCGCAACTTATATTTAAGCCATGAACGTTCGTTCAGCCGAAAGTTTACAGAGCTGCTCTACTCCTATGAACTTGAGAGGAAATTCTCAAAGGATGAAATTCTCGAAAGCTATTTAAATACGATTTATTTCAGTAATGGTGTTTACGGTGTCGGTTCTGCGGCTAATTACTATTTTGATAAGCCGCTTAGTTCTTTAACACTTGCACAAATGGCATTTATCTCTGCTATTCCAAACAACCCAACACTGTATGACCCATTAAAACAGTTCAAGCACACAAAGAAACGCCAAGAACGACTGCTTGGTATTTTGAAGAAAGATGGCGTCATCACCAAAAAACAATACAAAAAAGCCGTCAAAGAAAAAATCAGCCTTTCTTTAAGTGAAAAGAAAAACCTATACCCTGACTATGTGACATATGCCAATGAAGAGTTTACCGATCTTGTGTCTGATCAGGAGGGCTTTACAAAACGATTGAAGAAAGCCAAAACAGCGGAAGCGAAAAAGGCGATTCAAAAGGAATTATCTGAAAAGGTCAGTGCCTTGCTCCAGGATGGTGTGAAAATTTATACGGCGCTTGACCCTTCCTTACAGCAAAGAGCTGTCTATCAGCTCAATGCTCAATTGCCTTACCAAGGTGTGGAAGGCGGATCAGCCGTCATTAATCATGAAACGCATCAAATTGTTGCACTTGCTGGCGGGAAAAACTATAAGAAATTTGATTTTAACTACGCTTATCAAGCGCAAAGACAGCCTGGTTCTGCGATTAAGCCGCTTTTAGACTATGCGCCTTATATTGATCAAACCGGTGCAACGGCTTCAAGCACCATCAGTGCCGGCAAGTTTTGCAGCAGCGGATACTGTCCGCAGAACTATAATCATAAAACGTATGGAACAGTCACACTTGAAACAGCCTTTAAACATTCTTACAATACCCCTGCGATCCGAATGCTGGATACAGTAGGTGTCAAAAAAGGCTTCAGCTATTTAGAGAAGTTCTCATTCGAGCATATCGTAGCAGATGATTACCGACTTCCTTCTGCACTTGGCGGATTTACGAAAGGCTTCTCACCGCTAGAAATAACAGATGCATATACCGTCTTTGGCAATCAAGGAGCCTACACACAAAGTCATTCGATCACAAAAGTGACAGACTTAAACGGTAAGACCCTTTACAAGTGGAAAGAGTCGCCAAAGCAAGTATATTCTCAGCGTACAAATGAAACGATGCGTCAGCTGCTTACCTCTGTTGTAAAAAGTGGAACAGGGAAAAAAGCGAATTTCAATGCCCCTTACATCGGTGGTAAAACAGGAACATCCAATGACTACAAAGATATTTGGTTTGTGGGACTGACAGATCAGTACACAATGGGTGTCTGGGTCGGAAGAGATAGAGGAACGGTCGAATCGATTTACAATTCAAGCCCGCACTTACGTATTTGGAAAAATACGATGCAATACGCCAGATAAACAGGAGGTTTGATTGCGATGCATTCAACACATCCACCCCATTTAATTTTATTTGACGGTGTCTGCAACGTGTGCAGCGGCGCTGTTCAGTTTGTGATTAAGCGCGATCCGAATGAACGGATGATGTTCGCTTCCTTACAATCAGATACAGGACAGCGTATTTTAAAAGAAAACGGTTTGCCTTTAGATGAGTTCAATTCATTCATTTATATTGAAAAAGGGACCCTTTATACGAAGTCGACAGGCATCTTAAAAGCCGCGCGGCATTTAAAAGGAATCTACAGATGGAGCTTTTTACTCCTTGCCATACCTCGCCCAATCCGTGATTGGTTTTATCAGCTGATGGCAAAAAATCGCTATAAATGGTTTGGTCAAAAAACATCTTGTATGATGCCTACACCCGATATTCAAAAGCGGTTTCTTTCATAAAAAAAAGCATCCTCCATCATTGGAGGATGCTTTCTTTGTCTGCTTATGAAGGCAGACTTGCCATCACACTGTTATAAAGCTTAATAAATAAGTACAAAATACCGATCAAAAACGTCGCCCAAAACAGCAGAATAAACATCATAAATCCAATCAAATTCAGCATAGAAAGCGATTGATAAATGCGAACCACAACCCAGATAAAATAGACAAGACTTGCTAATGCAAAAAGTCCAACAAGCAGAATGAGCTGCTGCGTCAACAGAAATGCTAGCAAGCTGGCAAATAAATAAACAACGGATGCAATCCGGATTTTCTTTAAGTTCTCCCCTTCAGGGTCCTTAGCGAAAAAGAGCAGCGCCAGCTCTAATACCGTATCTGCAATCAGTTTTAAGGCAGATAAGATCATAAAATAAACAAGTGCAAAAGCAGCAAAGAGAGCAAGACGAATGCCCTGTTCAGAGAAAAATTCAAGCATTCCTTTTAAAATGCCTGCTTGAGTCAAGAAATCAGTTATGATACCTACTGTGAAAATCGAAAAAGCAGAGCTGAATAGTAAAATTGAAATCAGCGGAAAATATCCAGTCAAATATGTATTTTTCATAAATAGATCCTTTCTCATAAGCTCACATTTATTATGGCTCACTTAAAACGGATTGACAAGATGCTTTCAAAGTAAACTGACAGCAAAATCAAATTTATGATTTTGCACGTACATTCCTTCACAAACTTACATTTTCCCGTTAAAGTATTACTGTTACGAAAAAATCGTGCGTTAGGGGTATACTCGTGAAAAAAACTTTAAGACTGCAAACACGGCTGACGATCTTTGTGTGCATCGTTGTCCTGATCTCCCTTTGTATCACATTCTTTACGATATGGTCGGAAACAGCCAAGAACATCCATCAGCAGGAACGTGATATTGCTCTTTCTACTGCCAAAATGGTCGCAGAGGCACCGATCACCGCACAATCATTAGAAGATCATTCATATTCAGCATTACGAAAATATACAACAAGTGTTCAGCAAATCACCAAAACCGAATTCGTTGTCGTCATGGATATGAACGGTATCCGCAAAACACACCCGAATCCGCAGAAGATTGGAAAGCGGTTTGCCGGCGGTGATGAAAAAGCAGCATTACAGGGAAAAGAACATATTAGTACGGCTTCTGGAACACTTGGCAGATCCATGCGTGCTTTTGTTCCTGTTTATGATCAAAATGGTAAGCAGCTCGGGGCTGTGGCTGTAGGGATTACGTTAAAGGAAATTGACTTGATTATTCATCAAAGCTTACTTCCACTCTATTTCGTCACATCACTCAGCCTTCTATCTGGCATCATCGGAGCACTCTTTTTGGCAAGAAAAGTGAAGAAGATTATGTTTGGACTTGAGCCGGATGAGATCGCCACATTGTTAAAAGAACGAAGTGCCATGCTAGAATCAACAAAAGAAGGGATTCTTGCCGTCGATCAGTACGGTAAAATCAAACTGGCTAATGCAGAGGCAAAACGGCTCTTTCATAATATGGGCATTATGGTTGATCCTAGAGAACAAGATGTTCAAACTCTCCTCCCTTCAAGCGGCTTAAAACAGGTCATTGAAACACGCAAACCGCTGCTTGATCGGGACGTGAGAATGAATGGACTGGAGCTCGTCTTTAATGAAGTGCCGATTACAGTAAAAGGTGAAATTGTCGGGGCCATCGCCACCTTCCGTGACAAAACAGAAGTGAAACATCTGGCTGAGCAGCTTAGCGGGGTCAAAATGTATGCGAATGCGCTCCGTGCACAGTCACATGAATTTATGAACAAGCTGCATGTCATTTTAGGTTTGGTCCAGCTCAAAAACTATGATGACCTTGGTACTTATATCAAAGATATTGCGATCTATCAGCAAACGGAAACAAATGAAATCATCAACCATGTGAAAAACTCTGTTTTAGCAGGATTTTTACTAGGAAAACAAAGCTATATTAGGGAACAAGGCGCTGCCTTGGAGGTTATTTGCAGCACACAAGTGCCAAATACGGAGGACCCGGCAGTGACGCATGATCTCATTACCGTGATTGGCAACTTGTTAAATAATGCACTTGATGCTGTTTCACATACTGCGACGAAAAACATCTCGATCTCCTTCAGATACGTTCAGGAACAGCTTCACATTGAAATCACGGACACAGGGGTTGGTCTCACAAAAGAAGAACAAGACATCATGTTTGATCAAGGCTTTTCAACTAAAGGAGAAGACCGCGGGTTCGGACTCTACTTCGTTGACCAAAGCATCAAGAAATTGAACGGACATATGATTGTCACGAGTGAAAAAGGAGAAGGAACGACCTTTAGTCTCCGCATTCCGTATAAACAAAAGGAGGATTCACATGATTAATGTGTTAATAGTAGAAGATGATCCAATGGTTGGGGAGCTGAACAAACGCTACCTGACCCAAATCGACGGCTTTGAGTTAAAGGGGATTGCCACCTCTTTTCAGCAGGCACTTGAAGTGTTAAAAACAGAAGTCATTCACCTCGTACTGCTCGATATTTATATGCCTGGTCAAAATGGGCTGGCATTACTAACAGAAATTCGACAGCAAAATCATTCCGTTGATGTCATTGTCATTTCGGCTGCCAATGAAGTGGATGTTGTACAGCAAACGCTGCGAAACGGAGCGGTTGATTATTTAATCAAGCCTTTTGAGTTCGAACGATTCCAATCAGCACTGGCAGAGTATAAACGAAAACACGCACTGTATCAATCCATGAACAGCATTTCGCAAGATGACTTAGATGCAAAGCTTTTTCATAAAAAAGCAGAAGCGGAAAAAGTCCTTCTGCCAAAAGGACTGACCAAAAGCACACTTAAACTCATCTGGACAAGCATTCAATCATTTGGTCAGCAGACTTTCACGACCGAAGACCTAGCCAATCATACAGAAATCTCTCAAGTCTCCATTAGAAAATACTTGAAATTCCTTGAGGACATCGAAGTGGTCGATGTTGAAATGGCGTATGGGACAATTGGACGTCCTGTTTTCCAATATAAACTGAACACAAGCAATATGAATTTAATTCAGCAATATCTATAAAATACTACATCTGACCTTTCACAAAGGCCAGATGTTTTTTTATGGCATACGATGTAACACCCCCCTTGATATCAGTGGTTCTACTGTAGTGGAGCACATCATAAAAGCGGCATTATATCATATTTCAGCAGATAAAAAGACATCAAATAAAGCCATTTAACATTTTTTTAAAAATAAAACAAATTTCTATTTATTTATTCGATCGGAAATGATAAATTATGATTGATTAGTTCAACGAGATATAAGTCTGATGTCTTACATCTTCTCTCCTGCCCTCCATAAGTTTCTTGAGAAAGCAGGATAAAATACCCTCTTCAGAAGGGTGAGAAGAGATAGATCAGTCTTTTTTCGCGAGACTTTTCTGAAACTTTTAAATTTTATAGGGGGTTATGTTTTGAAGAAGCGCAAAATTGGACTAGCATTGTCCTTAGTCGTAGCAGCAGGAACCATCCTTGGAGCATGCGGCAACTCTGGCTCAAACAGCGGTGAAAGCAAAAAAAATAAAGATCAATTCACTGTTGCAATGGTAACTGATGTCGGTGGTGTCGATGACAAATCGTTTAACCAATCAGCTTGGGAAGGTTTACAAGCATTTGGGAAAGACAACAATCTAAAAAAAGGTAAAAACGGCTTTGATTACTTACAATCTAAATCAGATGCTGACTATACAACAAACTTAAACACACTTGCTCGAGAGAAATTCGACCTGATTTACGGAATTGGTTTCTTAATGGAAGATGCTATATCTGAAATTGCGGATCAACGTAAGAAAAACCACTTTGCTATCGTTGATGCAGTCGTGAAAAAAGACAATGTAGCAAGCATTGTGTTTAACGAAAACGAAGGATCATTCCTTGTGGGTGTTGCGGCTGCTCTTTCTACAAAATCAAACAAAATAGGTTTTGTCGGCGGCGTTGATTCTGAATTAGTCAGAAAATTTGAAGTTGGCTTCCGCGCAGGTGTTGAAGCAGCTAACCCGAAAGCAAAAGTTGAAGTGAAATATGCCGGTGCATTCGATAAGGCTTACATCGGGAAAGCAACAGCTGAAAGCATGTACAAATCTGGCGTCGACATCATCTATCATGCTGCTGGCGGCACTGGAACTGGTGTCTTCACAGAAGCGAAAAACCTGAAAAAAGCAGATCCTAACCGTAAAGTTTGGGTCATCGGTGTAGATAAAGACCAGTATGACGAAGGAAAAGTACCTGGAACAAAACAAAGTGTCACCCTTACTTCTATGGTTAAGAAAGTAGACACAGCGGTACAAGACTTAACAACGAAAGCAAAAGAAGGTAAGTTCCCTGGCGGTGAAGTGATCACATACGGTCTGAAAGAAGGCGCTCTTGACATCTCTCCATCTAAGGAAAACCTTGATAAAGATGTATTAAAGAAAGTGGAAGAATGGAAACAAAAAATCATCAAGGGTGAAGTGAAAATCCCTGCAACACGTGATGAACTAAAAGATTTTAAAGCTTAATTTGAGCAGCGGGATAAGCGCGCCTTATCCCCTTGCCTCTCCTTTACCTCCTCTTTATTCGTAAAAGGTGGTAAAAGAAAAGCTGCAGCCTCGTTTTGCAGCTTTTCTTTTGCTAGTTTTTATCTTCATCAGCACCCTAAAAAAGGAGCGGTTAAACCTGTGGATTATGTCATTGAAATGTTGAATATACGCAAAGAATTTCCTGGCATTGTAGCAAACGACAACATTACGCTGCAGCTAAAAAAGGGCGAAATTCATGCGCTGCTTGGTGAAAACGGCGCTGGAAAATCAACGCTCATGAACGTGCTTTTCGGACTGTACCAGCCTGAAAAAGGTGAAATCAAGGTACACGGAAAACCTGTGACCATCTCTAGTCCAAATGATGCTAGTGATTTAGGCATCGGAATGGTGCATCAGCACTTTATGCTTGTCGATACCTTCACTGTCGCTGAAAACATCATTTTAGGTAAAGAGCCCAAGAAGTTTGGAAAGATTGACAAAGAACAAGCCATACAGCAAGTACAAGAGCTTTCTGACCGCTATGGTTTGAAAATAGATCCTGCCGCAAAAGTATCTGACATCTCTGTCGGCATGCAGCAGCGTGCAGAAATCTTAAAAACACTTTACCGCGGCGCTGACATTTTGATCTTCGACGAACCAACGGCCGTTTTAACACCTCAAGAAATCAAAGAACTCATACAAATTATGAAAAACTTAATCAATGAAGGCAAATCCATTATTTTAATCACCCATAAGCTGAAAGAAATTATGGATGCCTGTCATCGCGTGACCATTATCCGAAAAGGCCAAGGCATTCGTACACTTGATGTGGCAAGTACAAATAAAGACGAACTTGCAAGCCTCATGGTTGGCCGTGAAGTGTCATTTAAAACAGATAAAAAAGCTGCTTCTCCTGCTGAGGAGGTTCTTCAAATTCAAGACCTCACAGTAAAAGACGCCAGAGGAATTGAAGCGGTCAAACAGTTGAACCTCTCAGTAAAGGCTGGCGAAATTGTCGGAATTGCTGGGGTAGATGGCAATGGCCAGTCTGAATTAATTGAAGCCATTACCGGTCTAAAGAAATCAGAATCTGGCACGATCATGCTAAACGGGAAAGCCATTCAAAATCTCCCGCCTCGTAAAGTGACCGAATCCGGGATTGGACATATTCCTCAGGATCGTCATAAACATGGACTTGTACTCGATTTTTCAATTGGAGAAAACATTTCCTTACAAACGTATTATCAGCGTCCGTATTCAAAATTCGGCTTATTGAATATGAAAAATATTTATCAAAAAGCAAAACGAATCATTGCGGAATATGACGTCAGAACACCGAGTGAATATACAGAAGCGCGCGCTCTGTCAGGCGGTAACCAACAAAAAGCCATTATCGGCCGTGAAGTTGACCGCAATCCTGATTTATTAATTGCCGCTCAGCCGACACGTGGACTTGATGTTGGTGCGATTGAATTTGTTCATAAACGTCTAATCGAGCAAAGAGACGCAGGAAAAGCCGTTTTGCTCATCTCCTTTGAGCTTGATGAAATTATCAATGTCAGTGATAAGATCGCTGTTATTTTCGAAGGCAGCATTGTCGCCATTGTTGATCCAAAAGAAACAACAGAGCAAGAGCTTGGTCTATTAATGGCTGGAAGTACGCAACAGGAAGTGGGGAAAGAAGCAAATGTCTAATCGCTTAACAAATCTGCTGATTCCGCTTATAGCCATTGTACTTGGTCTTTTGGTTGGAGCCATTATTATGATGGCAAGCGGTTATAGTGTCATCGAAGGCTATAGCGCCCTTTGGAATGGCGTTTTCGGTGAAACCTATTATATGGGAGAAACCATCAGGCAAGTGACACCTTATATATTATCAGGTCTTGCTGTTGCCTTTGCATTTCGGACAGGCCTATTTAATATCGGTGTAGAAGGCCAAATGCTCATTGGCTGGGTAGCTGCTGTATGGATCGGAACAACTATCCATGCACCTATGTATATCCATCTGCCGCTTGCACTCATCACCGCAGCTGCTGCAGGTGCTTTATGGGGCTTTATTCCTGGATTTTTAAAAGCTCGTTTTTATGTGCATGAGGTCATCGTTACTATCATGATGAACTACATCGCCCTTCATGTCACAAACTATTTAATCTCAAATGTCTTAACAGATAATAAAGATAAAACAGATAAAATCGATGCCACTGCGTCGCTCCGCTCTGGATTTTTTGAGCAGATCACTGATTTTTCACGGATGCATAACGGCATTTTTGTTGCCATTATTGCTGCGATCGTGATGTGGGTCATTATTCAAAAAACCTCTAAAGGGTTTGAATTACGAGCAGTTGGAATGAACCAGCAGGCATCACATTATGCTGGTATGAACGTTCGCCGCAATATCATTTATGCGATGCTCATTTCAGGTGCATTTGCAGGTCTTGCAGGAGCTATGGAAGGTCTTGGTACATTTGAATATGCCTCTATTAAAGGCTCGTTTACAGGCGTAGGTTTTGATGGAATTGCCGTCGCTTTATTAGGTGGAAATACGGCTGTTGGTGTTGTCCTTGCCGCATTATTGCTTGGTGGATTGAAGGTCGGTGCATTAAATATGCCGCTTGAATCAGGCGTACCGACTGAGGTTGTTGATATTGTCATTGCAATCATCATTCTTTTCGTCGCCTCAAGCTATATTATCCGTCTTGTGATTCAACAAATGAAGAAAAAGGGGGGAAAATAAGTGGGATTTCTGCAAATACTTGAAATCATCGTCCCAGCTACACTTGTTTATGCTGCACCACTTATTTTAACCGCTCTTGGAGGCGTCTTTTCAGAAAGATCAGGTGTTGTCAATATCGGTCTTGAAGGTTTGATGGTCGTCGGAGCATTTTCCAGTATTATCTTTAACTTATTTTTTGCTGATACGTTTGGAGCCTTGACCCCGTGGCTTGGACTACTCGTCGGAATGGCCGTTGGCGGTTTGTTCTCACTGATTCATGCGGTGGCGACCATTACCTTCCGAGCTGATCAAACGGTCAGTGGTGTGGCGATTAACATGCTGGCACTTGGCGCTACATTGTTTGTCGTAAAACTGATTTATGGAAAAGCACAAACTGATAAAATTACAGAGCCTTTCTATAAAGGAGATATTCCCCTTTTAAGTGACATTCCGATCATTGGTGATATTTTCTTTAAAGATGTTTATTATACGTCCATACTCGCCTTAGCTCTTGCGGTTGTTGCTTGGTTTGTTTTATTTAAAATGCCGTTTGGTCTTCGTCTTCGTGCAGTCGGAGAGCACCCAATGGCAGCTGATACAATGGGAATCAAAGTGTACCGGATGCGTTATATCGCTGTTTTCATTAGTGGACTGTTTGGCGGTCTTGGCGGAGCTGTTTATGCCTCAACGATCGCGCTTGATTTCTCACATGCCACCATTACTGGACAAGGCTTCATCGCACTAGCTGCGCTTGTATTCGGTAAATGGCATCCATTTGGCGCAATGGGCGCCGCTTTATTCTTTGGATTTGCTCAAAGTTTAAGCATCATTGGCTCTCTCCTGCCGCTGTTCCAAGATATACCGAATGTGTATATGCTCATAGCACCGTATGTGCTCACCATTTTAGCACTTACTGGCTTCATCGGACGTGCCGATGCACCGAAAGCACTTGGTACGCCTTATCTAAAAGGAAAACGATAAATACGATGTATGATCAATCCCCTGAAGGACAAACTACCTTCAGGGGATTTTTGTATGATAAAAAACTCAAAAACCTCTGTTTATTTTACTTTTATTACACTTATTTTAGTTTAATAAATAGAAGAGCGGCATTGAATCTTCTACAATTGAGACAAATAGCATTTGGGGGTGTTAATGTGGCTAATGCACAACAATTGAAATCGATTACAGACGATTCTGACAATAATAAAAGCGTTTTCCGTAAAATCATGTCTTGGAAAATTGGTGTTATTGATCTACCTGTGTATTTAGTACTTGCAGCGATTATTTTAACTGCCGCTTATTTTAATAAAATTCCGGCAAATATGCTTGGTGGTTTCGCTGTTATTATGATTTTGGGGATTTTCCTTGGAGATGTAGGACAACGTATTCCAATCTTAAAAGATATTGGTGGACCGGCGATTCTTTCTTTATTCGTACCATCGTTCCTGGTCTTTTTTCATGTTCTGAATCCGAACTCATTGGAAGCGGTTACGTCTCTGATGAAAACGTCGAACTTCCTTTACTTCTATATTTCTGCTCTTGTAGTAGGTAGTATTCTTGGGATGCAGCGAACTGTTTTAGTACAAGGCCTTATTCGTATGTTTGTTCCTCTAGTTGCAGGTACAATTGCAGCTGTGAGTGCTGGTATCCTTGTTGGCCTTTTAGTTGGTTACACACCGCATCATTCATTCTTCTTTATTATTGTACCGATTATTGCCGGTGGTGTTGGAGAAGGGATTTTGCCATTATCTATCGCTTATTCACAAATTCTTGGTGTATCAGCAGAGTCATTAATTTCTCAATTAATTCCTGCGGCTGTCATTGGGAACGTCATTGCCATTATCTGTGCTGGCGCAATGAAGAAGCTTGGTGAGAAACGTCCTGAACTGAACGGGAATGGCCGTCTTGTGAAATCTAAAGAAGCAAACGAAATTTTCGAGCAGCCAGATATGGATGCAAAAGTTGATTTCGGGTTAATGGGTGCTGGTGTACTCGTTGCTTGTACAACCTTCATCTTTGGTGGTTTGTTAGAAAGCTTTGTTCATATTCCAGGTCCAATCTTAATGATTGTTCTTGCTGCTTTAATCAAATACTTAAACGTGATGCCTCAGCATCTTCAAAACGGATCACAACAGTTCTACAAGTTTGTATCAAAAAGTTTTACATGGCCGCTAATGGTTGGTCTTGGTATTCTATACATTCCACTTGATGATGTAGCAACTGTCATCTCAATACCATTCGTATGCGTATGTATCGCTGTTGTTCTAGGTATGGTTGGTTCTGGTTACTTCGTTGGAAAACTAATGAATATGTATCCAGTAGAATCTGCTATTGTCACTGGCTGTCACAGCGGACTTGGCGGTACTGGTGATGTTGCGATTCTTTCAGCTTCTGGAAGAATGGGTCTTATGCCTTTCGCACAAGTATCTACACGACTTGGCGGAGCAGCAACAGTCATCTGTGCAACGATCTTACTCAGAATGTTTAGTTAAACATTCACACATAAAAGCATGGGCTCTCACATAGGCCCATGCTTTTTATATTTCTTTTCTCCTATAGGATCTTATTCATCAGCTAATACAATTCGTAAATATTCCCTGGGCTGAAAAGGATACAGCTTGGTTTCTTGATAGCTCATGTGAAGTAGATGCTCAGAAAACAGCGGCCATTCACTCCCGGCCTGCCACCTTTTTTGATCATTTCGGTCAATCAAGAATGCTCCTCCTAAAATCGTGCAGAATAGGCTTAAGCTGATGGCGATCTTTCGTTTCATTTGATCAGCTCCTTTAAGAAAAGCATGTACGAAAAACAAAACAATATACAATGAGTATCATTTTTGATAAAATTATTTTGTGGTCAAAAGAACCTAAAATAAATACAGTTTGCTTGAAATCGTTTCAAACCAATGCACTATGGCTGTATTTACGCTATAATTTTAATTATCAGTTCTTTAGAACGTGAATTTATATTGATCAAAGGAGGTTCATTTTCTTGCAGCTTATTCACTTCGCCATCCTATCACCTTTTTTACTCGCTTTTGTTGTACCTTTCCTTTACAAATATGTGAGGCGCATACATACAGGATGGTTTGTTCTCATCTTGCCGATTCTTTTATTTACCTATTTCATCCAAATGTTACACATCACTTCGAATGGACGAACGCTTTTCTCACAGGCTGAATGGATTCCATCTTTAGGGATGAATTTCACTGTGTATGTCGATGGTCTCAGCCTGTTATTTGCTTTATTAATTACAGGTATCGGCGCACTTGTGGTGCTGTACAGTATTTTCTACTTATCAAAGGAAAAAGAACAGCTTGGCTCTTTCTACACGTATTTGCTCATGTTTATGACCGCGATGCTGGGTGTCGTTCTTTCTGACAACATGGTCGTTCTATACTTGTTTTGGGAGTTAACGAGTATCTCTTCCTTCCTCTTAATTGGGTATTGGTATAAGCGGGAGCGCTCTAGGTATGGAGCAACGAAATCACTGCTTATTACTGTTTTTGGCGGATTAGCTATGCTTGGCGGCTTCATCCTCATTTACCTGATTACTGATTCATTCAGTATTCGTGAAGCAGTGAATCAGCTTCAGCTCATTATGGCATCACCTTACTTTATCCCTGCCATGATCCTAATCTTACTAGGTGCCTTTACGAAATCAGCGCAGTTCCCATTCTATATCTGGCTGCCTGATGCAATGGAAGCACCGACCCCTGTGAGCAGTTATCTGCATTCTGCTACGATGGTGAAAGCCGGTATTTATCTTGTTGCCCGCTTCAGTCCCATTTTTGCTATATCAGAGGTATGGTTCTGGACCATTTCCATCGTTGGACTTGTCACATTATTCTGGGGATCATTCCACGCCGTCCGGCAAAACGATTTGAAAGCCATTCTGGCCTATTCGACAGTGAGTCAGCTCGGCATGATTATGCTCATGCTTGGCGTCGGCGCAGCTGCAATTCATGAAAACAATCCTGCCTTTTTCGGCGCAGCCGTTCTTGCAGCTATTTTTCATCTCATTAACCATGCTACGTTTAAAGGCAGTCTCTTTATGGCAGCTGGTATTATCGATCATGAAACAGGGACTCGTGACATTCGGAAATTAGGCGGATTAATGACGATCATGCCGATTACCTTCACCATTACGTTAATCGGTACATTTTCAATGGCCGGATTACCGCCATTTAACGGTTTCTTAAGTAAAGAGCTATTTTTCACAAGTATGATACGAATTTCTGACATCAGCTTTACGGACGTTTCAACATGGGGTGCTATCTTCCCAGCACTCGCTTGGCTCGCTAGTGTCTTTACGTTCATTTATAGTATGATGCTCCTCTTTAAAACTTTTAGAGGCCGTCTGAATATAGACCAATTGGAGAAAAAACCGCATGAAGCACCGATCGGCATGCTCATTCCGCCCATCATTCTAGCTGCACTTGTGGTCACCTTCTTCTTTTTCCCTAATATTCTTGCCTATTCTGTCATCGAACCTGCAATTGCGGCGATCATCCCTGAAGCGATTGAAACAGGAAGCCGGTTTTCTGTAAAAATTGAAGCATGGCATGGCTTCCAGCCTGAGCTCTATATGACAATAGGTGTCGTTGTACTCGGCACAATCGGCTACTTGACGCTTTCAAAATGGCGTCCAATGTACAACATCTTTAAGGAAAAGTGGTCATTTAACGCTTTATACGACCGCTCTCTTATCGGTTTGGAAAAAGGTTCATACCGCCTGACAAACAGTTATATGACTGGTTTTCTTCGTGACTATCTTGTCTATGTGTTTGGATTCATGATTATCGTCATTGGCGGCGTGATGTTTTATCAGCAGGCCTTTTCATTTCAAAGAGATCAGGCTGCCTCAATTGGCACGTATGAGGTGATTCTTTCACTTGTAATGGTGGCGGCGACGATTGCCACAGTATTCGCAAGTTCACGATTAACAGCTATTATTGCTCTAGGTGTCATGGGCTACACGCTGTCATTATTCTTCGTGATTTTCAGAGCCCCTGACCTTGCGCTGACGCAGCTGATTATTGAAACGATTTCTGTCGCACTGTTTTTGCTTTGCTTCTATCATTTGCCGAAGCTGAGCTTAAAGCAAAAAACAAGAAGATTCAAAATGACCAATTTCATCATTTCATTAGGTGTGGGGGTTGTTGTCACTTGTCTAGCTTTCGCTTCCACAAGTCAGCAGTCACTTGACACCATCTCAACTTACTTTATTGAAAACAGCTACAAACTTGCTGGCGGTGACAATATTGTCAATGTCATTCTTGTAGATTTCAGGGGCTTTGATACCCTCTTTGAAATTACCGTGCTCGCCATTGCGGCACTTGGTATTTATGGGTTATTAAAAACACAAGCAAAACGGAAGAGAGGTGTACGGCGATGAGAAAGATTGATACGAATGATATGCTTTTGCAAGTCACAACAAAAATTACAGCATTCATCATCTTGCTTTTCTCCCTTCACCTATTTCTTGCAGGACATAACAATCCTGGCGGCGGATTCATAGGCGGCCTGATGAGTGCTGCGGCTGTCGTTCTTCTGCTTTTAGCCTATGATCTGAAGACAGTAAGACGCATTTTGCCATTTGACTTTATATATGTAACTGGAGCCGGTTTGCTCGTTGCGATCCTGACAGGTATGGGATCCTTTCTATTCGGTGCACCTTTTCTATCCCATGCATTTGATTATTTCCAATTACCGTTTTTAGGGAAAACAGAACTGGCGACAGCCGTCCTGTTTGATATCGGTGTGTATTTGGTTGTTGTTGGTGTCACCATGACCATTATTCAAATGATTGGAGAGAAGGAATAATGGAATTTCTAATGTCTATTATCGTCGGAATTATTTTTATGGCGGCGACCTATTTGATGCTGTCAAAGAGCCTTCTGCGGGTCATCGTCGGTACTGCTGTTTTGAGTCACGGCGTCCACTTGCTTCTTTTAACAATGGGCGGTTTAAAAAAAGGAGCGCCTCCAGTTCTAAAAGAGGGGCTCATTTCCTATGTAGATCCATTACCACAAGCATTAATTTTAACAGCCATTGTCATTGCTTTTGGTGTGACATCCTTATTACTTGTCATGGCCTTCCGTGCCTTCCAAGAGCTGCGAACAGATGACATGGATCAAATGAGAGGAAATGATCAGCATGAATAATCTCGTGATCCTGCCTATTTTAATTCCATTACTAGCTGCTACACTATTGATCTTTATGAATAAAAACATCATGCTGTCAAGAGTCTTTAGTGTCTTGGCATCTCTTTCAGCCATTATATGTAATGCATATTTGGTTCAAACGATTTTCACAAAAGGGATACAAACCCTTTATCTGGGCGGCTGGAAAGCGCCATTTGGGATTGCCCTTGTGGCCGATCAATTTGCTGCACTCCTTGTACTGACCGCTTCCGTTGTCGGGCTTGTGACAGTCCTCTTCTCCTTTCAAACGATTGGGAAAGAAAGAGAGCGGCTCTTCTATTATTCTGGCGTACAGTTTTTGTTAGCTGGCGTGAGCGGAGCCTTTTTAACGGGAGATATTTTCAACCTGTTTGTATTCTTTGAATTACTGCTGATGGCATCTTATATGCTTATTGTATTAGGCGGATCAAAGCCTCAGCTTCGTGAATCACTCAAATATATTGTGTTTAATATCATCTCGTCGGCATTATTTATTGTCGGAGTCGCCTGTTTATATGCAGTGACGGGTACGCTCAATATGGCTGATTTAAGTGTGAAAATAGCTGAATCAGGGCAGACAGGGCTAATCACTGTTATTTCCATCCTGTTCCTCATTGTATTCGGTTTAAAAGCTGGGATCTTCCCGCTTTATTTCTGGCTGCCAGGATCGTATCACGCGCCGCCAGCAGCGATTTCAGCTCTATTTGGGGCTTTGCTCACAAAAGTTGGCTTATATGCGATTGCCAGAGTCTTTACATTAATTTTTATACATGATACAGGCTTCACCCATACACTCATGGCGTGGCTTGCCGCACTGACGGTGATATTTGGTGTCATAGGCTCGATCGCCTATTCTGATGTGCAGAAGATCGTGATTTATAACATTGTCACAGCTGTTGGGGTCATTTTGTTTGGATTTGCAGCCAACACACCTGCATCACTCCAAGGTGCCATTTATTATCTCATTCACGACATGGTGATCAAAGGGGCTTTATTTATGCTGGCAGGTGCCCTCTTTGTGTACGCTGGTACAAATCAACTGAAAAAAATGGGCGGACTGATTCAATCCCAGCCTCTATTAGGATGGATGTTTTTCATATCGGCTTTGTCGCTTGCAGGAATTCCGCCGCTGAGCGGCTTTGTTGGAAAACTAAAAATTGTGGAGGGTGGATTTTCTGCTGGACACATGACGTTTTCTATCCTGGTCTTACTGTCCAGCCTCCTTGTCCTCTACTCTATTATGAAGATTTTCATGTCCGCATTTTGGGGCGAGGAACAGGATATGCGAAGAAGAAAGCCGTCAATTAAAGGAATGGTGTACCCTGGCGTACTGCTTGTCGTCTTATCGCTTGCCATTGGGTTAGGGACAGAGTTCATTGCCCCTTATATCAATCAAGCAGCGGAAATGCTCTCTACACCAGAAAAATATATTCAAGCTGTGCTGAAGGAGTAGATGAACATGGCCTTTCAAATATTACTAAACGCTATCCTCGCCTTTACATGGATGTTTATGAATGATACATACAGAGCCGCAGACTTTGTATCAGGTTTTGCATTAGGGATGATCGCCATTTTTATGCTCCGTCGATTTTTCCCGCAGCGTTTTTATGGCTATGCCCTTTATGCGATTTTCAAGCTGATCATCATTTTTATTCGCGAGCTGCTTCTTGCCAATTTAAGTGTATTAAAGACCGTATTATCTCCAAAACTCAAGATTAAGCCCGGTATTTTCGCCTTCCGCACTGATTTGAAAACAGATTGGGAAATTACCATACTGGCAAATATGATTACATTGACACCAGGTACACTAGTGATTGATATTTCCGATGATCGTTCCATCTTATACATTCATGCGATGGATATTGAAGATGCTGAAAAAGCCATTCACGATATCCGGGTTTCATTTGAAAAAGCGATTCAGGAGGTGAGCGGTAAGTAATGGAACTTATTTTGCAAATGTCACTTGGCATTCTGGCACTGTCTACTTTGCTTTTTGTGATACGAGTGATCAAAGGTCCCTCTATTCCTGATCGTGTGAGTGCACTTGATGCGATAGGAATCAATTTAATTGGGATGACAGCCATCGTTTCAATTTTACTGAAAACCACTGCATTCTTTGAGATTATTTTACTGCTCGGCATCCTTGCCTTTATCGGTACTGTCGCTTTTTCCAAATTCCTTGAGAAAGGGGAAGTGATTGAAAATGATCGTCATCGCTAAAGCCATCGTGATTTTCTTTATCCTGCTAGGCGCTATCCTCTGTTTGATTTCAGCCATTGGTGTCCTTCGCCTGCCGGATGTTTACACACGTATGCATGCTGCATCAAAAGCATCGACCCTTGGTGTTGTTCTGATTTTAGTAGGTGTGTTTTTTCACGAATGGTTTCTTGCAGGCGTTATTTCTGCAAAAATCCTTCTCGGGATCGTATTCATCTTCCTGACAGCACCAGTCGGCGCACACTTAATCGGAAGAGCCGCGTACAATACTGGTGTTAAGCTCGACAAGCGCAGCGTTCAAGATGATTATGGCGGTTTCCGTAACTTTGTGATTAAGCGAAAAGAAGATTCTTATTTATAAAAAGCAAAAAAGAATGGCCTGCCATGTTGGGCCATTCTTTTTTTATCGCTCAACAGCATACAAAAAAAGCTTCCGCTGCACCGGGAGCTTTTTTATATGCGATCAATGACAGCAAGTGTGCATCTTGATGTACAGATGTGCCGGTCTCGATCATCTTTTATATCGATTTGAAATACCATTGTACGCCGTCCAACATGTACAGGAACAGCTGTCGCTGTCACCACTCCATCGCGTACAGATTTTAAATGATTGGCATTGATTTCAATACCTGAGCAAACTTGCTGCGTTAAGTCCAAATGAGCCGCAGCCCCCATGCTCGCCACTGTTTCTGCTAGAGCAGCAGATGCTCCTCCATGCAGCAGTCCAAATGGCTGTTTTGTTCTGTGATCGACTGGCATTGTTGCAACGCATCGTGTCTCATTGCACTCTACAATTTCAATGCCTAGTGCCTCAAGCAGTGTATTTGATCCGCTCACATTCATTAAGGCCCTCTCCCTTCACACGTTTACAGCACACTTTCAGACTTGGCAATTAACACCGCTTCTGTACGAGATCCAACATTCAGCTTATTAAAGATGGATGTCAAACTGTACTCAATTGACCGTTTGCTCAAATGAAGCACATCGGCAATCTCCTGGTTCGTGTATCCTTTTTCCACTTCCCTAAGGATCAAACACTCCCGTTCAGTTAAGAGCTCATGATCAGTCTGCTGCGCCTGTTCTGGCTTTTCTTGCTGCTGTGAAATTAATTTCTTTAAATAGGACAGCTGAATGACAACTTCCCCTTGTAATGTCCGGTGTATGTATTCAATAATTTTGTCTTTCGTCTCTGTTTTGCTAATTGCACCGTGTAATCCAGCCCGAATAGCCTCTTCAAAATAATCATCTACTTCATACCCTGTATAAATGATAATTTTCACTTGATGGTTGGTTTCTAAAATTTGTTTCGCAATATCCATTCCATTGATATCCCCGAGATTTAAATCCATTAAAATCACATCATAGATGGAAAAGTCATGCGTCTTTAAAAAGGCGGCTTCTGCATCAGGACTTAAACAATCGACTGATAGCTGCTCGTCTGATTCTAATATGCTTTTTGTCCCTTCCATGACAGCCGGATGATCATCAATGACCAATATCTTCTTCATGTCTTCCTCCCTTTAAATCACTCACTTCCATTTTATATAAAAGACTTGGCTGATGCCAAGTCTTAATCCTTAATAAATCGTTACAATTCCATTTCAATTTTCACCTTGAGCCCTTTTTCCGGGGCTGTGTGAATTTGAAGCTTTCCATTTAACGCTTTGACTCGTTCTCTAATTCCCGACAGACCCATGCTCATTGTGTGCTGATCAAGATGACTGGCATCAAAACCGACTCCATCATCCTCATAGTGAAGAACAACCTGATCTTTAATACAAATCAGCATCACTAACACTTGAGTGGCTTTGGAGTGCTTCAGGGCATTGGATAACAGCTCCTGAACAATTCGGTAAATATTCAGCTGTGAATCAATATCAATGTCCAATTCCTTATCAAAGCGTGTCGTATTCAGCCTAATATGAAACGGCGCTTCCTCCTGAATTTGAGAAGTCAGCTTCGATATCGCCTTTACTAAACCTAAATCATACAGCAGCTGCGGCCGAAGCTCATGACACGTTTCTCTCGTCGTTTGAATCACTTTGGACATTTGATCATTCCATGAGATAAGCGAATTTTCAATAGATGTCGGGCATTGGTTGTTTTGGAAATTCGTTAAAAACATCTCCGACTGCCTTTTTAGTGATATCAAGTCCTGCAGCACGGAATCATGAAGATCTCTCGCTAAATCTGAACGCTGCTTTTCTTCCATAGCAAACATGATTTTCTTCAGCCAGGCAGGATTGGCCTCGCGCTGTTTCAAATCGTCAAGATGCTCCATCAATTCTTCAATCTTGATGACATTTTCTAAACTGACACTTGTATAAAAGGCCAATGTTTTCAGCCATGAGATTTCATCGCGGGTCAATTTCGGTGTCTGTATATTGGATAAGCAGCAAATCACAAACGAGTGACCACCCCGCTCACCAATTTTCATCATGAATCCTTTATCAAGCGCAATGATTTTTCCAACTTCACCTAATAATTCTTGAAATTGATCCACATAATCTTTCCATAGCTGGCTTTCTTCTGTTGATTCATCAATTTCAACAATTTGTCCATCTGTCTTCACTTCAAGCACAAAGGCTTTGTTCACAACAAGTACTTCTAAGATGGTGTATTTTAAGTGATACAATACTTGTTGAAGTGATGACGCCTCACGAATGAGCTGCGTAAATTTAAATACACTATCCTGATAATTATGCTTCTCTGAAAAACGCTTCAATCGAAAACGGAAATCGATAATTTCTTTAAAGTAGAAGACAGTGAGCATAAGAATGTACGTGATGATAGTAAATTTCACTGTATAGAAATTTGCATTCGGTTTTTGAATAAAATCAAAAATAACAACCACTAGTATTGTTGGCGTAATCGCTAAAAAACCGTAGTATTTAATCCTTCCCATAAAGAAATCAACATTATACAGCTTATTTGACATAAATTGATAGACTAAGAAAAAAGGAATTAAAAGAACAAACGATGCAACAACATAAGGTGAAATGAAATATATACCAAAACAATAAGGAATGATAAAAAATAGCATGAATGGACTGAATGATGAGATTAAAATGAGTGCAAATGCTCGAAGTACATTGCCGACTTCATTGTCTTTCAATTTTTTAGCAGCCCTTATTGTGATAATAATCGAAAGGAAAGCCAGAACAAAAAATGAAAGTAAATTGACATATGCTAATAGATTAACTGGTCCTGCTTTATTTTTATAGAATAAAACTAATAAAACGCTAGTAACTGGAACTAGATACAAATAAAAAAGAACTCGACGACGAATAATTTCTGTTCCTAATTCTTTTAAATATTGATACATAAAGTGCATATATAGTGGAGGTACACTATTCATTGTAGCGATTACGAGAATGCGACTGATAGCCTCTCCTTTTCCAGAACCACCAGAACTTACATAACCTATAGACACCGCCAAAAGAAATAAAGCTAAAATATAAGCTGACTCTTTTTTGTTTGCTTTATTCATTTTTAAAATAATAAATATACAAAAAAGACAGATCGAATAAAGAATGACTGGTATTAGATAAACAAACAGATTCGCTTGACTTAATAACCTTTCATTCTCTAAATCAATTTTATCACCATGTCTATCAACAACTAAACTTTTAACATTAGCTAAAAAACCTCTTTTAACTTCTTCAACTGGTTTTTTATTCCCATTCACTTCAAGTATGATATCGCCTTTCCTAACCCCAGCTAGATAGCTATCTGTAAAATTATCGACATCCACTACCTCAAGTTGACCATGACTATTTTCCTTAACAACTGCCCCAACAAAAATATTAAATACGTTGATATAAGAGATGTAAATCACGTAAATGAAGCTAAGAATAACTAATATAACTGTTAACTTAGAGTAAAACTTTCTCATAATATTTATCTACTCGCCCGCAGTTGCCCATATGATTGCTTTAATCACGTCTTCTTTCTGGAATCCCTCAACAATAATACTTGCAGTTACTTGATCAACGTGAAGCAATGATGCGTTCCCATTAACGATTTGATTTAAAGTTGAAGGATTCTCCACTAAATAACTAACCAATTCCTGAATTTTCATCTTCTCCATCTCCAATTAAAAAGAGTATCAGTTTTTTCTTTTTTGAAGCCTCTAAATGTAATTTCTTGAATGCTTCTTTAAACTTATTTCTGAGAAGGTTTCTCATGATAAATACATATTGTTGAGCACCAGATTTTTTTAATTTATCCTTTAATTCTTCAGAGCTGATGCTCTTATCCTTTGATTGAAAATAACTGAGCAAGTCTGAACTAGCTGGATTAAATTCATTTTTTAAATATACTAGCGGTAATGTTTGCATTCTTTTAAAATCAATATTCTCTTTATTAAAAAGACCTAGATAGTCATTTTCAAGCTGTTCCGCCATTCCTAGGTAATAAGCATATTCTTCTACATTCTTTTCAAAAGACCCTGTTGCCAAAATAACCCCTAACACACAGGGTAATACAAACAGTGACCCTGCTTTTGACTTCATGATATTTAAACAATCCTGCTCGTTCTCCGGCTCCAGTGTCATATCCATATGCTGCCCTTGCATTGACTGAATGGAATAGGAATATACAGTGTTTAAAAGCTTCGCTCCATGATCAAGCTTTGAAAACACATCAAAACTCAATGCAAAGAGAACGTTCGCCGCATTCATCGCAATTCCGCTCTGACATTTCATCCAAGGATACGAATCATTATCCTGATCTTCTATATCATCTAATATATCGGCTGATAAGATGAGAAGTTCAATCCCTGCTGCCAGTTTTGTAATCGCTTGCTTGTCTTGACCGCCAAATGCCACATAATGCTGGTAAGCCAATTGTCCAAAAGGAAATTCATTCTTTATATCTGTAAATTCATGAAGCAGCTTTTGTAAATCATTCTGCCTGACTGCATGTTGAATAAAATCAGACATATTCTGCTTGATTTTTGTATTCTCTAGATAGTTTAGCATACTCGATCTTGTACCTCACCCTTCCGTCTTTTATTTTACTAAAAAGACATGAGCAAATGTCCACTGACATCACTATTTAACAATTATATAATAATATATCCTTTTTTTGTATGTATTTGGATAAAAAAAAAGACTTG